>ERZ773235.3065-NODE-3065-length-12544-cov-4.375290_pt1 | contig 12544 bp, 10 predicted proteins | sample MGYA00580522_ERZ773235 | MGnify/ENA primary metagenome ERZ773235 (study PRJEB29015, sample SAMEA2737797) | human gut metagenome | biome: human gut; feature: human-associated habitat; material: faeces | place: China | collected 2012 ...
GCCCTCTTTTGACAAAATATAATCTAGGTCAAAAAACTTGCGGCATCTCTCACACCGATTGCGCCATATAGAGCCGTGCAATTCAAACACCTTTTTGCTGCCTGCCGCTTGGTGCAAGCCGTCTATGTTCTGTGTGACGATACCCTCTATTTTCCCCGACTGTTCAAGCCGTGCAAGAAGAGCGTGCATTGCGTTCGGCTTTGCGTCGGGATAAACCATTTTGCTTTTGTAAAAGTCGTAAAACTCTTTTGGATGCATCATGAAAAAGTCGTGCGAGATAACCGTTTCGGCAGGATATTTTCCAAAGGACGTGGCATACAAGCCGTGCGCACTGCGAAAGTCGGGAATACCGCTTGGCACGGATGCCCCCGCACCCGTCAGTACAACGATACGGTTTGATTTTTCTATCGCCGATTTCAACTCGTTCAATGCTTTCAAATTGCCGTTTTCCATTTCGTTTGCCATATGAGCCTCTCTGCAAGAATTATATCACTTGAAAAACGCTGTTACAAGTGGTATAATCTCATAAAATACGAGGTGAGTTATGTTCAACAAAGACATGTACGCGCTTGGCAGCAAGCGTTCGTCCATAAGAGAATTGTTCGAGTACGGCAAAAAACGCGCAAAAGAAGTCGGAGCGGAAAACGTTTTTGACTTTTCTCTCGGAAACCCGAACGTTCCCGCGCCCGATTGCGTAAAAGACGCTCTTGTCGAGCTTGCAAACTCTTGCGAAACCCTTCACGGCTACACTTCGGCGCAAGGCGACGTTGCCGTCAGAGAAGCGGTTGCAGAGAATATTTCTCGCCGTTTCGGCGTAGACGTCGGCAAAGATTTGATATATATGACTTGCGGCGCGGCGGCGTCCCTTTGCATAACTCTACGCGCGCTCAACGAAAACAACAACGAATTCGTCGTACTTGCGCCGTACTTCCCCGAATACAAAGTTTTCATCGAATCGGCAGGCGGGAAAGCCGTGATTGCGGATTATGACGAAAAGGACTTCACTCCCGACCTTTCGACACTAGAACAAGCAATCGGCAAAAACACGGCGGCAGTCATCGTCAACTCCCCCAACAATCCAAGCGGCGTCGTGTATTCAAAAGATACGATTAAAAAAATCGCCGCCGTTTTGACGCGCAAAAGCAAAGAATTCGGACACCCGATTTTTATAATTGCGGACGAACCGTACCGTGAACTTGCCTACGATGTCGAAGTACCGTATATCATGAATTTTTACGGCGATACGATTGTCTGTTACAGCTATTCCAAGTCCTTGTCTTTGCCGGGCGAACGCATAGGCTATATTGCGGTATCCCCGAAAGCCGACGATGCGAAGAACCTATATCTTGCCATATGCGGAGCAGGACGCGCACTCGGCTACGTATGCGCTCCGTCCACCTATCAAAAAGTCATCGAAAAGTGCGTGGACGCCTTGCCAAACCTAAACGCTTATCGTCAAAACCGCGACTTGCTTTTCAACTCGCTTACGAAAATCGGCTACGATTGCGTACGTCCCGACGGTGCGTTTTATCTGTTTGTAAAATCTCTTGAAGACGATGCGAACGCTTTTGCAGACAAGGCAAAACAGCTTGGATTGCTTCTCGTCCCCGGCGACGATTTCGGCGCGAAAGGCTACGTGCGCATCGCATACTGCGTAAGTCATGACATGATAAAACGCTCACTGCCTGCATTTGAAAAGTTGTTTGAGCTTTACAAAACAAAATGACTTCAAACCCAACAATCATATGATGAAACACACAAAAACGGCACTTTACGTGCCGTTTTTGTATGTTTCTGTGTTTTCTTGTTTGTTTTCTTCTCTGTTCTGTCAGATTACGTATTTTGTCGCTTGCCGACGGCTTGTCGGTTGCAACATCAACTTGCAAGATTGCCTGCAGCAATATATTCGGCAAGACAATCACGCGGGAAAAAGCTGTCGCCGAGAGTTTTCACCATTGTGAGTTTGTTTGGCGCATAATCGGTGTTGTACGAGTCGGTGACGATATAATAATAGTCGTTGAGTCCTTGTCCGCTCTCGAGTTTTGTCTTTATTTTTTCATCGTAGACATAGACATAGTTCTTGTTGTTGAAATATCTGTTCAACAACACTCGCCCCGTGATTTTGCAAAGATGCATTTGATTATCAAAGGGAAAGAGCGTCTGAATTTGCCTCATCGTGACATTGCCCGAGGGCAAATAATAGGGATCTCTCACCGATATATATCCGCCTGCAAGCACGATGTCATAATCGCCACCCCAAACCGATTTACCCTTTTCCCAGTATGCTTGCGCCATAAGTCGTCTGAGCTGATCCGAACTTCTGTAATCGCCGTTGTAACCGACAACTTCGTCGGGATTGCCGATCTCGTTTGCATACTTTGCCGTCAGGCGGTCGATGATGTCGTCTTTTTCAAAGCTCGAATACACGCTGTTGCGCACGATATCGACGTTTGTGGTTTTGTTGCCGTTTGCGATATTCACCGAAACATCGGCATGCGACACCGCATCGTTGTAGCCGCCCGCCTGTATGTGCTTTACGCCGTAACTGTCGACAAGCATATACGATCTGTGTGTATGTCCCTCGAACACAACGTCTACATATCCGTTTGAGAGCGAGGCATCATACCAATTCATTTTGCTGTCCTGTATTTCTTGCAGGTCGTAACTGCTGCCGACATATCCGTCATGAATCGACAGCACGATATAATCAGCCCCGTCTTCTTTGAGTCTGTCCGATTCCGCTTTTATAAGCGCAGTGAGCGCACTGCCCGTCTTAAAATAAACGTCGGTACTCATGCTTGCGGATATCGACGAATAGCAATCGCCTATTGCTCCGATAATTCCGATTTTTACACCGCCCTTTTCGACGATAACCGAGGATTGACAATATGTCGCTCGTTGATTTGTGGCATGCTCGTACACATTGATCGCAAGCATCGGAAACGTTGCAAGCCGAGCGTTGATTCTGATCTTTTCGGTTGACCAGTCAAACTCGTGATTGCCAAGCGTCATCGATGAACAATTCACATAATTCAGCCACTCGGTGGCAAGTTTTCCTTTGGTGTTGTTGGATTCCGAACTTCCCTGCCACATGTCGCCCGAGGCAAGAACGATTGCGTTTTCGCTCTCTTGTTTTGTTTTCAGATATGTCGTAAGTCCGGCGACACCCGGTTGCGTTTCGGTTTGAGAATACATACCGTGTAAGTCGTTTATCGCATAAAAATCCAACTCGACAATTACATTTGTTTGGCACTTGTCGCACTTGCCGTCATCGTTTGCATCGGCATGCGCACAATCGGGATTCTGCGTGTTGCCACCGGTATTGCCGCCGCTTGGTTTTGAAAAGCCACCATCGCTCGCCAAGCCGCAAGCGCAAAGCGTGGCAAGAATCATTGTCACACATATCGCAACCGCAATAACCTTTGCAAATGCCGAAATCTTTTTGTTCATACCTTTCTCCAAAATCGTTTTCTGCTACAAATCAAATTGATTATACACTGCAAAAGCGTATTTGGCAACCCCGACAAATGCCAAAACCCGACTTTAAGGGGCTGTCGGGTTTTGGTCTGAAAAGGGTTTATGGGTTGCAGTGCCGAGAACAAAACGACGTCGGCAAGCCGCAAAAAAGCGAAATACTTTCGCAAAAAATACGTTAGGATGCTTTGCGCATAAGGCTCATGCGAACGAACACGATTTTCCCGTCCTTGTCCGTTGCGATTTGCGCGTTGTTGACTCTCTTTTGATTGCTTATTCTGCTCATAAAAATTTTCATTGTTTTTCTCCTTTGCATTGAGTTTCCCGTTTGAGGAATTTTGTTTTCCTCTTGCTTACAAACATATAATATGCTATACTGTGTACCGAAATCGGTACATTGCGGCGTTTATTTTATATTTTGTAAAAACCGCTCTTCATCGCGCCTACACGCACGCGCGACAATAAATATAAACTCTCAAAAGGAGGCAACCATGGCACTCGAAGCAAAAAAAACTTTGATAATGCGCATCTATCAGGTTCTTGACGAATACAGCGACGAAGAACACCCTCTCACCCAGCAAAATATCATCGATATTCTGGAGCGAGATTACGATGTCGTGTGCGAAAGAAAAGCCGTCGGACGAAATATATCCTATCTCAAAGAAATGGGGTTCGACATTGAATCGTGCTCAAACGGCACGTATCTCGCCTCGCGCAAATTTGAAAACGCGGAGCTTCGTCTTCTCATCGACAGCGTTCTGTCCTCTCGCAACGTAAACTCTACGCACTCCGCCCAGCTTATTGACAAGCTCATATCTTTCGGCGGTCAAAACTTCAAAAGCCACGTCAAGCACGTCTATTCCGTCAAAGAGTGGGACAAGTCGGACAACAAGGCGTTTTTCTACAATATCGACGTCGTGGACGAGGCAATCGAGCAAGGCAAAAAAATCAAGTTCAATTACAACAAAATCGGGTTGGACAAAAAGTTGCACGTGTCAAAACCGCACGTAGGTTCGCCCTATCAAATGTTGTTGCACAATCAACGCTACTATCTTATGATGTTCGACGAAATGTTTGACGAGGTGGGATTTTATCGCATGGACAAAATCACCGACATCGACATTTTGGACGAGGACGCAAAGCCTTTGCGCGAAAACAAGGGATTTGAAAAAGGCATAGACTACAAGCGCATCGCAACGTCATTGCCGTACATGTACAACGACGCTCCCGTCGCAATCACTCTAAAATGCTGGGTAGGCATGGCAGACACACTTTACGACTGGTTCGGCACAAACTTCACCGCAAAGAAACTCGACGACAAATACTTTGTCGCAACCATAGTCGCAAGCGAAAAAGCGATGCTTTATTGGGTGCTTCAATACAACCGCAACGTGGAAGTTTTGTCGCCCGAATCCTTGCGCCAAAACGTGATAGCAAGCCTGAAAAAATCCCTTGCCCTTTACCAAAAGGACTAAACGCGAGATTTTTGAAAAATTTAATAAAAATCAGCACGATAATTTGAATTGATTTTGACTTTGCATAAAACTATAATGCAAGCATCAAAATCAAAAAGCGAGGCAAAATGAACAAAAATTTGCTTTCAAGATTATATAGACACGGCGTTCAGCTCATGGCGGTGGGCATCGTCACGGGTCTCCTGGCAGGAATCGTCGTGACATATTTCAACATTGCCGCGGAGCTTTTGTCGAAATACTCAAAAGACCTATATGCTCTCGTGCGCGAAAATCCGGCGTTCGTACCGCTGCTTTTCGTCGTGCTTGCAATCATCGCATTCGGGATTGCAACTCTTGCGAAATTCGTGCCTATGGTGCGCGGAAGCGGCATTCCGCAAGCGGAAGGCGCATCAAGAGGATTGCTGGAACTTAAATGGTACAAATCTCTTCCGGCAATGGCGGCGTCCTGCCTTGCGTGCATAATATCGGGTTTGACGGCAGGCGCGGAAGGTCCGAGCATGTTTATAGGCGCAACTTGCGGCGAAGGCACGTCAAAACTTCTTCGTTGCACGGATATGGAAAAACGCTATCAAATCACGGGCGGAGCGTGCGCGGGGCTTGCCGTTGCGTTCAACGCACCGCTTACGGGCATCACGTTTGCATTTGAAGAGGCACACAGACGATTTACGCCTGCGATTTTCATATGCGCATTCTCCTCGGTGCTTTCCGCAATAATAACAAGAAACGCGCTTTACGGTTTTATGGGCATGAGCATATCGGCAAGTTTGCAATCCTTCGCTTTTGTACAAATTCCGCTGAAAAGTTACGGTTTCGTCGCGCTTGCCGCTATAGCGAGCGGGCTTTGCGGAATAGGTTTTTACGCCCTTTGCATGCTATCCAAAAACATGTTTGCCAAGATTCAGACAAAGCACGCGATTGTCACGAACTATCTGAAATTGCTTTTCCCGTTTATTTTTGCCGGTGTATTCGGGCTTATAAGCGTATCCGTCATGGGCGGAGGCCATTCGTTTATAGAATCGCTCGGCACTCTCGGCGGAAGTCGGGAACAGTCGATTGCGACGATTTTCTCATCGCCCGTTGTAGTAACACTGATTTTGGTGCTTGTGATGCGCATCGTTGCAACGGCGTTCAATCTCGGTGCAGGCGTTCCGTGCGGTATCTTTATTCCTATGCTCGCAATAGGCGCATGTATAGGTGCGCTCGTTTCAAAACTTGCGATATTGTGGGGCATGGCTCCCGAATATGCCGACTGCATCGTCATGATTTGCATGGCAACTTTTTTCACGACGATAGTCAAAGCGCCGCTCACGGCAATAATTATGGTTGTGGAACTCACTTGGCAATTTACTCTTCTCATCCCCGTTGTGCTCGGCGTTTCCTTCGGCTATATGGTCAACGAAGTGTGCGGTAGACGCTCCATTTACGACGAACTGCTCGACAACATACTCGACGAACAAAACGTTCATCTTGAAAAACACACCTACGTAACCACGGTCGAGGACGGCTCGATTGCAATGCATAAGCCCATCCGCGACGTATTGTGGCCGAGCAATTTGCTTATCCGCACGATAAAGCGCGACGGTGTATCGATAGTGCCTGCCTCCGACACCGTGCTTCAAGTGGGCGACGAGTTAAGCATACAAGCCGAATGCGTTGATTTTGAAAGATTCAAAATCTCCGTCAACGAAATCGTCAAGCCGAGGAAGCATCTGTCCCTCAAACGCAACAAATCCCAAACCGACGGAAACGACAAAAACAACTAGTTTATCCACGAAAAATCATATCGTAAAGTATTGTTTTTTGACCGCAAAATCACCTATAGTTTAGTCCAAACGAACAGCCCCTACAATTCTTATGCTCTGATATTTATGTGAATATAAAAAATCGGTATGCGTTTTAAGGCGCATGCCGATTTTAAATTGCGGAAATCGGATTCTTTTTTTAGATATATAAAAGCGAAAGCGCGATGAGGAATTGCGCAAGATAATAGGTTGCGTGATTGACGATTATCATAAGACGCGATTCGGGATTGAGCATACCTTTGCGCTCGTAGTCGGCAGTTTTTGAAAAATACGTCATCGAAAGCACCATATCCGAGAGCACGAAAAGTATCGCGCCTGCAAGCAATATACCTGCCGATGCCGAACCTTGCGCGGGCTTGACGTACGTTGCGCTGAGCACCACAAACCATCAAAGCAAAAACGCATACGCTATGCTCGGGATAAGGAATTTGCCAAACTGCATTTTCATCGCGTAAACGCACACTAGAAACATTACGCCGACGATTGCCGCCGAGCCGAGTGCCGACCAAAGCAGATTCATTTCGTAGCCGGGGAAGCGGATTGCCATGGACGTGATATAAAGCACGTGTCCTATGCCGAAAGCGAGCATGCCGAAATACATCATGGAATCGCGATCTTTTTGCAACGCTTGCAAATATTACGGTTTGGGATTATCATATAAAAAAACGATAATAAGGACGATTTTATGGACGTCATCAACTTTTTGGACAAATCCTACACGGCATTCCACGCCGTAAAGCACAGCGAATACATTCTCGAAAAACACGGTTTTGAAAAACTCGACCTTGCAAAAAAGTGGAAACTTGAAGTCGGAGGCAAGTATTACGTGGTCAAAAACGGCACCTCCGTCATTGCGTTTGTCGTTGGCGAAAATTTTGCTTTCAACATTGCCGCAAGCCACACCGATTCGCCTTGTTTGCATATCAAAGGCAAAGAGGTCATTCCCTCTCTCGAGGGTGCGCGCCTCAACGTCGAAACGTACGGCGGGCTTATCCTGTATTCTATGCTCGACGCACCGCTCAAAATTGCGGGCAGAGTGCTTGAAAAACACGGCGATATGCTTGTGAGCAGAACCATCGAAAGCAACTACAACGTCAATATTCCTTCTCTTGCGATACACCACAACCCCACCGTAAATTCATCGTTTTCGATGAGCGTACAAAAGGACATGTTGCCGCTTATCGGCAACGTCGAAGATTTTTACTCGACTCTCACCGAGGACGAAATCGTCGATGCGGACCTCTACGTCGTGCCTGCGACGTCGCCTTTCAGAAGCGGCGCAAACGGAGAATATCTTTGCTCTCCGAGAATAGACAATCTCACAAGCGCATACTCGACCTTGGCGGCTCTCGTGTCTTGCAAACCGCAAAACGTCGCAATCTGCGCATGCTTCGACAACGAGGAAATCGGCAGCCTTACAAAGCAAGGCGCAAATTCTTCTCTTCTGCAAACCGTGCTTGAAAAAATCACGAGCGGACTCGGCAAAACCAAAGACGATTTTGTGTCCGCATGCGAAAACGGCTTTATACTTTCCGTTGACAACGCACACGCCCTTCACCCCTCCTTCCCCGAAAAAATGGATATCAAAGAGCGCGTGTACATGGGCAAGGGCATAGTGATAAAACACCATGTTAACTACTCCACCGACGGCGAGTCTTCCGCAATGCTAAAAACCATACTCGACAAAGCAGGCGTCGAAAGACAAGATTATTACAACAATTCCGACCAACGCTGCGGCAGCACCATAGGGCTTATGGCAAGCGCAAATCTCGGCATGAGAGCGTGCGATATAGGTCTTGCGCAACTTGCAATGCATTCGGGCATCGAAACGGTTGCGTATGCCGATATTGCAAAAATGCAAGAATGTGCAAAGGCGTTCTTGGAAACGAGATTTACGATTTCAAACAACTCGATTTTGATCGGATAAAATTACTCAAACACTCAAAAACGGTGTTTTATCTATGCAAATCGCACGGATAAAACACCGTTTTATGATTATTTCCGTAAAAATGTTTATAAAAAAGGACTTGCGTTGCAAGTCCTTTTCCCAACTTATTTTACAGATGCACGAACGCTATGTTAGCCGAATAAATATCCGCTTTCGAATAAGCTCGTATTTGCCATCAACTATGGTATTTGTGCTATTTATTTTATTTTCTTATTTCACATTGTTTATTTATCACTATCTCGTTTCATCATTTATATTTACTGAAACGAGTTCTATATAAACGATTCTCTCATTATTTTCTTTGTTGTTATCAAATGGCATCGCATTTACGCTTATTACTATCTTTATAGCGCATCTATCGGATGTATCATAATTCCGTATAAACCGCCACCATTCGTAATTAAGCTCTATTTCTTTCCCATCCAATTCAAATGACATACTCATAAAATAATAATCTGCCATATCGGGATGGTTTCCGACAGGGGAACACATCGGATGTACCTCGTCATAACCATCGAACTTAAACATTAAATCGATGCGAAAGCACGCATGGTTTCGTCTGTTTCTCAACAAATTGATCTTATTCTCAGCTTGATTATACTCTTTTTCTGAAATCTCGGTAAAACTTAAATATGCGTCTTCTATCACAACTCCGTCGCAAATTTTAAGCGGCTCACCCATATACACATATTTGTTCTCTGCAAATAAAACTTGATCTGTCTTTGAACACGCAACAAAACAACATAGAACCAATAATAACAAGAAAACCGATGTAATTCTGTTAAAAATGGATTTTTGCACTTTATTCTCCCCCTTGCAAACAAATATGACATCCGACACTATTAAACTATACTATTTTAATCAATATTTCTCCTCACACATTAAAAATATCATTCCGAGTTTTAAATGTCAATATGGTTTTTTTTAAGTGTAATACATGTTTTTTCTTCACAAATATCAAAAAAAACAAGAAACGAGGCTTGCGTTTGCAAGCCTCGTTTCTTTGTATTTAAATTATTTTACAAATGCACTGAACGCTTTGTGTGCGGTATAGAGATCCGCTTTCGAGATAAGTTCGTTCGGTGCGTGCATGGAAAGTACGGGTACGCCCATATCCACGGTGTCGATGTTCATTTTGGAGATGTACTTCGCAACCGTTCCGCCGCCGCCGAGGTCAACTCTTCCGAGCTCGCCCGTTTGCCATACAACGTTCTCTTTTGCGAACACGCCTCTCAAATATGCGATATATTCGGCGGATGCGTCGTTCGAACCGCTCTTGCCTCTTGCTCCGGTAAACTTGTTCATGGTCACGCCCTTGTTGACGTAGCCGACGTTCATCTCCTCGAATGCGGATGCAAAAGAGGGGTCGTAAGCTGCGGTGACGTCTGCCGAGATGCACTTTGAATGTTCGCGCACGACGGACGAATTTGCGCCGAAACTCTTGGCGATTTCGTCGATAAGGTCGCTTATGATGACGCATTGCATGCCGGTGTTGCCCTCGCTTCCGATTTCCTCTTTGTCGGCAAGGATGCACATGACGGTTTGGTCGGTGTCGGTGTCGAGAGTTGCGGTGATTTCGGGATATGCGCACACTCTGTCGTCGTGTCCGTAGCTTGCGACGAACGCTCTGTCAAAGCCGACGTCGCGAGCGTTGGACGCAGGCACTGCTTCGAGCTCTGCCGAGAGGAAGTCCTCTTCGCACACGCCGTATTTGTGGTTGAGAATTTCAAGCACGCCTTTTTTCACAGCGTCCTTTTCTTCGTCTTTGACGGGGATGCCGCCCACCAAAAGATTGAGATTTTCGGCAGAGAATCCTTCCGCAATGGTCTTTGTCACCTGCTCTTGCGCAAGGTGCGGAAGAATGTCGGTGATATAGAACACCGGATCGCCTTCTTCGTCGCCGACTTTTACGTCCACGCACGTGCCGTCTTTGAGCGCGATCACGCCGTGAAGCGCAAGCGGAATGGTGAGCCATTGATACTTTTTGATACCGCCGTAGTAATGCGTCTTGAAGTACGCCATATCCGCCTTTTCGTAAAGCGGAACTTGTTTGAGATCGAGTCTGGGGCTATCGACGTGAGCGACGAGAATACGCACGCCGTTCTTTGCGACATCCGCTTTGCCCGCTCTTACGATAAACAAGCTCTTGCCGCGATTGTTGTAATAAAGCTTGTCGCCGGCATTGATTTTGTCGCCGAGCGTATAAGGCTTATAACCCTTTTTCTCAATCATTTCGATTGTTTCCTTGACGGCTTCTCTTTCGGTTTTGCCGTTGTCGAGAAATCTCTTGTAACCCTCTGCATAATCGCTTATGGCTTTAAGCTCTTGCTCGTCCGCCAAAGCGTAAACGTTTTGTCTTTTATAGGTAAGATCCATAAAAAGCCTTCCTTTAAAATTTATTCTGAACACATTATACCACACCGCCCCGAAAAAGCAACTTTCACGGCAACGGTTTTTTGTCGGCCTTTAATGACAAAAAAAACGCGCCCGCAGGCGCAACTTTATTTTCGTCCGACAAGTTCGTCAAGCGTAACGTCGAAATAATCGGCAATTTTTATAAGCGTGAAAATATCCGGCGTGCTGTACCCGTTTTCATAATTCGACACCAAACTTTTCTTTCCGCCAAGCACCTCGGCAAGTTCGCCTTGCGTTTTGCCGTGCAACTTGCGAAGAGCTTTTATGTTTTCACCGATTTCGTTTTTCATATTGACAATAGTACAAGTATTATGTACAATATGCATAAAAGTACAAATTATTTGTACTTAAAACAACGGGAGGCAACTTATATGGAAAAGAAAAACAAAACCACAGCCGGTTTACTTGCGCTGTTTTTGGGAGGGATTGGCGTCCACAAGTTTTATCTAGGTCAAACACTCGCAGGCGTATTGTATTTGTTGTTCAGCTGGTCTTGTATACCTGCATTTATAGCCTTTATCGAAGCGATAATAATTCTCACTATGTCCGATGACGACTTCAACGCAAAATACAACAACTCACAGTCCTCTCAAACGCCCGATTCAGGCAAGGCAAACGACACGTCAAAGAACAACCTCGAAACGCTTGTAGACTACAAACATCTCTTGGATGAAGGCGCAATCACACAGGACGAGTTTGATCAAATCAAATCAAAACTTATTTGACGAGGTGGGGATATGAAAATAGCACAAACGAAATACGATAAAATCGTTGTTGCAATCATTGCATTATCTCTATTTGCAATTTTATTTGGATTAATTGCAGGAATAATAGGTTTAACGGAAACATATACTATATCTTTTACCGACTATGAGATTCATGGCGGTAAACGCGAATATTACACTAGGACTTATACCGATGACGACTACTTCTCAGGCGTCCTTGCCATATCGGGAACCGTTTTGATGTTCGTTTCGCTTATTCCGTCCGTTCTAACTCTTTTTATAAAATCAAGCAAAAAGCATTTTATTATTATTACAACAATTATATTGTGCTTGGCTTGTTTCTTTTTGTTTTTCTTTGCTGCAGCTGTGGTATGGTATGGAGAATCGGTGATAGCATTAAGCTCGTTGTCAACGGCATTATCTATTATAATATTGGTGCTATCGTGCACATATTTGGGATTATGCGAATCAAAAAGAGCAAATGCCGTCAAAATTGAAAAAGCAAAATTGAAAAATCAAATATCACTCGAACAGGGTGCAAAAGAATTAAAAAATCTGAAAGAATTGTTCGATATAGGAGTTTTTTCGGAGCAAGAATACACTTTGCAAAAGAACAAAATATTCGGTGCGATGGGTGTTGAACGAAATACGTCAAAACCCGTGCAATCCGCAATGCAATCTACAGTCGCTACCCCCCAAACGCAG
>ERZ773235.3075-NODE-3075-length-12505-cov-3.391406_pt1 | contig 12505 bp, 13 predicted proteins | sample MGYA00580522_ERZ773235 | MGnify/ENA primary metagenome ERZ773235 (study PRJEB29015, sample SAMEA2737797) | human gut metagenome | biome: human gut; feature: human-associated habitat; material: faeces | place: China | collected 2012 ...
TGTGCCCGACGCTTGCAATCACCACAAGCGCGTTCAACGGCTTGGGCATGGGACTTGCGGCAACGCTTATACTCATCTGCTCCAACGCTCTCGTTTCTCTTTTGAGAAAGGTTATCCCCGACAAAGTGCGTATCCCCGCATACGTCCTCATCATCGCAACTTTCGTTACGTTGCTTGAAATGATACTCAAAAAGTTTATCCCGACGCTTTACAGCGCGCTCGGTATATATTTGCCGCTTATCGTCGTCAACTGCATCATTCTGGCAAGAGCGGAAGCGTTTGCAAGCTCAAACAAAGTTGGCGACAGCATTCTCGACGGTTTGGGCATGGGACTCGGCTTTACGCTTGCGCTCACTTGCCTCGGCTTCGTGAGAGAGCTTATCGGCAGCGGCACGATATTTGCAGGCTCGCTCGGATCTCTGACATTCGGCATTTCGCTCGGCGCGGCAAGAGATTATTCGCTTGCGATATTCGTTCTTCCCGCAGGCGGATTCCTTACGCTCGGTCTTGCGATGGCACTCGTCAATCTGGTGAGCGACCAAAGAGCGAAAAAGAAACAACTCGAAGCGGAAGAAGCCGCACAGAATATCGAAAACGCAAAATCCGCGCTCGAACAAAAAGAAGGGGAGGCTGAATGATGGAATACTTTTTGCTTATAATCGGAGCGATGTTCGTCAACAACTTCGTCCTCAGTCAGTTTCTCGGCATATGCCCGTTCCTCGGCGTTTCCAAAAAGACGGACACGGCTCTCGGAATGGGACTTGCGGTCACCTTCGTTATGGGCGTTGCGAGCGTCATAACCTGGTGCGTGCAAAAAGCACTTGTTGCGCTCGGTGTAGAATATTTGCAAACCATTGCGTTTATTCTCGTCATTGCCGCGCTCGTGCAACTCATCGAAATGGTGCTCAAAAAGTATATGCCTGCGCTTTACAGCGCACTCGGCGTATATCTTCCTCTTATCACAACAAACTGTGCGGTTCTCGGCGTTGCGATACTCAATATCGACACTTACGGCGTTGCGAGCGGCATAAGTTTGTTGCAAGCATTCCTCAACGGTACGTTCAGCGGCGTGGGCTTCCTCATTGCGATTATGCTCCTTGCGGGCGTGCGCGAAAAGATGGATTTGGACGCCGTACCGAAGCCGTTCAGAGGTTTCCCGATCACTCTCATATCGGCGAGCATACTCAGCATGGCGTTCGTTGCCTTCGGCGGTCTTATTTCGACGTCGGGTGCGGTGACGCTCATGTTTCCTTGAGGGAGGTGATGCTTTATGCTTAACTTTATTTCGGCTGTAAATCCGATGACGATATTGTATTCGACACTGGTGCTGCTCGTGCTTGCGTTGGTATTCGGCGTGACGCTTGCGGTGCTCGGAAAAAAACTTGCCGTCCACGAGGACGAACGCATCAAACAAGTGCGTGAAAAGCTCTCGGGCGCAAACTGCGGCGGATGCGGATACGCAGGCTGCGACGCTTTTGCAAAAGCTGTCGTAGAGGGCAAGGCGGACATCAACGCTTGCTCGGCAACGTCTGCGGAAAACAAAAAAGCGATTGCTGACATCATGGGACAAAGCATCGATGCGGAAGAAACCATGATAGTGGTTGCTTGCCGAGGCGGAAAATATGCCGTTGACAAGTACGAATACATGGGCTACGGCAATTGCAGAAGTATGGAATTGCTCGGCGGCGGCAGAAAACAATGCAAGTGGGGTTGCCTCGGCATGGGTTCATGCGTGGATTCTTGCCCGTTCAGCGCAATGCAAGTGGGCGAGGACGGCTATGCGCAAGTGGACAGAGAAAAATGCGTCGCTTGCGGAAGATGCATCAACTCTTGCCCCAAACGCCTTGTCAAGAGAATTCCTGCCACGGCAAAGTACTATGTGGCATGTTCGAACTGCCTCAGAGGAGCAAAGGAAGTGCGTGCCGTATGCACGGTGGGATGCCTCGGATGCGGACTTTGCGCAAAGGTCTGTCCAAACGGCGCAATCACGCTTCAGAACAATCTTGCCGTCATAGACTACTCCAAATGCACCGGTTGCGGAATATGCGCGTCGAAATGCCCCTCCAAATGCATTTTGGAAACAAAACCGCAAGACAAATGATTTGCAACGCAAATCTCGGCAAATAAAGCGTACTGAAAATATTTGAATATATAAGCGGGAAAAGAAAGAAATAAGAATTGAACAATCGTCCTCAAAAGGACACGGCGAAAGCCGCTAGGAGAATTATATGGAAAAAATAGCGATTATCGACATTGGCTCAAACTCTGCAAGACTCGTGCTGGTCAACGTTCTGGACGGAGGCTACTTTGTTGTTTTTGACGAACTCAAAGAAATGGTGCGACTCGGACAAGATATGGACTGGGACGGCTTCATCAAGCCGCAGCGCATTGCGCAGACGATAAAAACGCTTACAATGTTCCGTCGTTTGTGCGACGCAAACAAGGTTGACAAAATCTTTGCGTATGCGACGGCGGCGGTCAGACGTGCAAAAAATCAAAAGAGTTTCCTCGACGAAGTCGCAATGACTTGCGGCATCAAAATCAAAGTGCTTTCTCCCGATGAGCAAGCAATGCTCGTCTATCAAGGCGTAATCAACTCTATGGACATCCCCAAGGGCTTGATTATGGAGATGGGCGGCGGCTCTACAAACCTCATCTATTACAATAGAAGAAACCTAATCCATTTCGAAACCTTGCCTTTCGGCGCGGTTACGCTTACGGATTTGTTCAAAAACGATTCCTCCACGCCGCAAGAGCGCGCAAAGAAGATCGAGGACTTCATCGGCGAACAGCTTGAAAAAATCCCCTGGCTTGACGGTATCGAGCCGGATACGGCGTTTGTCGGTGTGGGCGGAAGTTTCAGAAACCTCGGCAGAATCAGCCGCCTTATCAAAAAATATCCTTTCAACATGACGCACAATTACGAGTTGCCCGTCACCGAGTTTGAAAACATCTATAACACCATAAAGAAACTCGACCTCAACAGCACGATGAAGATCAAGGGACTTTCGAGCGGACGCGCGGACATCTTCCCGAGCGCGCTTGCCGTTATGAAAGCGGTGCTTTCTCGCTTCGATTTCCAAAAAATCACAATCAGCGGTTGCGGTTTGAGAGAGGGCGCAATGTTCCGCTATGCAGTGCCGGGCGTCAACGAAAGACCTCTTTCGGACGTTTTGGGACACTCCATTTACACGCAAATGAAGTATCACGACCTCAATATCGCGCACGCGGAACACGTTTACAACCTCTCGATACAGCTTTTCAAACAACTCAAAGTGCTTCACAAGATGCCCAGAGTTTACGTCAGAGTGCTCAAAATCGCCGCGCTTTTGCACGACAGCGGTATGAGAATCAAGTTCTACAATCACCAACTCCACTCGGCGTATATCATCCTCAACAGCAACCTCTACGGCGTGCCGCACAAGGATATCGTGGTGGCGGCATTCGTTGCCGCAGGGCACAGAAAAGCCGAAAACGCACGCGACGAAATCCTCAAATACAAGGATATGCTCACCCAGGAGGACGTGGACGCAATCAGAAAGCTCAGCGTCATTTTGCGTATTGCGGAAAGTTTTGACAGAAGCCAAAGCGGTGTGGTCACGGGCATCAACTGTGACGTGCTCGGCGACAGCGTCATCGTAAAAACCGAGTGCGAAAACGGCGGCGACTGCACGCTCGAAGTCAAGGACGCTATGGGCGCGGCGGCAGAGTTCAAGGCGGCATACGGCAAGAACCTCGAAATTCTGTAACCTGAACGATTGGAAAATATAATCAAATCGGACAAATAATGAACAAATTTTCAAATACCGTGGTTCTCGCTTCGTCATCCCCTCGTCGAAAGGAAATCCTTGACGAAATGGGCGTAAAATACGAGGTTATCCCCGCAAATATAGACGAGAGCGAGATAAAATCCCGTTTCCCGTTTTTGCTCGTCGAAAAACTCGCAAAAGCAAAGGCGGAGCATATCGCTTGCGAGCATAGAAGCGACACGGTCATTGCGGCGGACACAATCGTCGTGCTTGACGGAAAAGTGTACGGCAAACCGCACGACAGAGCGCGTGCTTTCGAGATGATAAAAAGCCTCAACGGACGCACGCATGTCGTATATACGGGCGTTTGCGTGACGTGCGAGGGCAAAAAAGTCGTGGCTTGCGTCAAATCGCTCGTCACTTTCAAAACCCTCACGGACGAGCAAATCTATGCGTATATTGACGATTGCAAACCCTTTGACAAGGCGGGCGCATACGGGATTCAAGATAAAAGAATAGTGAAAAAATACAGCGGCAGTTACTCGAACATAATGGGACTGCCCAAAGAAAAACTCGGCGATATTCTCGTTCGAGTCGGAGTTATCAATGGCAACAATAGAATTATCGATTGACCTTGGAAGCAAGTTTATCACCATTTATCAAAAGGGCATAGGGCTCGTTTTGCGCGAGCCTGCAATCGCCATTGCGACCAAATCGCGCAACCGCCTCGAAATCCGCGACGCAGGTTACAGAGCGGAAAGCGTTATGACGGGTTCGCTCGGCGGCGCAAGAGTCATCGCCCCTATAAAAGAGGGCATCATCGTTGACGAAGAAATGGCAACCATGCTCCTCAATTACTTCCTCAAAAAGATTATCCCCGAAGGCATTTTTATGCCCAGAATCAAAGCTATCGTGTCCATTTGCGAATCCTCGTCGGGTTCGGACAGGCGCGCGGTGGAAAAGTGCTGCATAAAAGCAGGCATAAAGGAAGTTACGCTCGTGGAGTCGGGATTGAGCCTTCTTGCTTACACCAACAGCATCGGCGGACTTTTCGTTGACATCGGCGGCGGAAAAACCGAAATTTCCGCAGTCACCAACCACGGCATAGCAACGGGCTGCTCGGTCAATATAGCGGGCGACGCTTTCAACAACGCAATCATTGACAGCTTGTATATGAATTACGGCGTGAAAGTGGGCGAATTTACCATCGAAAATCTCAAAAAATCTGCGCTTTCTTTCTACGTCAACGACGAGGGCAGTTATGCCGTCAGCGGCGGCAGTGCGGACGGTTCGCCTCGCTATGTCACGGCAGAGCAAATGCGCGACGCCGTGATTCCGCTTGTTGACGACATCATAGAAGTCATAATGTCCGTCCTCAATCAAACTCCTCCCGAACTGTCGGCGGAAATTTTGCGCAAGGGCATATTCGTTTCGGGCGGTTCTCTCCACATCCCCGGACTTATCGAGTATCTCGAACAAGCTCTCGAACTCCCCGTTACGCCTCTCAAAGACGTCGAAAACGCAATTGCCATAGGCGGCGCAAGATTTTTTGAAGAAAGAGATTTGCTTAGCGACATGCTCGGCGTAAAACTATATTGAAACAGCGATATTGCCTTGCGGCACAGTGAGATTGCACCAATCTTTTGACAAAAAAAGTTTATTTATTCGACAAACAGACATTTATATACGGTGTCTGTTTTTTATTATAAGAATATGAGAAAAATCGTTGTTACTTCGGGAAAGGGCGGTGTGGGAAAAACCACCGTTACGGCGACGCTTGGACGAAAACTTGCGCTTGCAGGATATAAAGTCGCGCTTGTGGACGGCGACGTCGGGCTCAACAATCTCGACGTCGTGACAGGCATAGAAAGACGAGTGGTCTACGATATAGGCGACGTGTTGCAAGGTCGTTGCAGGGCGTTTCAAGCTCTCGTAAACGATTCGGAAAGCCCGATGAAGATACTGCCGTCGTCAAAAGATTGCGCTCAAATCACGGCGCAAGCGTTCAGAAACGTTGTGGACGGACTTTGCGAGTTCGATTTTGTGATCGTCGATTGTCCGGCAGGCATAGAACACGGCTTTCACAGGGCGGTGTCGGCTTGCGACGAGGCAATCGTTGTCACAACTCCCTCGGCATCTGCGATACGAGATGCGGACAAGGTGATAAGCCTGCTTGCAAGCTATCGTTTGAAAGACGTTTCGCTTGTCGTCAACAGAGTGCGCTCGGATATGATTGCAAGGGGCGAAATGCTGTCGGCAAGCGAAATAAGCTCACTGTTGCATCTTGCGCCCATCGGCGTGATTCCTGACGATGATATGATCACGCTCTATCAGCAACTCGGCACGATACCGCAACACGCAATATCCAACCGCGCCTACGACGTGCTTGCCAAAAACGTGGCGCAAAACAGCAAAGTTTTCGTGGATATTGCGCCCAAAAGGCGATTGAGGTGGTTCAGATGAAAGCGTCCAAACAGATTGCAAGCAGAATGAGAGATATGCTCACACAGGACAAAGTGGGCGTAAAACAAGGATTTTCAACCGCGCTCGAAAACGATGTCAACAACGTGTTGCGCGATTATTTCGCGCTTGACGGCAGGGCAAAAATCAAAGTCGAACAGAGCGAAAAAGGAGAGTATAAAATTGCAATCGAGGCTGTGGCAACAAGGGTGAAGCAGTTTCAAACGACTCTCGACATGCCGAGATATTAAATTTCAGGTTTTTCGCTTGACAATAATCAAGCAGTTGCATACGCTATCGTCGTTGGAATTATCCGACGTAAGTAGGCAAAGGTATTGGCTTCGGGTCAATGAGCCTTACTTATTTTTTTTTGCGTTGTTATATTTTGTCGCTTGCAAGAATAAAGTATATGCGAGGTGGCAAATATGGAATTTGATGAAAGCAAAAAACTCGACGTTGAAATCTCTCAAAACGAATTTGTCGAAAATCGCGTCGGCAAAAAACACAGATTTAAGAAGGGCGTTCTTGATGCTTTGGACGTTGCGATAATCCCCGTTGCAATCGGCGTTTTCGTGTCGCTCGGTTTTCTTTTCGCAAACATTTTCAGGGCGACTTCCATTGTGGAAACTCTGTCTAACATTTCAAGCATAGTATCTTCAATTTGACAAAACAAGAGGTTTATCCTTATGAAATTCAAGGTTAATCCTCTGTTTTTTGCGCTTGCTCTTGCGCTTGTGGCATTCGGGCATGCGCTTGATTTCGTATGGACTTTGCTTGCGCTCCTCTTTCACGAAGGGGCGCACGCGCTTATGGCGAGAGCAAGGGGATACGTCGTCAAAAAGATTGTGCTTTTGCCGTACGGGGCAATGATGAGCGCGGGCGAAAATTTCGACAAGACTTCAAGCGTGCTTATAGGACTTGCCGGCCCTTGTTGCAACATCGTGCTTGCGCTCGTCACCCTCGGTTTATGGTGGCTGTATCCTGCGTCGTATCCCTATACGATTGCGTTTCTGTATGCAAACTTGTCGCTTGGTCTGTTCAATCTTTTGCCCGTCTATCCGCTTGACGGTTCGCGCGTGGTTTTGGGCTTTTGCAAAAACAAACTCAAAGCAATCAAAGGCTTGCAAATCGCCGGCATAGCGTGTTCTTTTTTGTTTTTGGGACTGTTTGTCTCGTCTTTCTTTTTCGGATTGAATTTCACTTTCGGAATAATGGCGGTATTTCTTTTTTACGGCGCGACTTTCGCAAGCAAAGAAGAAACCTATTCGAGCGCGCTTGACGTGGATAGCAAAAACTATTCTCTAGGCGTCGAACAAAAGCGTATAAAAATCTCGAAAAACGTGCCGATTTTGCGGCTTTTTCATCACGTCGGCAGGCTTACGCAAACATCGTTCGAAGTCGTTGACGATAGTGGAAACGTTATTTGCACTTTATCCGAGCAGGATTTGAAAAAGATTGCCGTGAAAAATAAACTTACTACTATGATAGGCGACGTGCTGCAAAACACTAAAATTTAAAAATTACTTTCTTTCTCAAGTGTATGTTCGTCCTCTACAAGAGTGTACGTCGCATACTTTTAAATTAGATTTGCCCCTCTTTCCCTTCAGGGCTTTTCTCCCACCACTCAAATAAGGACAATTCTCTACAAGAATATTCATCGTTCGTGGGAGAGACACTGACGCGATTGACTTCGTAGCAATCGCTAGTTCGTTGCAAGCAACGAACGGCATACGGGGTGTTTGCAATATAAATCGGCTGAAAGCCGTGCCACTTCGCCTGCGTGGCGGCTTCGCAACAGAATGCCACGCATTCTCGTACTAACCATCAAGCTCGGCGCTCACTGCGGTCGTCGCCTTGCGACTCCGATTCCGTCTTCGAACAGGCACATGCCGTGTATAAGAACGCTTCGAATAAGCTGAAATTAACCGCAATCGAACATTTTTTTGTTTGTTATTTTTCGTCAAAGAAAGTATTTACATTTTTGCATTTCATTGATATAATAAATTATCCTAGTTTATTATTCGGGGGAATTATGAATATAAAAGACTATACTCTGAAAATCGGATACCGCATTGGCGGAAAGTGTAAAGAAGAATCCGTCGAGTACGCTCTTGTCAAAAACGGCGGGTATGATGGCGAAGATATTCGCATTTGCGATTTCGGAGATGCCGACCACGTAAAAATCGTTGTGAGCGCAAAAAGCAAAATCGAACTGACGCTTGCCGAACTCATATACGACCGTTATTTCGAGAACAACGAGAGATTTTTCGCAAACGGTTTCCAATCCTGGACGTCTACGAGAGAGTATAAAAAACGCGACGTGCAATACGGTTTGCGCTCGCTGTCCAAACTGCCGATAGTTAGAAAATTCTCGGGTGCGTCGGGCGATTACGCTTTCACCGAATACGGCAAAGATTTGTACCACGGCTTCACATATACTTACTTCCGCAAGGACGAAAAAGTGGAGTTTGTAGGTTCGCTCAACGAGCGCACGGGCTATACGATTTTCTATGCGGATATGAAGGAAAACGTATTTGCGGTGCAAAAAGACGTTGAGGGATTGTCGATTGACGGCGAATACGAATTGTTTGACCTCATGCACATACACGGCACTTACGACGGCGTTTTCGACGCGTATTTTGCCGAGTATCCTCAAAAACGCACGGGTAGGGTTGACCATCTTGCAGGCTACACGTCTTGGTACAACTACTATCAAAACATCAACGAAGAAATCATTTTGCGCGATCTCGAAGGACTTGCCAACGTCGGCAACCTTGCAAATATTTTTCAAATCGACGACGGATACGAAACCAAAGTCGGCGATTGGGATACGGACACGCAAAAGTTTCCGAGAGGACTTGCGCCCGTCGTTGACAAAATCCATTCATACGGCTACAAAGCGGGGCTTTGGTACGCTCCGTTTGCGGCGCAGTTCGGCGCGAACGTCATAAAGAATCATCCCGATTGGCTCATCCGCGGCAAAAACGGCAAACCCGTGTTGAGCGGTATAGCATGGGGCGGTTTTTATGCTCTCGATTTCGAAAAAGAAGAGGTTAGGGCATATATCAAAGCGTTTTTCGACAAGGTGTTTGACGAGTGGCACTTCGATATGGTCAAGCTCGACTTTCTCTATGCCGCCGCAATCGAGCCTAGAAACAACAAGACGCGCGGTCAGCTTATGTGCGAGGCGATGGACTTCTTGCGCGAGTGCTGCGGCGATAAAATCATTCTCGGATGCGGCGTGCCTCTCGGCCCTGCGTTCGGAGTGGTGGACGCTTGCCGTATAGGATGCGATGCCGAAAACACGTTCGAAGAGAAGTTTTACGTCAAAGTCACCAATCAGGAGATTATTTCCACAAAGATTTCCATGCAAAACAGCGTGTACCGTCGTCATTTGAACGGCAGAATCTTTGCAAACGATCCCGACGTATTCTTCTTGCGCGACGGCGGCGTGAAACCTGCCGTGTACACGTGGCAACAAAAGAAACTGCTTGCGACGGTGAACCACATATTCGGCGACGTGCTGTTCGTGAGCGACGATATAGGCGAGTACGACAGTGAAAAAACCGCTGTTTTGGTTGAATCCTATGCAAAATTCGACGGAAAAGTCTTGTCCGCAGAGCATATCGCGCCCGAAATTGTCAAAGTGGTGTACGAAGATGGCGGCAGGAAAAAGATGCTCGTGTTCGATTTGACAAAGGGTGACTATATCATCCAATAAGCGCAACGCAAAAAGTCTATGATACTGCTTGACAATCTTCAAAACGTGCGCGACGAGGTGGCAAGATACGATAGAAAGATAAATCTCGTTGCGGCGTGCAAAATGCAGACCAAAGACACGATAGACAAGTTTATGTCAATCGCGCCTGACTTCGTTTTGGGCGAAAACAGAGTGCAGGAGTTTGTCGAACACTACGATGAAAAATACACGTGGCATATCATAGGACAGTTGCAGACGAACAAGGTCAAATATATTGCAGGCAAGGTGGATTTGATACACTCGCTTGACAGGCAAGACCTTGCAAAAGAGATTGAAAAACAAGCCGCAAAACGCCAAATCACACAAAAATGCCTTGTGGAAATCAATATGGGCGCGGAGATAACAAAGGGTGGTGTGCGCCCCGAAGAAACGCTTGATTTCATACAGAGTATGAAAGATTATCCGCACATAGAGGTAAAAGGCGTGATGAGCGTGTTGCCTAACCTCGACGACGAAGTTGAACTTGCAAAACTTTACGACAAGTTGCAGCGCATATACGAGGACGCAAAAAGCATAAAACAAGAGGGCGTAAACGTCGAAATTTTGTCGGCAGGAATGTCCAAAGATTACAAAATCGCACTCGAACACGGCTCGAATATGCTCCGCCTCGGCAGAGTGCTGTTCGGAGAGAGGGTGGCACTTGCGACTGCGTCGCAGTGATATTGCGCAAAAATCGTCGCTGAGGCAACGGCAACACGCAGATTTGCGTATCGCCGAGAGCCTCGCTCGATTTATTGCGCTACTTTGCTATCAAAACAAGACGGATAAATAATCAAGCCACAGTTTCGCAAGATTATCTGCTTGATGAGTGCGTGCTTTGAACTCAGTTGCGGAAAAATGAAATTTTACGCTTTGCGTGGGTTTTGGAAGATTGAAATTTACGCTTTGCGTGAATCAACTGTGCCGCTAGGCACAATATGGGTAAATATATGGACGAAAGGTATTTCAGAAACAATCAAACACAACGTGCGGATATGCAAAACGGGGGAAGAATTTTCTCCCGTCAATCCGCGCCCGCTCCGCAAGTGCCGAGTTACACGCAACCTGCCGCCTACGGACAGTCGGGCGGCGTCGTAATCTATTCGCCGCGCACTTACAAGGACGTGCAACTGCTCATCGACCACCTCAAAATGAGAGAACAGGTTATCGTGGATTTTTCAACGCTCAATCAACAGGCGGTGTATCGTATTCTCGATTTTATGAGCGGCGCAATTTACGCGCTTGACGGCAGTATTCAGCAAATCACCAAAAATATTTTCCTCTTTGCTCCGCAAGGGGTGACGATAACCATTCCTCCGCAAATCAGAGGTTAAGGAGTTTTTATGACTGATCAAGAAAAAATCGACTACAAAGCCAAAGTCAAAACTTTTCTTGCCGACTGGGTAGGAGTCGCAAAAAAGAAATGGTGGCTGTATCTTGTGGAACTTGCCGTTGTCGCAATCATTTTGGTTGCGGATTTGCTCAGCAAAAAAGCGGCGTGGGAGTATCTCAACAATTACGGCGTAAAAACGCTCGTTCCGCACCTTTTCAACTTGGTTATGGTGCCAAATACGGGAGCGGGATTCGGCATATTGCAAGGCAAGACGGTTGCACTTACCGTGGTCACGTTAATCGTGATTGCGGCAATCGTCGTCTACCTCTTTTTCGCTCTCAAAGAGAGCGAGTGGCTCAGAATATCGCTTGTCTTTATTACGGCAGGCGGCATCGGCAACATCGTTGACCGCATCAAATTCGGCTACGTCCGCGACTTTTTGCAGTTTGCGTTCTGGGAGGATTTCCCGTCCTTCAACATTGCCGATTCGTTTGTGACGGTTGGCGCGTTTATGCTTGTCGTCGTGCTTATCGTTATGCTGGTGAAAGAGGGCAAGAAAAACCAAAAAGAATTTGAAGAAGAGCAAAAGGGTATCGCTGACAATCAAGAGCAATCAGATCCGCTCGACGCTCCCGTCAACCTCAATCCTATGATGAAATCGCAAAACGATTATACCTTTGTCGTGAGCGAGCAAAAAGAAGAAAACAAAGCGCAAGAAACTGCGGAAAAACAGCCCGAAAACGACGAAAAATCGCAAGAATTTGAAAACAACTCCGACAACAACGAAAAAACGGACGAGAGCAACGAAAGCAAATAGTTTTTTATGACGCATACCGTTGACAAAGACAACGTAAGATTGGACGTATTTATTGCGTCCGAGTGGGGCATATCGCGCTCCAACGCAAAGACCGTCATCGAAAGAGACGGTGCTTTCGTTAACGGCGTAAAAAGACAAAAAAGCGGATTCGAACTCAAAATCGGCGACGTTGTGAAGTTTGACGTACCCGCGCCCGAAACGCTCGAAGTCAAGGCGGAGAATATCCCTCTCGATATCGTGTACGAGGACGAGTATATGGCGGTTGTCAACAAGCCGCAGGGCATGGTTGTGCATCAGGCAAGCTCGTACAAAAAAAACGATACGCTCGTCAACGCGTTGCTCTACAATCTCGACAGTTTGAGCGGCATAAACGGCGTGATTCGCCCCGGCATCGTGCATAGGCTTGA
>ERZ773235.3078-NODE-3078-length-12492-cov-2.529469_pt1 | contig 12492 bp, 9 predicted proteins | sample MGYA00580522_ERZ773235 | MGnify/ENA primary metagenome ERZ773235 (study PRJEB29015, sample SAMEA2737797) | human gut metagenome | biome: human gut; feature: human-associated habitat; material: faeces | place: China | collected 2012 ...
AGCACATGACTTCCACTCTGCCGGCCTCCCCGCGCATTCGGCTGTGAGCTTGTGGAATCGGCGTTCTCTGACGAACCGTCTGTATTTCCGGCCCACATGCGCCCATGGAAAACAGCATGGCTGCGTCAGTAGCGGCACCCATCAACTTACGAAATGAATTCCCCGCATTGAACATGTACTTCTCCTTACGGTAGGCGAACATCGCTTTCGCGTATGCCCATCCCAACGGCATATCAAATGCGAATCAAATCACCTTTGATATGCATTTTTCTATAATTTCAACAAACGAATTCTCCGCTCTTCCCTGCCTGCTTCACACTATTTTCCGGTAGTAACTACCGGTCAAATCAAGATACGCCGGTAGTTACTACCGGACAAAATCGCATGTGCCGTACACTGATGGGCAGGAACCGGCCGCTGAGACATACCCAAGAAACGAGTCATCGATGTACACCATGTAACAGGCATGCGAGTTGACGGGCATGAACTATGAGGGACTGAAATTCTACTGCAACGAAGGACTGGTCCCCAATCTCAAACGTGACGTCAACAACAGGCGCGTGTTTGACGAGAAGAACATCGAATGGATCAAAGCGTTGGGATGTTTGAAGCGTTGCGGCCTCAGCATTGCGGAAATGAAACGATATACCGAACTGTGCCTGCAGGGAGAATCATCCATTCCCGAACGCAAAGCCTTGCTCGCATCCAAACGGCAAACGCTGGTGGAACAACTTGCCGCCGTGCAGGATTCCATCGACTACATCGACTACAAACAGGAGTTCTATGACGGCGTGCTTGCAGGAACAACCGAATACTACAGCAATCTCATCGACGTAAACGGCGGTACAGAAACAGATCCGACCGCCTGCGAGCGTCTGCTCGACTGAGTACTCCATTTTACGCGCAAAGCCATGAGCTCTCTCAACATGTAGTTAAAAAAACATACGTCAGCATGAAATACTAAATCAGACTGCTTACACGTGGCCACGCAACCAATCTGATTCTCTATCGGCTAAAAACTCCTCACAATCATAAGTCGCGCAGATCCACGACTGCATCCCACGATATGCATGTCCGCGCAGCCCCCTACACGTCGGAATCGGAAAAGTCGCTAAAGTCATCCAAAGATGACACCCGCTTACAAATAACTATACGGATATTCCACTCGTGGCAGACTGGCGTTGTGTATAGGAGGGAAAATGAAACTAATCGCCATACTGTTGTCCATCGTCATGACGGGTGCGCCTAACTCCATGACTAATCAAGGTAGTCTTTTTACATCAGCAAACGTTCTCAATATGTATTCTGCAGAGATATACCCCAAGTGCCCGCCAATCCTACACTGGCTCTGCCGAGTCTTCTGACATGACGACAGGAAAACGCGCATGAAACTGCCATGCCCCTTTTTCAGAAGATGATTTAACGAATCCCCCTATGGATTCGATCCATTTTATGTGCAGCAACAAACCGTTTCCAGACCTCGGCTTGTCAAGGAATAGGTTTTTTGAAGAAACATCATTCACTTGATCCACATGAATTAAATTATCGTCATCCCAAAAAACAATAAGACGGTATTCGCCTCCTGGACTTCCATGTACAGCAATGTTTGTATATAACTCATGAATCAAAGAAAGAACCTCACGAGAAAAAGCATCATCAAGATCCGTTGAATCTTTGATCATTATTCTTGTCTTTCCATGAAACCCAAGCTCCCTTAGGAAAGAGTCGCCTTGCTCGCCGACGACCCACAGTCCAGAGAGGCTCATGTTATCCGTTTGCGCTGATTTTGTTTTTCCATCATTCATCAAATCGACAACATCTCGTACCGCATCCAGAGTTTCTACAACAAGAGCCCTAACTCCCCTTATCTCTTTCTCATCAAAGGTCTTGGTTTTCTCAGCATCCAAAATCACACTATCCAGCAAAATTGCCATGTATGCCAGGTTACCGGCCACAGAATCGTGTATTCTACTGGCGACCGCATTCTCTTTTCGCAGGTACTCGACATGCTGACTTAATTCTTCATACCTTAGTTTGTTTTGTTTGAACTGTGCGGCAAGTTCTTTCCACGCAAGCATTTTTCCGATGAAGTATGCGAAGAACATGACAAGAATCAACATGAAATATTCATTGACAGCCACACCGTCAGCATCAAAGCGCCATATTCGAACCAATGCTACAGCAGAAGGGTAGAACATTCCCCATAATGACTCAATTCGCAGTCCTACATACCCTAAAGCCAGCCAAGTTCCCCATAAAAAGCTGGGGCCGCCATCATCCGGAATGAGACAGCATATTGCAAAAGTCAAAAAAATGATGTTACAGCATACGATTGGCTGTCGTGAAATCAGAATAATAGCTAGCACATGCGCAGCAACAAGGAAAAATGTCACCACACCTGCAGGAGGGAAAAACAGCGTCTCCGTAATAGTCATGGCGACACAAACCGCTATAAGCAGATACTGGGCATGTTCGACGCACCATGAGGTAAACGGCTTTATCCCTTTAATACTCACGGCTATTTACTTCCATCCATTGAATTACCGCTTGAGTCCTATTTTTAGCCCCTAATTTCTTCATGACCCTTCGAATATATGTTTTCACCGTAGGCTCCCCTATGCCAAGCTTGACGCCGATCTCTTTTGAGGTAAAGCCTAGGGAGCACAATCCCATAACCTCTCGTTCTCGCTTCGCAAACGTTTCATAGCTAATGTTTCCACCTTTAGCAGCCATTAACCTTTCATGCGACTCCTGCGCACTTTCAGAGGATACATATCTGACGTCTGCTCGCCGTCCATTCACTATTGCGCACAAGGCCCTACAAAGAGCTTTCACATTTGCTTTATCCACAAGACAGCTCGCTCCATTTTCCAGAGCAGGTGCACAATAACGGTCCAGAGAGAAAGCAGTCATACCTACTAAAGCAACCTGAGCCGTCTCTTCACGAATGGTCTTGCAAACATCACAACCACTCATCCCTTCCAGGGACATGTCCACAAGCAATACGTCAGGACGCGTTCGCGAGTCAAGACTTTTACTCACCGCGGTCAGACCATCCGATACAGCCCAACACACGTTAGCCTGCGGAAGAATACGCTCAATCATCATCTTCATAACACCAAGCGTCAATCTGTCATTGTCCACGATAGCGATTCTTATTCGTTTTCCCAAATACATCGTCACTCACCTTCACCCCTAAGCATACAAATATAGCCACGCATTGCATCACGTACAGGCCATCACCCAGCCAGCAGCAATAGCTATTTTCAAACACGGAAAAGCGAAAAATCCTCATTTTCCAGAACCGGCATCCAAGATCCCCATTCCCCTGATCGCCCAGAATCACTTAACGCTAAAAGCACACCGGCCGAACCCGTACCCAAATCCATGGAACACTTATACCCATAAAGCCCAGGAAAAACAATACTTCCATTGTTCTTCATCAAATAAAGATTCAATCCATCAATAATCCGCTCCCACAGTCCATCATCAATACCTAAGTCACGCAACGCTATTGCAGCAGGCAACAATCCTGCATAGCCTCCGAATAAGCCACCATTAAACGTGCAAACCATATCTGAACCTTGGGAAAGCCTTCTAAGAAACTCCTCATTAAGGAATTCCATTGACTCATTACCATCTTTATAGACTTCAATAAAAGCTAGGGCCACACCAGAAGTTCCACAATCCAGATAAGGCATTGTTCTGGGTTTATTCTTCAAATGATCCACGTAATACATCGGACGCTCCTTGTTATCCGCATTGGCAAGATGCGTTAGCGTAAGACGAAAAATGCTTTCCGCACGGGAGCGCAAAGCATCGTCTTTCCTGCAAAGAGAAGCCTTCCACAGGAACAGACCTGCACCCAACCAGCCCTTCATTAAGGTAAAGTCCGCTTTCGAACTCAGCATGTCTTGCGAAGTTAAACCACAATCGCATCTCTCATACACCTTGGAAAGAATATACGACAACATTTTTTCTTCATGCGAGTTCCTAGATGCTCCCAATGACAGAAGAGCCATGCCAATGCCAGACAAACCAGAGTACAAGGAATAGTCGTCAATGCCTGCCAAATAATCAATGTGAGAGATTCCGATATAAGAAAGCATTTCATGACATTCCTCGCGAGAAAACACCTCATATGCAGCCATGGCCACACCTACCGTACCGTTAAACAATCCCGCGCGGAACGACATACCGTCTTTCAATTTACGTAATACCGATATATATTTCTCCCGCGCAATAGCATAAAACCATTCCGAGTTTTCCAAACATGAAGATTTCAGCAAAGCCAAGCTCACACCGGCAAAACCAGACCCAATGCTATATTTAGACATCTCATCGCCATACATTGAAATATCACCTTTGACAGGATATTCACCTCGCAAGTCAAGACCAGAGACAATCCCTTTATAAAGAAGTCTCATAAAGGTTTCAATATTCTCAGGATCTAAAAGCTTGTCACAAGCCTGTAACGCTTTGTCGATAAATGGTCCATGAGACAATAACGGAGTCAAGCCAAGCATTCGCGATCTGACAGACCGAAGAAAAGAAACTGCCTCATTCCCAAAGTGCTTTTGCACCATATAATCCTGACAGAACAACAACGAAGGAGCCAGATAATAAAGGGGACATATGGGAACAAAAAGGCGGTGCACTATAACCGCGAAGGCATACCAATCTTGTTGTTCATAGTTGCATACAGCATCGTTGGTAAATCCTGGAGTAGCGATATCTACTTGAAAATCTTGGGAAAGTTTTTTCGCCGCCTCAAAATCAATCAGTTTAATTTCTAAAGAATCATTAATCAGCACATTTGATAAGCTCAAATCTCCAACCGCAAATCCAATTCCATGCATTTTCGCAATTGCACTTTCCAATTTGGTTGCGATCTCTTTACACCCTCGCCAATAAGAATCAGAGCAATCCGTCCGAGCAGAGCATCCATCGAAAGGGAATTCCATTGCTATGTACTGCTGCAAATCTCGACCTTCAAAAAAATCCTCAACTAAAAATGCATGATTCCAGACATCAAAACAATCGACAGCATTCACAACATCAGAGAGCGGACTCAAGGAACGAAGGATTTGATATTCATGCTTGATTCGATGAAAAGCATCCAAACATGACCTATCACTGACCCCAACATTTTTTCGCCCTTCTTTAAGGATATATTTTTTGCCGTTTCGCGAAGCGAGATACACCCCACCGTTATTACTAAAATGGACAGCGGAGTCTATTTGATAATCCGTTAATTTTCCATTTGAGTATTCAATAAAATAATTATTCTCTTTAACATATATAGGTTCATCAACGAAAGAAGGCAAGGAATACAGCGGTAATTCTTTATCCGGTATTAAATCACCCTGAGGAGTCACTATCACAGGTACATTCTTTTCGTTTGAAAAGCGCGGCTTCAGAGCACCATATCTGAAAAATACATTACTATTTTGCCATTGTTTATCAGTTAAGATATAAGGACCATCATCATATTTACAAACAATGGTTTTTAAATCTTTTAGTAGCTGAATAAAAATATGTTCAGAACTAGGGTAAATAGTTATGAATTTACCTGACTCAAGTCTATCCGCATATTTTCCATTCGCCTGAATGAAACAAGTTCTACTTGAAAGATATTTAAAAGAAATAGATTTAACGAAAAGATATTCAGCAACATCATAGAGAACATTCTGAGCATCATAAATTGTAGAAGTGATATGAATTTTCCAACCTTGAGGAGGAAAAGAGTACATCAGACAATTGACATAAGTCCAATGCCCATCAGACCTAACGCCCCATTGCTCTGAGTTGTCATTCGTCGGCAAAACATAAGCATCTTCACAAGCATAAACAGGTTCGCTATAGTATATGGTCTCCTTATCTGCCGAGAAACGGAGGTAATCATCCGCCGAGTAACCAACCATCACAATTCCCTCTTCCCCTATATCAATCCTTCAAGAGTTGATTTTGAACAAAAAATCTATACGCTGGACATCTTTCAATGAGCTCTCGATGATCCCCCTGATCCAAAAGATAACCATCTTCAATAAAGAAAATAACGTCTGAGTCTATTATCGTAGACAAGCGATGTGAAATGACAATTGAAATATCATACTCATGCGATCTTAATAGGTTATCAAGCACACGTCTTTCTGTCTTCACATCAAGATTCGACGTTGCCTCATCCAAAATAAGTATCGGAGCTTTCCTTAAACAAGCTCTCGCAATCTGCAATCTCTGTCGCTGTCCACCAGACAAAGACATCCCCTGCTCACCAACACTCTTTTCCAAATCACCAACGGAAATAATTTCATCTAAGCAAGCATTTTTCAAACATTTATTAATGTCTTTTTCTGATGGCACAAAATCAAGACCAAAAAATAAATTTTCTTTAATTGTCGTAGAGAAAAGGAGATTATCTTGAGAGACGACAGTAAACCACCTTCTCCACTCTTCTAGATGCTGCCCATCAAGCAAGCTCTCATTGATAGCAATGGCTCCAGAATTTGCACTATATAGACCTGTTATTGTATTAATAATAGTCGTTTTCCCGGATCCAGATGGTCCAATAATTGCATATCGACCACCCTTTTCCAACCTCATACTAACATCATGAAGAACTTCATTATCATTGTAACCAAATGAAACGCTTTTCAGTTCCAAATAATCAACATTATTATACGCAAAGTTTTCCATATCTACTTCTCTTGAGATCCGATGACACGGTTGATTCTTTTTAAGGAACCTTTGATTGTTTGACAACTCAAATAAAAGGTAAATAAACCACCTACTGGAGTAACCAGCTGAAAGAATAACATTACATATGCAACAAACGAACCGTATGTCAAGAGATGTACGTCCATCAGATGAACACCATAGCAAACAATGACCCCAGTACAAAAAATCGAAATCAGATTTTGAACGGGCGTAACAAAAGAATATACTTTGTCATTCAAGAGATTAACTTCTTTTATTTCATTTACTCGTTTCTTGAATTTTAGAAGCATACATCTCTCTGCATTACATAACTTAACAGTGCGCATACTTCGCACTATTTCTGAAGTAAACGTATTTAATTTACCAATTCTCTCTTGTAGCATCATCGCATTTCTGTTATTAAATATACCTAAGGGAACAGCTAGTATCATCACTGCAGGAAAGATAATTAGAACCAAAATAGATAGTCTGTAGTTAATTACAGTAAGAGCAACGACGGAAAACAGTATATTGATAACACTCGAAACAAACTGAGGAATACTAGCCGCCACAAAATTCCTGACCAGAGAGATATCATATACTATTCCACTGGCGATTTCACCGCTATTTTCATTGTCAAAAAAGAGCATATCTTTCTCAAAAATTATATCCATAGCCTGAATACGCAATTCCGCCACATGAAGATCGGCCTCAGTTGAAATTAGCAATCCACCAATTGCACACAATATGAATTGCGCCGCAAAAAGAAAAGGGAATACATACAGTAAACTAAGATCAAATTTTTTATTATCTATAAAATCTTTTATCAAAAGAGGAACAAAGAATGATAACGTCGATCCAGCGATACTGCAAACCACGCCAAGAATCATTCTCTTGCTAATTCGCATAAATTTAAGCATCAGATTTTTCCGCCAAATATTTTGTATTAGTTTTAAGCAACTTTCCTTTACTGCCTATTCTAGGTTTAACATCCTCATCACCAACTTCTTCAGGTTTTAATCCTAAGCTTTCAACAAAAGCATCTGATAAGTCATCAAGCGCCATATCCTTCATTGACCAAATTCTCTTATTTACCCTAATCAATGGCGTCGCAAACCCCTCCCTCCCTGGAGCTATTAGGTCGCTTCGTAGTATTGTGTAATCATTACTTTTTTCAATCCATTCATCGTACTGTCCATTTAAACTTTCCTTTGCAATTTCTCTAGATATTCCCGCTTTAATCGCTTGTTCGATTATCTTTTCATCAGACATTTCTACATAATCTACTTCTGAAGGCTGGAACTTTTCATCAAATATTTCTGAAATGAATGCAACGACATGCTTTGGATCTTTTTCTGAAATGTAGGCTATGGATCCCGATACTCTGGCCGAATAATGGTCAGATGAACACTTGTCTAAAAAAATCACAGGATGAATTTCAAGCTTAATCTGACCACTCGTATACATTTTTCCTATATCATCATTTAATGTTCTATCAATTTGTGCACAAGCCGGACATAGGGGATCTAAATAAAATTCTACAGTCGGAATATCTTTTTTTGACCCAACTTGCACCAGTAGCCCGCCATCATTTGTTGCGTTTGTAGGTTTTCTTTTCACTTCTGATAATGACTCATACGCTTTTTTTATATCTTTAGCGTCACTTGCACTGTTTCTAGACATGAAAAGCCCAATAAATGCACTGGCGAGAAGTATAATAATTATAAATACAGTAAACAATCCGAGAATTGTTTGCTTTTCTCTTTCATTCAATCTTTTCATTACAGCATCCATCTATCAAAATGGCTATCTGTTAACTTCAAAACAGATAGCCACTGCAGTTTAAAACTGTTGCTCTTCTACTTCAGCAGAACCAACTCCACGAACTATGCCAATGATGCGTATTCGGATCACAATTAGGATCCGTCGAACAATTTCCATGCGTGTCAACACATGGTGGCCTTTTAGAGGTCATACTTGCAGGTTGCGCAATCAAAGCCTGTAAACTGAGCAAATCCTTCATTTCCACTCCTTTGAACTTCCAGACTCTCATCACAGCGAAACAGATAGAAGTCCAGAAACATTTCTTCCACTGACGAAACCCAGTTTGACACTTTTCTCAATTTCGTGTCTTATTCACTCTCTTATGTCATCCCTTAGATGACATTTCAAGCCATATATGGATCTACCATTTTTGACATGTAACGGCTCGTTTTTCATGATGGGTTACAGACATCATTGTCTGTAACCCATCACATTGCGAAACGGCCATCAGAACCTAGAAATCAGCCCTAGAAAGGACTGGGCATACTCTCTTCACTTGTTGCCGTCCAAAATTGCCGATAGATCGACAACACAAATAAGTGAAAGCTGTCCATATACTGAAGCTTGTCCGAAAATGTCACTTTCCATACAAGGCAGAAACGTTCAGCAGCGCCCCTCATATAGGAAGAAGGAAAGTGCACCATCTTCCAAGCCACCCTGCGTGAAGGAGTCCCTGCGTACAGTACGTTCCGCTTTGCGCGTCAAACCACGGTAATCATAAAAACCGTAATCGCAGGTAGTGTCAGTGAAGAGGAAATACTCGTTCATTCCGGCATTACGAAACACGCCAAGCATGTGGTTGAACAGCTTACGTCCGACGCCCATGCCCCGCGCTTCCGGGGAAACCACAAACAACGTTATCTCAGCCTGATAGCTTTTGCCGGCATCTCGTTTCAACACTTCATCGACCTGCAAAATCGCAATCTGATCGGCAAGTCCTCGACGGCCATCCTTACTTGCCAACAAGGGCAACGCCAAGCAATTTCGCGTAATAGCATGACGTATCCTCTGCGCTGTGGTAACACGGGATCTCAACGAGCCCAATACCACGCCAAGCACCCGACCATCACGTTCAGCGACCGTAGCCTCGGTGGTGCGGGAAAGAAAATCATGCATGTCGATGGCCGCGAGTCGATGCATATTGCGCAAGTGAATCGCCTTGCGCAGCTTATACTTACGTAACCCGCGCTCATCGCTCGGAACGTTCCCATTATCATCCGACTCATCATCCACATACCAAGCCTGACGGACAAGCTCTTCAAGCGCAGGAAAATCCGTGCGACGCATCGGTCGGAGCATAATCATTTCTGAAGTCATGCTCCCCCATCCTAGCCGCAGCCATGCCAAAACTCCGCTCACGGATGACATAATGCACATAGTATTGCGATAGCAGGAATGCGTAGGATTTGTTGGCATTGGCGTGTGACGCTTGGGGGTCTGGGGTCACACGCTTAGGATGAGACAGGATTGCGTGCGACGCGCAATGAATGAGAGGTTCATCATGGCAATGTTGATTAGACGAATTACAGGCACTCTATGCTTAGTACTTGCCGTGGCATGCGCATGTTACGCTTTCGCCGTGCGCAATACGCATTCCGGCACGAGTTTCTGGATTGTTTGGCTAGCGTTCGCAGTTTTGTTCGCGATACTCGGATTCGGTCTGCTCTTCCGGTGGTGGACGATATTGCCAAGACTGGTCAGAGGCATATTGATTGCGGTTGCGTGTATTGGTCTGGTCGCGTTCGGCACGGTGGAAAGTTGCATCGTCAGTAAAATGCATGCGCAAGGCAAACCGGATCTCGATTATGTGGTGGTGCTCGGCGCTCAGGTGCGTAAGTCCGGCCCGAGCCTTGTACTTCGCTACCGTCTCGACAAGGCCATCGAATATTTGGATGAGAATCCGAATACCATCTGCATAGTCTCCGGTGGAAAAGGACCGAATGAACCGTTCCCCGAAGCCCAAGGCATGGCTGACTATCTTAAAGAGCATGGCATTGACGAGCAGCGCATTCTTGAAGAGCCGGATTCGAAGACCACTGAGGAAAACATCGTCAACAGCAAGAAGCTGATCAGTGACGATGATGCTTCCGTAGGGGTGATCACCAACAATTTCCACATGTTCCGCGCACTGCAGATTGCCGACAAATATGGTTTGGACAACGCCCAAGGCATTGCGGCCGGCTCTCCCCCGAACATGCTTGTCAACAACATGGTTCGCGAGTTTTTTGCTGAGATTAAATTCCTGCTGTAGATTTCAAGTTTCTCAAGCTGTAAGCATATCGGGAATAAGTTGAGGGGTTGGCTCTTGGAACCAACCCCTCAACTTATTTGGGACTCTTACGAGTCAGAAGCTATCGATCGAAGCTCACTCTTCGGAAGCAAGCTCGTCAGCCACAGCGGCAGCTGCAGAAGCAGCTTCGACGCTCTCGGCTTCTTCATCTTCAGCGGCTTCACCGAGGAAGGCGCTCAGGTCCAGGGTTTCGCCCTCGGACTTGAAGGTCACGGCGCGCATGCCGGCGAGCAGGCCCTTGGAACGGCCGACTTCCTGCACTGCGGAACCGAGCTGGCCGTTGCGCATGATGGCCTGGATGAAGGCGTTCGGATCCATGCCGTACTGCTGGGCGATGGAAGCGAGGAAGTTGAACACGTCGGACTGGGAGACCTTGACGTCCAGCTTCTCGGCGAGCACGTCGAGCACCATCTGGTCGCGCAGTTCCTTTTCGACGGTTTCTTCGGCTTCGGCCTTCTGCTCCTTGGTGGCATTGGCCGGATCAGCGGTCACGCCCTTGAGCTGCTGCTCAACCATTTCAGCCTTGACGCCCTTCGGCACCGGAATCTCCAGGCCCTCTTCGAGCTTGGCGATGAAAGCGTCGCGAGCTGCGGTGGCCTGACGACCTTCGGCATCCTGGGAAGCGGCCTTCTTGAGGTCTTCCTTCAGCTCGTCGAGGGTGTCGAACTCAGAGGCTTCAGAAGCGAAGTCGTCGTCGAGTTCCGGCAGCTCTTCAGCCTTGACGGAGTTGACCTTGACCTTGACCTGAGCCTTCTCGCCTTCGTGCTCGCCTGCTTCCAAGGTACCTTCGAAGGTGGTCTCTTCGCCGGCGGACAGGCCTTCGAGAGCCTCATCCAGACCGTCAAGCATGGTTTCGGAGCCGAGCTCGTAGCTCACGCCTTCCTGGGAGTCGACCACTTCGCCGTCGATTTCGGCGGTCAGGTCGATGTTGGCATAGTCACCCTTGGCGGCCGGGCGATCCACACCCACGAGGGTGCCGAAACGCTGGCGCAGGGCTTCCAGACGGTTGTTGATGTCCTCATCGGTGACCTCGGCCTTGGCGACCTCGATCTCCATGCCGTCGATTTCCGGCAGTTCCTCCAGAATGTCCGCCTGATAGCGCTGGCTCAGGCAGCCGGTGACCAGGATCTTCCCGATCTGCCCCTCCTCCTTCAGCTGGGCGGCGGACAGGATGGTGTCGATGGCCTCGCTTTTGGCGCTGTCGATGAAGCCGCAGGTGTTGATGACCACCACGTCGCTGCCGGGGCAGTCCTCCTGGACGGTGATGCCCGCCTGCAGGCACAGGGCCATCATCTGCTCGGTGTTGACCCGGTTCTTGTCGCAGCCCAGGGATACGAATGATACGTTCATGCTCTGTTTCCTCTGATTATTCGGGTATTGAATGCTGCCGGGGTGTCTCCGGCAGGTGACTGCTTTCGCCGCCAGCGGGAGCTCATTCCTCCATGTCCCGGTCCAGCCGGGCCAGGGCGGGGCGGATATCCTGCCATTGAAAGCCCCGGCGCTGAAGCGCGGCGGACAGCCGCTGGAGCGTGGCCCGGTCCGGCGTCTTGCCCCGGAGCTTGGCGGCCAAAAATTTGTCGATGGCCTCCTCCGGGTCCGGCAGCTGGGCCAGGGCGTCGTCCCACAGGTCCCGGGGCACCCCCCGGCGCTGCAGCTCCTGGCGGACGCGGCCGGGGCCGTAG
>ERZ773235.3087-NODE-3087-length-12462-cov-27.424115_pt1 | contig 12462 bp, 5 predicted proteins | sample MGYA00580522_ERZ773235 | MGnify/ENA primary metagenome ERZ773235 (study PRJEB29015, sample SAMEA2737797) | human gut metagenome | biome: human gut; feature: human-associated habitat; material: faeces | place: China | collected 2012 ...
AGAATGAACCGGTTGGGGTGCGCCCGGTTCCAGCTGGGAGAGGTGTTGGTGGAGAAGCGGCTGTGGACCATGCCGATGGCGGTCTCATAGTCCTCGTCCTGCAAATCCGGGTAGAACTGCCGCAGCTCCTTGACCAGAAACATGCCCTTATACACGATGGTGCGGCTGGACAAGCTGCACACGTAGGTCTCCTGACTGGACTGCTCGAACACCCGGCGAACCACATACAGCCGCCGGTCAAAGGCGATACCAGCGACCATTCTCGGCGGCTTTCCCACAAACGCCTGCCAGATGCTGGGCATACAGTCCCGTGCCTTCTGCCCCAGATACTCGGGGCATACCGGCACCTGCCGCCAGCCAAGGAAGGGCAGCCCCTCCTTCTTGCATATGATCTCAAACAGCTTCTTTGCCTGATTGCGCTGCAGCTCTTCCTGCGGGAAGAAGAACATGCCGACGCCGTATTCCCGCTCCGCGCCCAGCGTGATGCCCGCAGCCGCGGCTGCTTTCACAAAAAACTTATGGCTGACCTGTAACAGAATGCCAACGCCGTCGCCGGTTTTTCCCTCGGCGTCCTTGCCTGCCCGGTGTTCCAGATGCTCCACGATCTGGAGCGCGTCATCCAGCGTCCGATGGCTCTTGCGTCCCTTGATATCCACGACCGCGCCGATGCCGCAGTTGTCGTGTTCAAACCGGGAATCGTACAACCCGGCTGGAGCTGTGCGTTCGGTGAAATTTTCCATAGCTTTTTCTCCTTCAGGCTACAAAAAATAAACGGCGTTTCCGCGCAAAGGGCAAAACTACCCCCTGGGGAACGCCATTGTTCTCTGCGCCTATCATACCACAGTGGGCACCGCTTTACAAGGCAGAAGAAATTCCGTTTTCTTCCGGTATCTTTGTTTCATTTACCCAAAATCCGCAAAAAGCGGCGGCTCGGCGCATCAAAGCAGTCAGGCATATAAAACGGCAGCTCCCGGGGAAGGAAGCTGCCGTTTAAGAAAATTCCTGCGGTTTTTGATATCAGGAATCAATCTGTATAATGTCCATCTATGATATTGCCTGGCACAATATCATATACCATTCCGTCTGTGAGAGACGTTGCCGTTTTTCCGGACATATCAAGTAAAAAATCTTCGTTCCATGCTCCTGTAATGGAGAGTACGTTCTCAGTGATATGCCACTCCAGCTCACTTTGTTCTTCGTGAGCGGGATCTGTTTTTCGTTCGACTTCACGTTTGGCGTAGGATTCAAAAACAGAGATGCAATGAAGCACCTGCGACTGATTGTTCCAAAGACGGAAAGGAATTCCAACAGATGTCTTGATCTGTGATAAGATGTCCTCAGCCTCAAAATCGACGCTGTCTTGTGTACCAAATGCGCTTTCAGCATCCAAGATGACATCCGGAGTCGGTTCAGTGGCCATGCTATTCGTGTTTTCCTCCAATTGCGCTTTTGCTTCATTGCTTTCAGGGCTGGAATTCGCGGGCAGCTGCTTGTTTGCGCAAGAACACAAGAAAATGCTTGCGATAAGCAATACAGTTACCATTGTCTTTTTCATCTGTTCGTCCCCTTTCAGTCAAAAGAATCATTTCCGGCTGTCTCTCTGCTTTTCCAGCTTGAGATACATTTCCTTCAGGTGCTCGGCCAGAGGGCTGTCCGAGCGGAAGGGGGAGAAAAAGTGATACTTGGCAGCGGCATTCTGGTTGAAATCCCGGATGTGGTCCTTGATGCTCTCGTATTTCACGACGACCTTGTTTTCCTCGGCGAACTTCTTCAGCTTGACAATGATCTGGCTGGAATGCACCACGTCGATGATGAACACGCCGAAGAACATACCAATGAAGAAGGAAAACGCCAGATTGTTGGACAACCACGCCAGCGCATTCAGGATATAGGGATGCACCAGAAAATAGTACGCCGCGCCAAGCGCCGCCCAGAAGAAGGAGAACAGCGGGCAGATGATCCCCTGAATATTGCCCCAAAGGTTTGAATAGTCCCACAGCCGGACTTTCAGATATTTCAGGCAGGCAATACCCGCGATATACTCAATCAGCGTCATGGCCACGGCCATGGCAAGAAACAGCGCCACCCGGTTCCAGACGGGGTCTGCGATCAGGTGCAGATCCTCCATGGACGCCAGCAGGAACAGCGTACACAGGCCGAAGCCGTAAATCGGCAGATACGGGCCGGTGCAGAAGCCAGGGTTGATCCACTTTTTGTGGCGGTGGGTCAGGTTGCGGTACAATAGCTCCAGCACCCATCCGAAGCACGAGCCGATGAAGAACAAAAACGCAAGTACCAGACTAAGCCTCATGAAGATTCTCCTTTATTTTTCTTGTTTCCATTTTATTCATTTTTTCTAAACACAACCGAAACAATTCTTTACGAGACTGTAAACACGCTGAAAAAGCGATGACCCGCAAAGCACAATCTGGCGTATCTTATCCAATTTATTGCTTGCAGTTTTTCCACATTTTGATTATAATAGTTCCCATCCAAAAAGTCAACTTTCGTTTCGCCTTCGTGTGGGATTTTTGCCCAAAGGTGTATGTTAGGAGGATATTATGTCTGAAAAGAACCCGCCGGACAGTAATTTCATGACAAAGCTTGCCACATTTATTGTGGACAAAAAGACTTTGTTCTTCCTTTTGTACATATTTGCCGTTATATTCTGTGCGTTTTCCTCCGGATGGGTGAATGTGGAAAACGACGTCACCACCTACCTGCCCGAGGACACGGAGACCCGTCAGGGCATCGTGGCGATGAACGATAACTTCACCACCTTCGCCACCGCCCAGATCATGGTGTCCAACGTCACCTACGAAACGGCGGAGGAATTGTCCCAGCAGATCGCGGATGTGGAAGGGGTCAGCATGGTCACCTTCGACGACACCCCCGACCACTACACCAACGCCTCGGCGCTGTTCGATATCAACTTCGACGGCGTCGTCTCCGACGAGATCAGCGAGCAGGCGCTATCGGATGTGGAAGCGATGATGGACGGCTACGACTACTGCGTGTACTCCGACGTCGGCTACGACGAAAACGCCACCCTGCAGGGGGAAATGTCCGTTATTCTGATCATAGCGGTGGTCATCATCATCGTCGTGCTTACCCTGACCTCTCGCTCCTACGCCGAGGTTCCCGTGCTGATGATCACCTTCGGCGTGGCGGCCATTCTGAACATGGGCACCAACTTCCAGTTGGGCACCATCAGCTTCATCTCCAACTCCGTGGCTGTGGTATTGCAGCTGGCGCTGGCCATTGACTACGCCATCATCCTGTGCCACCGCTTCACCGACGAGCGGGAGACCCGCACCGCCCGGGACGCCTGCATCACCGCCCTGAGCAAGGCCATCCCGGAGATCAGCGCCTCGTCCCTGACCACGGTGTCCGGCCTTGCGGCGCTGGGCTTCATGGAATTCAAAATCGGTCTGGACATGGCGCTGGTTCTGGTCAAGGCCATTCTGTTCAGCCTGCTGTCCGTGTTTACCCTGATGCCGGGACTTCTGATGCTGTTCAGCCCGCTGATGGACCGCACCCGCCACAAAAAACTACTGCCAAACATCACGCCTATCGGCAAGTTTGCGGTGAAGACCCGGCGCGTTGTGCCGCCGCTGTTTGCCATTCTTCTGGTCGGGGCATTCATCCTGTCCAACCGCTGCCCCTTTGTTTACAGCTATAACAACATTGAGACCGCGAACATGAACGAGCGCCAGACGGCCTACTTCAAGATCCAGAACACCTTCGGCACGACCAACATGGTCGCGCTGGTGGTTCCCAGCGGCAACTATGACGCGGAAGCGAAAATTCTGGAGGAACTGGATACCCGCCCGGAGGTCAAGAGCACCATGGGCCTTGCCAACATCGAGGCCATGGACGGCTACACCCTGACGGACAGCCTGAACCCCAGAGAGCTTTCCGAGCTGGTGGGCATTGATTACGAGGTAGCGCAGCTTCTCTATTCCGCCTACGCCATTGAGAACGACCAATACGGAGAATTCGTACAGGGGCTGGATAAGTACGACGTTCCCCTGTTCGATATGCTGATGTTCCTGAAAGACCAGCTGGATTCCCATAATATTTCTCTGGATGACATGGACGAAGCGTCTCTGAACGATATTTTCTCCCAGCTGGATATGGCTCAGAAGCAGCTGAAAAGCGACCGCTACAGCCGGATGGTGGTTTACCTGAATCTGCCGGAGGAAAGCGACGAGACCTTTGCATTCCTGACCGAAATGCGGAACATTGTGGGGAAATACTACGACGGCGATTACTACGTGGTTGGCAATTCCACCAGCTCCCGCGATCTGTCGTCCTCCTTTGTCAAGGACAATCTGGTAATCTCCATTCTGTCCTCCCTGTTCGTCATTCTGGTGCTGCTGTTCACCTTCCAGTCGGCGGGACTGCCTATTCTGCTCATCGCCTGTATTCTGGGAAGTGTCTGGATTAACTTCTCCTTCCCCACTCTGGCCAATCAGCCGCTGTATTTCCTTGGCTACCTCATCGTGCAGTCCATTCAGATGGGCGCGAACATCGACTACGCCATCGTCATTTCCAGCCACTACCAGGAGCTGAAGGCCACGATGACCCATAAGGAAGCCATCGTGGAAGCGCTGAACGCCTCCTTCCCCACCATCTTCACCTCCGGCACCATCCTGTCTGCCGCCGCTCTGCTGATCGGCAACATTTCCACCAACCCCGTTATCTCCATTCTCGGCACCTGTCTGGGCCGCGGTACGATCATCTCCATTGTCATCGTTCTGGGTGTTCTGCCTGCCACGCTCGTGCTCAGCGACTCCATCATCAACCGTACCTCCTTCAAGATGAAGGGCATCGAGCTGCCCACAAGAACCGCCAGCGGCACCATGTATGTCAGTGGGCATCTGCGGGGTCAGGTCAGCGGCGTTCTGGACGGTGAATTCACCGGAACGATCCGCGGCGATATGCACGCCATCGTCTCCACCAGTACTCAGGTCAAAAAGCTGGACGAATCCGAAGCGGAAGGAGGAGAAGACAATGCGTAACCTGATAAAACGAATTTCCGCGCTTCTGCTGTGTCTGCTTCTCGTTCTCAGCCTGCCGGTAACGGCGCTGGCCGAGGAAGCCAAGGACACCGATGAGGCAGCGGCCGCCGAAGAAGGAACGACCCTGCACATTCTGCGTCAGAAGCAGTTTCTGGACTTTGCGGAAAACTGCCGTCTGGACAGCTACAGCCGGAACCTGAGTGTGGTTCTGCTGACGGATATCGACCTCACCGGCGTAGATTTTGCAGGGATTCCCATTTTCTGCGGCAATTTTGACGGCAACGGCCACACTGTCTCCGGCCTCAGCATCACGCAGGACGGCTCTAATATGGGACTTTTCCGCTATGTTGACGCTTCCGCGCTCATTCAGAACCTCACGGTCTCGGGAGAAATCATCCCCGACGGGAGCCGCAGCGCCGTGGGCGGCATTGCCGGACACAATGCCGGTAAAATCCAGAACTGCTTCTTTGACGGCACGGTTTCCGGCTCGGATGACGTGGGCGGCATCGCCGGCATCAACGCCATCACCGGTATCATCGACGGCTGCCATTCCAAAGGCGTCATCACCGGCGACCACCGGGTCGGCGGCGTCGTGGGAAATAACCTTGGCGTTGTCCGCAGCTGCAACAACCGCTCCGGGGTCAACACCACCGCCGAGGAAAACCAGATAAAGCTCTCCGACATCTCTCTGGACACCATCACCGGAAGTGAATCCGTCAGCACCGTAACGGATATCGGCGGCATTGCCGGTACCAGCAGCGGCATCATCCGCCAGAGCAAAAACCGTGGCAACGTGGGCTATCAGCACATGGGCTACAACGTCGGCGGCATTGCCGGAACCCAGACCGGGTATCTCTACAAATGCGAAAACTTTGCTCAGGTTTATGGCCGCAAGGAAGTGGGCGGCATCGTCGGCCAGATGGAGCCGACCACCTTCATCGAGTACACCGAGGACACAATGCAGATTCTCCAGTCCCAGCTTGGCACCGTAAGCAATCTCACGGGGCAGGCGTTTTCCACCATTCAGGACGGCAATTCGGACATGGGCGTTCAGGTGGACGACCTCTACAATTCCCTCGTGGATGCCAAGGACGCTCTGGATACCCTGCTGCCCAACGGGGATGACCCCTATCCCCCCGACCGGGACACCATCGACGCGGCCATCAACAACGCCAACAGCAGCCTTGCCGCCGCCGGTTCCTCTCTGTACGCCATCATGGATTCCGTCAACGACACGGCGGATTCCCTCAGCCGCATCATGCGCTCCATTGCCGGGCAAATCAGCGCCATGAGCGCCACCGTTGGCAACGCCTCCCAGAATCTGGGCGGCACCATTGAGGACATTTCCGACCGGGACACCGCAGAAATTCTCTCCGGCAAGGTGGAAAAATGCACCAATTCCGGTGCGGTTCTGGGCGACCTGAACGCAGGCGGCGTCGTGGGTGCCATTGCCTATGAAAACCGCCTGGATCCGGAGAACGATCTGCAAATCGGCGGGGACAACTCCATGAACTTCGACACCCAGCTGCGCGCCGTGATCCTCGGCTGTGAAAACAGCGGACGCGTTACGGCGAAGCGCCAGAACGTGGGTGGCATCGTGGGCTGGATGGCGCTTGGACTTACGAAGGACTGTCTCAGCACCGGCAGCATTGACGCGGAGGATGCCGACTATGTAGGCGGCGTCGTGGGCAAGAGCAGCGGCTATGTCCGCCAGTGCAGCGCCAAATCCGACATTACCGGAAACGCCTATGTGGGCGGCATTGCGGGCGAGGGTCTCACCGTCACCGACTGCCGCAGCGTGGTGCAGCTCACCGGCTCCGAGAAAACCGGCGCGGTCCTGGGTATGCGGGGCGAACGTTCCGGATTCCTCAAGTCGGAATCCGACGACGACAGCGGGGAAACAGACGAAGAAACTGTCACTGGGAACTACTACTTTACCGTCGGCTCCGACATCGGCGCCATCGACGGCGTGAGCTATGCTGACACCGCCCAGCCCCTTTCTCATGACGATTTCGTCGCGCTGGAAGGTCTTGATCCGATCTTCAAGGTCATCTCCGTCCGCTTCGTCTATGACGACGGCATGATGCACACCGTCACCCTCACCCCCGGTGAGGCGCTGTCGCCGGACAGCATTCCAAAACTGCCCGAAAAGGCTGGTTATGTCGGTCGCTGGGACGGTCTCGCGGACGCCGATCTGTCCGACATCCGCTTCGATGTTTCGTTCCCGGCAGTGTACACCGCAGAGCTGGAAACGGTGCAGAGCGAAGCCCTTGGCGAAAGCAAACTGCCCACGCTGCTGGCACAGGGCCACTTCTCCGGCGATACGCCCATCCAGCTGACCCAAATGACCAAAGGCCCCGCTCCGGGTGTCCACGACAAATTCCTGGAGGGCTACGCCTTTACCCTCCCCACCGGTACAGCCGATACGCTGCGCTACTTGCCGGAAACTGAACAGAAAAATGTCCGGGTCATGGTAAAGGGCGCGGACGGAAGCTGGCGGGAGGTTTCCCACACCCGGGACGGCAGCTATCTGGTCTTTGCCATAGAGGACGGCGATGAGAGCTTCTGCCTGATCGGGTCGATGAAGAAATCGGTCTCCTGGCTGCCCATCATCGGTGCCGGCGGCGCGGCCATGGTCGTGCTGCTGGTGGTCATCCTTCTGATTCACCGTCACCGCAAGAAGAAAGCCGTAAAATCGGAAACACCCGCTGTAAACGAAACTACCTGACGTTAATACTATTTCTTAATAAAATGATTTCATCATTTTATTCTGCCGTTACACGGCAGACCGCCTGGGCGGCGGTAAGAAATGTATTGACTTCGTTTTTTAGCGGCAGTGGCCGCTGGCCGCAATCCTGCGGCCTAATAAAACGCTTTTAAGCGTTTTATTAAAAACTCGTATAAGGTCGGTCACCAGAATCTGGTGGCCGACCCTTTCTTTTTGCAAAGAAGCGGTTAAAATTTTTTCACAATTAACACTTTGTTTACAACATATTTGCTATAATATCAAATATCGTTTTGTAGAATTGTTACAAAAACAGAAGATGGAGAAGTGTGCTATGAATACATACCGCGCCGGTATTGATATCGGCTCAACCACCGTCAAGCTCGTTCTGCTGGACGAAAACGGGAAAATCCTGTTTGGACAGTACCGCCGCCACTGTGCCCATACCCAGCAAACGCTTAAGGAACTCCTTGCCGAAGCCCGGGAACAGGTCGGCTCCTGCCTTTTGCAGGTGAAGATTACCGGCTCCGGCTCCATCAATCTCGGCAAGGCCATGGGCATCGGCTTCGTGCAGGAGGTGGTGGCCGTCGCTTCCGCATTGCAGGCCGTCGCGCCCCAGACCGACGTGGCCATTGAGCTGGGCGGCGAGGACGCCAAGATCATCTATTTCCGGGGCGGTTTGGAGGAACGGATGAACGGCGTCTGCGCAGGCGGCACCGGCTCCTTCATCGACCAGATGGCGTCCCTGCTCCAGACCGATGCCGCCGGACTGAACGCGCAGGCAGAGCATTATCAGGAAATTTATCCCATCGCCGCCCGCTGCGGCGTGTTTGCGAAAACCGACATTCAGCCTCTCATCAACGAGGGCGCGACCACCGCCGACTTGGCCGCTTCCATTTTTCAGGCCGTGGTCAATCAGACCATCTCCGGCCTTGCCTGCGGCAAGCCCATCCGGGGGTGTGTGGCATTTCTGGGCGGCCCCCTGCATTTCCTGCCGGAGCTGAAAAAAGCCTTTATCCGCACCCTGAAGCTCACCCCCGAAACCACCGTTGACCCGGAAAACTCCCATCTTTTCGCCGCCATGGGCGCGGCGCTGGAATCCGGCGACGCCGAAGCCGTCAGCATGGACGGCCTGATCGACCGGCTGGACAAGGGCGTGGAAATGGCCTTTGAATTAAAGCGTCTCGACCCCCTGTTCGCCACGCGGGAAGACCATCAGGCGTTCTGCGCCCGCCACAGCAAAGCCGTCGTCCGCCGGGAGAGCCTGTCCGGGTATCGGGGTGACTGTTTCCTCGGCATTGACGCCGGTTCCACCACCACGAAGGTGGCGCTCATCGGCAGCGACGGCCAGCTTCTCTTTTCCTATTACGCCAACAATCAGGGCAACCCCATCCGCACCGCCATGGATGCCATGGCGCGTCTCCGGGACGAGCTGCCCGAGGGCGCGCACATCGCCCGCTCCTGCTCCACAGGCTACGGAGAATCCCTCCTGAAATCTGCTTTCTGTCTGGACGAGGGCGAGGTGGAAACCATCGCCCACTGCACCGCCGCCGCGTTTTTTGACCCGGAGGTGGACTGCGTGCTGGACATCGGCGGGCAGGATATGAAGTGCGTCAAGCTGAAAAACGGCAGCGTGGACACTATTCTGCTGAACGAAGCCTGCTCCTCCGGCTGCGGCTCCTTTATTGAGAACTTCGCCAATTCCCTGGGCTACAGCGCCGAGGGCTTTGCCAAGGAAGCGCTGTTCGCCAAAAATCCCATCGATCTTGGCACCCGCTGCACCGTGTTCATGAATTCCAACGTCAAGCAAGCCCAGAAAGAGGGCGCCACGGTGCAGGATATTTCTGCGGGACTTGCCTACTCCGTCATCAAGAATGCCCTTTACAAGGTCATCAAGCTGGCAGACCCCGCCGACCTTGGCAGACACATCGTGGTGCAGGGCGGCACGTTCTACAATCAGGCGGTGCTTCGCGCCTTTGAGAAGATCGCCGGCGTGGAGGCCACCTGCCCCGACATTTCCGGCATTATGGGCGCGTTCGGCGCGGCGCTGGTGGCGCGGGAGCGCTACCACGGTCAGGAAAGCACCACCCTACCCCTGAACGACATTCTGAGTCTGACCTACACCACCTCCACCACTCGCTGCGGCGGCTGCTCCAACCGGTGTATGCTGACCATCAACAAATTCCCCGGCGGACGCCGCCATGTCACCGGCAACCGCTGCGAAAAGGGCTTAGGCGGCACCGGCACCGGGCGGAAAGGCCCCAACGTGATGGCCTATAAGCTGAAGCGGATGTTCGACTATCCCCCGCTGGAAAATCCCAGCCGGGGCGTCATCGGCATTCCCAGAGTGCTGAATATGTACGAAAACTACCCCTTCTGGGCAACATTCTTCCGAGAACTGGGCTTTCGGGTGGTTCTCTCCCCCATGTCCAACCGAAAAATTTACGAGCTGGGCATGGAGTCCATCCCCTCGGAATCCGAGTGCTACCCCGCCAAGCTCTCCCACGGCCATGTGCAATGGCTTATCAATGAAGGCGTCAAAACCATTTTCCATCCCTGCGTATTCTATGAGCATCAGGAGACCCCCGGCGCGCAGAATCATTACAACTGCCCCATCGTGGTCTCCTACCCGGAGAATCTGAAAAACAACGTGGAAGCCGTCGCAGACGGCGAAGTCCGCTACATCCGCCCCTTCCTCGCCTTTACCAGCGAGAAGATCGCCGCCGACCGGCTGGCCGCTCTGTGTAAGGAAGAATGGGGCATCGACGGGAAGGAAGTCCACGCTGCCGTCCACAAGGCATGGGAAGAACAGCAGCGCGCCAAGGCCGACGTTCGTGCAGATGGGCAAAAGGCGCTGCAATGGATGGCGGATAATCACGCGCGGGGCATCGTTCTGGCTGGCAGACCCTACCACATCGACCCCGAAATCAACCACGGTATCCCGGAAATGATTGCCTCTTATGACCTTGCCGTCCTCACCGAGGACAGCCTGCCCATCGATTTCACCCCCGAGCGCCCCCTCCGGGTCAACGACCAGTGGGTCTACCATTCCCGGCTGTACAGTGCGGCGGAATTTGTACGGAACCGGGAGGACTTGGAGCTGATTCAGCTGAATTCCTTCGGCTGCGGCCTAGACGCTGTCACCACCGATCAGGTGTGCGAAATTCTGGAGGGCAGCAACAAGCTCTACACCGTCCTGAAAATCGACGAGGTGAACAATCTGGGGGCTGCCCGTATCCGCATCCGCAGTCTGCTGGCCGCCATGAATCAGCGTCAGGCGCGGGGCATCCGCCCCCAGCCCAAGCCCGCCGCCTACCATCGGTCGGAGTTCACCAAGGAAATGTACCAATCCGGCTACACCATCCTCGCCCCCCAGATGAGCCCCATTCACTTTGACCTGCTGGAACCGATTTTTAAAAAGTACGGCTATCACATCAAGGTGCTTGCCAACGACAACCGCGCCGCCATCGACATGGGGCTGAAATTCGTAAACAACGACGCCTGCTTCCCCTCCATCACCGTGGTGGGGCAGATCATGGACGCGGTGCTTTCCGGGAAATACGACACGGACAAGCTGGCCGTGATGATGACCCAGACCGGCGGCTGCTGCCGGGCAAGCAACTACGTGGGCTTCATCCGCCGGGCGCTGGACAAGGCGGGACTGGGGCATATCCCGGTCATCTCCCTGAACGCCAACGGCATGGAGACCAACGAGGGCTTCAAGCTCTCCCCCGGCCTTCTGTTCACCGCGCTGCGGGGCGTGGTCTACGGCGACCTGTTCATGCGTTGCCTGTACCGGGTACGTCCCTACGAGAAAGAGAAGGGTTCCGCCAACGCCCTTCATCAGAAGTGGCTGGAAATCGCCATCGATTCTCTGGTCAACAGCAAGAGCAAGTGGTCGTATAAGGCAGTTTGCAGCGGCATTGTGGAAGCCTTTGACGCGCTTCCCATTGACGAAACTCTGCGCAAGCCCAGAGTCGGCGTGGTGGGCGAGATTCTGGTCAAATACATGCCCCTTGCCAATAACCATCTGGTGGATCTGCTGGAAGCCGAGGGGGCGGAGGCCGTGGTGCCTGACCTGATGGACTTCCTGAACTACTGCGTGTACAACGGCGATTACAAGCATGAATTCTTAGGCGCGGGCTGGACGAGTGCCGCCACGGCGAAGCTCGGCGTGGACGCAATTCGGCTGATACGCAAGCCCGCACTGGACGCACTGGAAAAGAGCCGCCGCTTTGAGCCGCCCATGCCCATTGAGCAGGTAGCGGAGCTGGCAAAGCCCTTCCTCTCCATCGGCAACCAGTACGGCGAAGGGTGGTTTCTCACGGGAGAAATGGCGGAGCTGGTTCTCTCCGGCACGCCCAACATTGTGTGCATTCAGCCCTTCGCGTGCCTGCCCAACCACGTTGTGGGCAAAGGCGTCATCAAGGCGCTGAAAAAAGCCTACCCCCAATCCAACATCGTAGCCGTGGACTACGACCCCGGCGCGTCGGAGGTCAATCAGCTCAACCGCATCAAGCTGATGCTCTCCACGGCAAAAAAGCGGCTTGCCGAGGAAGAAACTGCCGCAGTATAAGTTTAAGGCAGGACACAGATTGGTGTCCTGCCTTTTGCTTATTCGAAAGGAATGTAGTAATACGGCTTACTCACCCGTTTGCCCTGATCGTTCAGTTCGCTGCCGTTGTAGAAGCTCACGCCTGCGATCTGTTCCGG
>ERZ773235.3089-NODE-3089-length-12444-cov-4.181371_pt1 | contig 12444 bp, 13 predicted proteins | sample MGYA00580522_ERZ773235 | MGnify/ENA primary metagenome ERZ773235 (study PRJEB29015, sample SAMEA2737797) | human gut metagenome | biome: human gut; feature: human-associated habitat; material: faeces | place: China | collected 2012 ...
AAAACTATCGTATAAAAAGAATATTAAACTATAAAGAAAGTTATCAAATGGATATGGCACTTACAAATATTTATAGTACACCTTTTATAAGAAATGGTTTTAATAAAATACTTCTTTATTTACCCGAAGGTATAACTGATTTTATATTAGATTTTACCATTGGTAATTTCGGTTTTATTAGTTTATATATTATTTTACTTTTATATCTAAATATTATTTTTAATCTATGTAAACTTATTAAAAGTTCTAATGATAAAAAAACTAATTACTTAATAATTAGCTTTATCATTATGTTTTTTATTAATATTGCAATTAATGTTTCTATGAACCTTGGCACTTTTCCAATTATTGGTATAACTCTTCCTTTTCTTTCTTATGGTGGTAGTAGCCTACTTTTTTACTTTATCTTTATCGGTCTTATCTTTTCTTTAGTTAATAAGGATACTTAGGCATATAGTATGAATATGAATAATTTCCTGATGGATAATATGGATTAAATCCCATATTTGGTGCTGCATTTATAATTGGTCTAGGTCTAGTAAGTCCCACGGCTGCTCCTCCGGCAAGGCCACCGAGTAAAAATGGTACAAAAAATTGTCTATCAGAACTAATATATGTTGGATATATTTTTTTATATGGATACATTTAAAACCCATCCTTTCTATAATAAAATATGTAAAAAGTTTAAATTAACAAGTTAAATAGCCTAATTTCCATTATTTAACATAAAATTTTAATATAATGATTAGAAATTTTCCTCCAAACTATGATCCAAATTTATTTTCAATGGTAGCCGCAATTGCGGGTGCTATTGTTGTCGGAGATTTTGATGATTATGAACTCAATTCTATAGGTAACTGGATAATTTTATTTGGTCAATATCTTTTGACATTTGCTGCTCAACAACAACTAATAGAGCAAAGAATCGAAGGACATAATATTAATATAAATTCTAGAAAAGCTAAAATGGGAGGAAGCCCTTATTCAAATGACAAAAGTAATTTAAATCAGCAATATGAAATAGACTATCTTTTAAAGGCAATTAAAATAATCGAAGAAAAGTTAAATGAAATCAATAAAAAAATATAGTAAATTATACTACATTTTTTCTAATTAAAGTCATATATTTATCATCATATTCAAAAACTTTAGTATTTTCGTACTTTTTATATAGATTAGTTATATAATTACCTATATATATTGAGGCAACTGTATACTCACCTAGCATATACAAAGTAAATTGTTCAGCAATAAACTCCTCAGGATTTTTAAGTGAGTAACATGAATAATTTTGAAATCTTTTTTTCATCAAAAGGTCTACATTAGTCATAAAATGCTCGTTATAAGACAAAAATAAAAGATTTGAAAGTATATGACCAACTTCATGAAAAACAACACCTTTTATATTATAAGCATTAAAAATATTTTTTGATTTTCCAGTATAAATTTTTTGATAAAGTTTTGAGTATGAAAATAATTCATTAACTGATATAGATTCAAAATACGATTTACCATATATAAGTCTTTCCTCATAACTTAATTCACCATTTACGTATGGATTTAAAATATTTTTATTAGGTACTTCATTAGCAAATGCAAGAATTTTAAAATAAAGTTTCAACTTGTATAAAGAAGAATATGATAAATTTTCATTATAATAAAGTTTATATATTTTATTAATATCATCAAAAGCATTTTCAATTGAACCAACATAATTGATTCTATTCTTTAAATTTGGAAATTTTTTAAAAACTTCGTTAAAAGCCTCATATACTTCATCCGCAATTTTAGTATCAATACCTGTAAAATCAAATATATTATCTACCATAACTCATACCTTTTTCATTTATAACTTTTTTAAATTCAGAAATCGTAAAATTGTTTTTCTTTAATGAATATAAATAATCTTTTATCTCTAAAAAATCCTCATAATCTAAATTATTAACTAGGTATTCAAATAAAAATTTATCTTTTAAAATCTCTAAAGTATTTCTAGCACTCATAACATAATTATTAGTAAGATCAATTGTATACATTGACATATCTTTGATTTGCTCACTTGTAAAAGGATAATATTCAACATTTTCAAAATTCAAATTTGCTTTAAGTAGTAAAATTTCAAATTCTGGGATATTGGAAATATCCACAAAAAATGTTTTAGCAAGTTCTTGCTTCATATTATCAAAAAATGTTTTATTAACTTCTTTTAAATTTAAACTATCACTTAACAAAATATCAAATACATTTTTATAAGCATAAACAAGATAATTTGCCATTATATATGATGAATCATAATCATCAATTAAATCTTCTTCATCATCATCTTCATACTCTAAAGTTTCCTCATAATCATCTTCATCTAGCTCTTCTCCATCATAATAAATACTTTCATAATACTCAATTATGTCCTCATATAAATAACTGATATAACTTGGTTGAGAAATAACGTCTTCTTCACCTTCATCAATAAAGTCATACAATTCTTTAAATGAATCTTTATCTAAAGTTGCAAAGACACTATCTTTTTTAGAGATGCAATCCAAAAGTTTTAAAGAAATATCATATATACTTTTCTTATCGCTTTGTTCATAAGAATTAATAAAGAGTATATACAATTCATATTTTTCTTTCGCTAATTGTTTTAGTTCATTTAGTGCATTTAAAACATATTGGCTGATATTTTTATCTTCCATAGGCCTTGCCTCTTTCCTCTATAACTTTTTTAAATTCAGAAATCGTAAAATTACATTTCTTTAATGAATATAAATAATCTTTTATATCTAAAAAATCTTCATAATCTAAATTATTAACTAAATATTCAAACAAATACTTTCTTTTTAAAGTTTTCAAAGTATTATCTTCATCAAAAACTATATCATTTAAACCCTCAGCATATAATATTAAATTCATTGTTTCATTTTTTATGTTTTCTTCATTACAATCTGTATAAACAACATTATTTAAATCAAAATTTGCAGAAAGTAATAATTTCTCTAACTCTGGACATAACATAACATCTGCAAAAAAACATGGATAAAGCTTTTTCTTCATATTTTCAAAAAATTTACTATCAACTTTTTTTAGGTCTAAAGTATCATTTAATAAAACATTAAATATTTTTTTATATGAATATGCATACGCATTTGCCCTTGCATAAACTACATTATCTTCTTCTTCATAAAAATAATTTGTATTATAATAATTAATTATGAAAAAATATAATTTATCAAGATAAGCTGAGTTATTTTCTTCGATATTATCTAAGGCATAATTATATAGATTCTCTATAGTTTTTTCATCTAATGTAGCAAGTATTTCTTCTTCTTTAGACTTATACTCATTTATTTTTTTTGATAATTCAAATATATTTTTCTTATCATTTTTTTCAATAAAATTAATAAGTAATATATATAACTGATACATTTCTTTAGCTATTTTTTTAAGTTCAATTAGATTTTCCATATACTACCTTTCTATTTTTAATACTCTTTCTTTATATAAATCCTGGCTATAAAAATCTTTACAGACTTTTTCAAAATAACGATAGAATAAATCAATAGTTGTACCAATTGTATTTACTGCTTCATTATAGTTTTGATCAAGCATATATTTAGCAAAACAGTCTGCTACAAACTCACTAACTGAGGTCATTGTATATTTTGGATAATCTTCATCAATTTCCATAAGTTCATTTATTTTTGCTAATGTAACAATACTTTTTTCAATACCAAGCATCCTCGATAAAATATGTCCAACTTCATGATAAACACAAGATTTAATATTTGTACAATAAGTCATATTTTTATTTTTATACTGTCTAAGCATATATCTTAGATCATCATATGAATCTTTTTCATTTATACATATACCAGAAAAAAGTAACCTATTATAATACATTAAATTGTTTAATTTTTCATAATATTTTGTACCTTCAGTTGTAAGATATGAAGCACAAAATGATGATGTTTTATATAAAGCTTTTAAATCATAATGAACTTTTTTTTGATTAAAAGCTTGAATTGCCATAATATTTCTTTTTTCAAGTACATATTGATAATCTCCAATACAATTTATAACATTTTTTAAAAGAGGATATCTTTGGAAACACTCCTCTAAAGCAGAAAAAAATTCAATTCCTATACGATAATCAATTTTAGATAAATTGCAATCTGGTACTCCAAAAATTTCCATAATTAAATCCTTCTTTTTCTTGCTAAATCACTACTTAATTTATTAAGAACATCAATTTTCTTATATTTTAAATCTTCGAGTAAAGTATTTTCTTGTGTAATAGCATTGTCTACTGAAGTAACACTTAAAATATTTGCATAACCAGTTTTTTGAATATTAATAATAGTATTAATTAAATTATTAGCGATAACTTTTTCAATTTGGTTTATAGTTTCAATATCATTTATTTCCATGATTGCACCACCAGATTTAATTATTAAATCTTCATTTACTAAAGAAAAAGTAATTAAAATTTGTCCATTTGCAAACGTTGTTGTTACATATTTAACAATTGAGTCTTCATCATTAAAGATATAATACTCAAATTCGCTAGTTTCACTATTCATCACACTAATTTTATTATCCCCTTTTACAAGGATTAAAACACTGTCCTTTATAAATACTCTTTGCATTGAGGCAAGATTTAGCATTCCATCACTATTTTTAAGTGGATAAATAAGTGCATTTTTTAAATTATAATAATATTTTTCTCTTAAATCTAAGTTTTTCATGTTTATTCTCCCCCTTTTTTCGTGAAACCTATGATAACACAAAATAAATAAATAGTCAAATTAAGTATATGATGATATAATAGATATGATGACTTATGAATATATTAGCAAATAGTATTAGACCTAAAACTCTTGATGATGTTCTTGGACAAGAGCATTTAATAGGTAAAGGCAAAGTACTTAGAAATTTAATTGAAAATAAAAAAATGTTCTCTCTTATTTTATATGGAACACCAGGAATTGGCAAAACAACCCTTGCAAAAGTAATTGCAAATGAAATGGATATGCCATATGAGTTTTTAAATGCAACTCAAAATAATAAAGATGATTTTTTAAGAGCAATTAATGATGCAAGACTTTCTGGTGAAAAAATAATAATCATTGATGAAATCCATCGAATGAATAAAGATAAACAAGATATACTTCTTCCTTATCTTGAAAGTGGTACAGTTATTTTAATTGGTCTTACTACCTCAAATCCATTTATAAAGGTAAATCCTGCAATAAGAAGTAGATGTACAATTTTTGAACTTAAAGCCCTTTCTAAAGAAGATATTAAAAAAGGATTAGAAAAAGCCCTATCATATCTTCCTGATATTGATATTTCTGATGATGCACTAATGTATATTGCAGGTGCAAGTGGTGGAGATGTTAGATGTGCTTACAATATTTTGGAAGTAGCATATTATGCCTTTAAAAAAGATATTACCGTAGATAAAATAAAGGAAATTATTCCTAAAGCAAATGTTTTTATTGATGAAAGTGATGATGGACATTATGATGCATTAAGTGCACTTCAAAAAAGTATTAGAGGAAGTGATATTGATGCTTCTTTACACTACCTTGCAAGATTACTTTATGCAGGCGATTTAGACTCAATTGAACGAAGACTATCAGTAATTGCTTATGAAGATATAGGCCTTGCGAATCCTGGTATTGGACCTAGACTTGATAGTGCTATTAATGCCGCTGAAAGAGTTGGTTTTCCTGAATGTAATATCATTTTAGGAACTATTGTTACGGAAATGGCAATGTCTCCAAAAAGTAATAGTGCATATTTAGCAATAAATAAAGCAATTAGTGATTTAAATGAAAAAGGTGCTACAAAAATACCTGATAATATTAAAACAAATTCAAGTGCATATTTATATCCTCATAATTATAAAAATCATTATGTTAAACAAAATTATATGCCTAAAGAATATATAGGAAGTAAATATTATATTCCCCAAGAAAATAATATAGAAAATGGACTAAATAAAGTCTATAATGAAAGGACTGGTAAAAAATGAAAATAGCAATGCTTGGAACTGGAGCTTATGGTCTTGCCCTTGCTAGTAAACTTGCAGGTAATGGTCATAAAGTTGTAATGTGGACTGAAAATAAAGATAAAGAAAAAGAGTATCAAACTACTCATAATTTAAAAAGTATAAATTCAAGTTATGAACTTTCAGATAATATAGAGGTAACCTCAAATATAGAGGATGTAATGAATGGTGCAAAAATAATATTTTTTACATGTGCATCAAAATATACAAATGAAGTAGCAAGTATGATTCTTCCCTACTTTGAAAAAGATATGGTAATTTGTATTGCTAGTAAAGGTATCGAAGAAAAAACTTGTCATTTACTTTCAAATGTAATTAAGTTTGTATTAAATGCAAAAAATATTACAGTTATATCTGGCCCAACTTTTGCCGTTGATATGCTTGCTGGTGAACCTGTTGCTTTAGCAATTGCTGGCACCAATAGAAAAAGTCAAAATTTAATAATTAAAGTACTTGCTTGTGATACTGTTAAACTTAGAATTTCAAAAGATTTAATTGGAGTACAAATATGCGGTGCTGTAAAAAATATCTTTGCTATTGCCTCGGGTATTTTGGGAGGTTTAGGCTACTGTGAAAGTACAAGAGCATTTTTAATAAATGAATCACTTCACGATATAAAAGATCTAATTTACTTTATGGGTGGAAAGCCTAAAACTATACTATCTTTTGCAGGAGTTGGTGATTTACTAATGACATGTATGAGTACAAAAAGTCGTAACTATTCATTTGGTTATGTAATTGGAAATACTAAAGATAAAGATAAAATAAATGATTTTTTAAATAATCATACTGTCGAAGGTTATTATACATTAAAAACTGTTATGCTTCTTTTAAAAAAGAAAAATATAAATATTGAACTTATATCACTTATTAATGATATTGTTGATTATAAAGAAAGTCCAGAAAAATTAAGTGAATTTCTTATAAACAAAAAATAGCAAATTAAATTGCTATTTTTTTAAAATTTAAAAAAGTGGAGCAAAAAGTCTTAATATAGATTGCCAAATACCTTTAAAAAAACCAACTTTTACATTTTTATTAGTTAAGATTGTACAATTATCTAATGTATCTAAAACATCTTTTTTAATATTTTTAATTTCTTTTACATTTTCCATATAAATAGCATTCTCAAAATGTAAATATAAACTTCGATAATCCATATTTATAGTTCCCACTACTGCTTTAGTATCATCAGAAACAAATACTTTTGAATGAACAAATCCATCATTATATTTACATATTTTAACTCCATTTTTTGTTAAATAAGGAAAAAATGAACTAGTTTGAGTATAAACTATTTTTTTATCAGGAACACCTGGTACAATAATTTTAACATCAACACCTCTTTTAGCTGCTCTTACTAAAGTATTTTGCATATCTGTATCAATTATTAAATAAGGTGTCATGATATAAACATATTTTTTAGCGCTATTAATAATATTTATATAAACATCTTCCGCAACAAATGGTTTATATATAGGGGATATTCCATAAGGTAATACATAACCATTATTACATTTTTTATTAGAAAAGTCATATTTAAATTTTAATAAATCTTCGTCCTCTTTTATATTTGCATTCCATAAACTACAAAACATTACTGTAAAATTAAATACGGCATCACCCTCTATTTTAATTCCATTATCTTTCCATACTCCTAGTTTACTATTAATATTTATATATTCATCACTTATATTTACACCGCCAGAAAAAGCAACTTTTCCATCAATTATTGTCATTTTTCTATGATCTCTATTATTCATAAATATACCCTTAAATGGGCTAACCTTATTAAAGGGAATACATTTAATACCATAAGTTGATAATTGTTTAGGATAATTTGTTGAAAGCATAGCAATACTACCCATATCATCATAAATTATTCTAACATCTACTCCTAAAGAAGCTTTTTCCTTTAATATATCTAAAATATTTTCAAGCATAATACCATTATTAATAATAAAATATTCCATAAATATAAATTTTTCTGCACTTTTTAATTCTTTTAATAGAGATGGATAAAAATCTTGCCCAAAATTATAATATTTAACATCATTATTTGTTGAGGCAGGAAATCGTGCATAATTATTTAAATATTTTAGGTTATCTAAATAATTATCATTTATTTGTTTAGTAATATCATTATCTTGTTTTAAGTATTTTTGATACTCATTTTCTGTATTATAAATGTTTTTAAGTAATTTATTTTTAGCATAACTACCACCTAGAGTTAAAAGTAAGATAGTTCCAAAAATTGGAAATACTAATATAAGCATAATCCAAGGTAAATCATTAGATAAGCTTGTACTATCCTTTAAAAGTTTCAAAACAATAAGTATACTTAATATATCATAAATAATACCTATAATAGTTATATTGTTATGAAAATATAATTGAATTAATATATGAAATCCAAATTGTAATATTACGCCCAAAATAACTATTATTGCTCTTTTTATTGCATCCAACATTTCTTCACTCCTTAACTATTTTGATAAGTCTCTTTAAGCTCGTTTTCTGCTTTTTTTACAAAGTAATTTTCGCCTTTAATTGGAATATTATATTTTTTAATTACGTTTTTCATATCGATTGTTTTATATATCTTATTAATATAATTACATTTACTTTCTATCTCTATATAAATATGCTTATTATTAACGCACTGAATATTTATCTCATCTATATCATTTGAATAAACAAGAATATCATCATTAATTTTAATTAATTCTTTAAAATCAACCAATTTAAGTATTTCTACTAATGTATTTATATCATCTACATTTAAATTTAATTTTGCTTGTCTAATTATATTTTTATATTCGTCATACTCTTTATATTTGTAAGTTAGTAATTTCTTTTCGCCACTACTTAAAATTAAATTTCTTACGAGTACACACTTTTTTAAAAGTTCTAAATAATTACTATTTATTTTTTCACTTTTATGAATCATATAAATATCTTTACAACTATATTTTTCTTTTAATTTAAAATTATGCTTAGTTAAAAGTAAAATTAAATTATCTAAATTAGTATCAACCTCAACCGTTATTTCATTTTCAAATTTCATAAGATCACCTTCTTTATAAAAATTATAACATAAAAGGTCTTATATTTAATTAAAACTATTTTCATAAATATCTAAAAATAATGTAACAAATTTAGCTTCTTTTTTCAAAGACGGAGTACCAGTAGTTACTTGCCAACCATATGTTTTATAACTTTTATATGTGAAGTTATTAAGTGGTGGCAACTTAAATTCTTTTTGAATTATTTTTATACCACCACTATATTCTTTTTTTAGAGTTTTAAATGCTTTTTTAGGATTTTTAAATACAGCATATCCATATTTATTCGCACCTATATCAAAATCAATATTTTCATAACCAAAAAAGTTAATATCAACATTTCCTTTTATATCTTCTTTATTTATATACATTTTTGAATATTTTAAATTATCAGACATAACATATCCATATTTTATAAGTATAAATTTACTTAATATAATTATTGCAATTAAAAGTAAAATTGAAATTAATATAATAAGTAATCTATATTTTTTATTTTTAATGCCATTAAATTGTAATATATTTAAAATGTTTTTTTCAGATTGTTTTTGTATTTCACATTCTTTAATATAATCACCCTTAAACAATTCATTTAAAGATATATTCAAAATTTCACATAAATAGACATAAATACCACTATCAGGAAGATTTAAACCTCTTTCCCATTTACTAACTGCATTTTTACTGACACCCAATTTTTCTCCAAGTTCTTCTTGCGTAAGTTTTAATGCTTTTCTTCTTTCAGATATAAATTTACCAATTTTTATTTGATCCATAATTCACCCTCCAATAAAAATATATCAGCAATATAAAAAAATTAAAACACACTTATGGTTTACTACTCTTTATGCCAAAGAAAATTTCATTAATAATTCCTTTTTCTTTGTATTCCCTCTTTAACTCTTCTTCAAATTTAGCTCTATCATATTTAACTTTGACTCTACTAAAACACATATTTTTACCAATTTCAATCAAAAAGTATGATGTATCTTCATTAGTCCTGCATCCTAAACTATCTACAATATATATATTAGTTAAAGCATTTATATCTTCTATATAATCACCCACTATACCTGAAACCTCATTTTCATCAAATGAATTATGCAAATGCCCAACAACATATATAATATTTTCATCATTATATTTTTTCCATAAATTAATATCACTTTTTAAATGAGTTTTTTCAAAAGGAAAAGGCTCTTTTATATCTTTTATTAAGTAATGAGAAAATATTATTTTCTTTGAGTTTAATGAATTATTATAATCTATGTTACATTCATAATACAGTGGACATGTATTTAAAAAATTAATCTCTTTTTCAGTTAAAGATGATTTTACATATTCATAATATTCTTTTTCAAATTCATCAATGTTATCATCAATTTGTGAACCTTTTATAGAGTATAATTCATGATTACCTAATACCATATTTATATTATTATCAATAATAATATCTAAGCATTCCTTAGAATTTGGACCTAAAGAAATAGTGTCTCCTAAGCAAATTATTTTATCTACATCCCTTTTTTTATATCATTTATCACGCTTTCTAATGCCTCTTTATTACCATGAATATCCGTAATAACCGCTAGTCTCATTTTTACATTTTTATACTTAAAACAACATTTTTCATGTGAATATATAATACCTATTGCTTGTAAGTATGAATATATAATTGTTGTACCTACAAATTTCATTCCTCTTTTTATTAAATCTTCTGATATCTTATCTGATAAAATAGAATGAGTAAAACCCGTTTCATAATATACTTTATAATTAGTAAAACTTTTTAAATAATTATAAAATGTTCCATATTCATTTTTAATGCTTCTAAATATTTTGGCATTATTGATACTCGCCTTTATTTTTAATTTATTTCTAATAATATTTTTATTTTGAAGTAATTCATTTATTTTATTATCATCATAATTACAAATTTTATCCAAATCAAAATCATCATAGCATTTTCTAAAATCATCTCTTTTATTTAATACACATTCCCAGCTTAAACCTGCTTGAAACGATTCTAAAATAAGCATTTCTAGTAAATACTTATCGTCTGTTTTAAATTCTCCCCATTCGTTATCATGGTATTCTACATATTTTGAATTATTTAAATTACACCAACTACATCTTTTCATAAAACTCCTATAACTTATATTCATCTATATTATATTTTTCATATTTTATTTGTTTTCAATTTCTCTGCCATATCAAACTATTTTTATTTGCACCCACTACTCTATGACATGGAATAATTATACTCCAACCGCACCACCAACTGCTTATAATGACATATCTTTATATTCATTTTTCTTTCTAACTTTTTTACTATATCACAATAAGTAATAACACTACCATATAAGATAGTAAGTATAATCTATTACCTCTTTTCTAAATGGTATTAAATTATTAATTTTATATTTAGTTGTAAATCCTTTATTAACTCATCAAATATACTTAAATAAATCTTTTGAATTAATAAAATATAATCCAGTTAAATACTCTAATCACTAACTAAACAAATGTACCTATCTTTGATTTATAATTCTTTTTATAATACTTTATTTTTTTCATAATCAACCTTTAATTTATTTTAACAAACAGGAAAATATCTGTAAAGTATTAAAAAAGAAAAAAATGTAGTCTCCTACATTTTATACGCTTGTATTTTCTTTAAGTTTTTCAATTAGTGCGGCATTACCTTTTTCAGTTAAATGTACCATATCTGCTTCTAAATAACTTTTATTCTTTTCTATATCACTATAGAAGTTAATTATTTTAACATTACTATAATTATTTAAACTATTAGTAAGTTTAGATGTTGATACTATATATATAGTACTATCTTTACATAATTCAATTATTTCTTGATAGCTTTTTAAATCCATATTCATACTATTATCAAACGCTAAAACTATTTTATTTGATAAAGTATTTTCTTTGACTGAACTTTCTATTTTTTCTTTTAAAGTTTTATATGTATAATCTTTTGAAACAAATAATCTTGCACTTTCAAAATTACTTTCTAATGCATCAAAATTATAGAATAATATATCATTTCCATAAAAACTAATTCTACTTTTTAATTCTTCTTTATGTTCATTAACTAATGCATCTCTTTTTTCTTTATATTTTTTTTTGTAAACCTCATATATATTATCATAAATAAGTTTTGTATAAGCTTCTCTTCCTGCTTCTGGTAAATGTATTCCATCTGCATAAAACCAGTTAGAATGTCCTTTTGAAGCACTATACCAATCTATAATATGTAAATTTGGATAATCCTTTGCAAACTCTTTTAAACTA
>ERZ773235.3097-NODE-3097-length-12407-cov-4.275907_pt1 | contig 12407 bp, 11 predicted proteins | sample MGYA00580522_ERZ773235 | MGnify/ENA primary metagenome ERZ773235 (study PRJEB29015, sample SAMEA2737797) | human gut metagenome | biome: human gut; feature: human-associated habitat; material: faeces | place: China | collected 2012 ...
CTTGCATGTGTTAGGCGCGCCGCCAGCGTTCGTCCTGAGCCAGGATCAAACTCTTAATTTTATGGTATCTAAAGCATTTCTGCTCTAAATCAAATTAAGTTTTGAGTCTTCACTCATTCCAATCACTAACGATTGTTCATTACTTTTTGTTTCTTTCGAAACTGGAATTAAATCAGGGCTTGATTTACTTCGAACAACTTTGTTTCTTTTACATTGTTTAATTTTCAAGATCCATTTTCCGCTCTTTGTCGGCTTTCGTCGATTTCCGGAGCGTTTTTTAATTCTACCACATCAGAGCTCTCTTGTCAAGTACTTTTTCGATTTTTCTTTTCGTTTTTTTCCTTGCTTTCCTTCTCTGACCTCTGCCCTCATCGGACAGCTTTAATATATTACCACATCCTATCTCCCTTTGTCAAGTCCTTTTTTCGTTTTTTTGTAAAAAGACAGAATTATCGCTTTTTAAATAATTTTAACAATACAATTTATCCCCTTTTGGTTATATTGTTATCTGTTTTTCCATTATTATACTTTTTCTTTGTTGCATTCTTATTTCATTCTACAATCGGTGTGTAACTGCAACCGACATAATAATGAAAATTGTAAAAACACTCTGGTTTTCGGGTATGATTGAAATGTATAACCCGGAAATTATTACATATATTAATGACAACAAAATTCTGAATGAAAGGAATTTCAAAACAATGAAAAACAAAGTCCTTCCCATATTGAAAATACTTGTCATTATTTTACTCAATTTATTCGCCATTACTCTTTTCTGGGTAAGTACTAATACCAACGAAGATGTTTCGGCTCTTTCCAAAGTCGGTTCAAGGGGAACCGAAGTGCGCGCCATTCAAGAGAAGTTGAAAGAACGCGGTCTCTATAAAATAGCGGTAGATGGCATATACGGAGCCAAAACCAAAGAAGCTGTGGTTAAGTTTCAAAAACAACAGGGGATTGCAGCGGACGGAATTGCAGGTCCCGTAACCCTAAAACGATTGGGCATCAGTATCGGCACGAAGCCTTCTGCAACCAACGCCAATATCAATCTTCTTGCCCGTATCATTTCAGCAGAAGCACGCGGCGAAAACTATACCGGGCAGGTGGCTGTGGGAGCCGTGATTCTTAATCGCATTGAGCACCCTTCCTTCCCTGATTCTCTGTCCGGCGTCATTTATCAGCCGGGGGCTTTCACCGCCATCACCGACGGACAATTTAATCAGCCTGTCAGCGACTCCGCGTATAATGCCGCACGCGACGCGCTCAACGGATGGGATCCCTCCGGCGGAGCCATCTATTATTATAATCCGTCCAAAACCTCCAATTCCTGGATTCGTTCCCGCCCGGTTATTAAACGAATCGGCAACCATCTGTTCTGCAGCTAACTTTCCGCCGGAACTTAAATGCGCCTTACTACAATAAATCGAAATGCTTTTCAACGCTTTGCCCAATACAAAGCAACCAACTCCCTCCATTCTTATTTGAAAACATTTTTTAAAGAAAAAAACAAACGGCAACTTCCTTGCGGAAATTGCCGTTTGTTTTTGGTGAAGATGAATGGACTTGAACCATCGACCCCCTGCATGTCAAGCAGGTACTCTAACCAGCTGAGCTACACCTTCAAATATAACAGGCATCCATGCCCTTGTCACATTACTTGAAATATTATACCATAAAAACAAAAAATAGCAAGTCTTTTTTTTAAAAAACCGGATAATTTTTTCTACCCTATTGATGATTGCGCAAGAATAGTATATACTAATCTTGTGGATATTCTGTTGATCCAAGACAGCGCATTTTTATCGGCGCCGGCGCATGAGAATGATATCCTACAAAAAAGACAACCATGCGGTGGTTATACATGTTTTTCAAAGGAGGATGTTAAAAATGTCTATTACTACTTTAACCAATGATAATTTTGACCAGGAGGTTTTGGCAGGCAGCAAAACAATACTGATTGACTTCTGGGCGGCGTGGTGTGGTCCTTGCAAAATGCTTTCCCCGATCATTGACCAAATTGCCGACGAGGCAGATGATTCTGTTAAGATCTGCAAAGTAAACGTCGATGAACAAAGCGAGCTCGCGGCGCAGTTCCAGGTCAGAAGCATTCCGACTTTAGTTGTCATAAAAGACGGAAAAGTAGACAACATCTCGGTAGGTGTCAAAAGTAAAGAGGAAATTCTTGCAATGCTGTAAAGGCAGATCAATAAAGACAATAATAATCCCCCGGCTTTGCCGGGGGATTATTATTTATCCTACCAATATTTTAGCTTCCGGCATAACCTGATTCTTTTTCTTGCCGGGACGCATTGCCAACGATAACGCCAAGGAAACCGGACCGACTCTGCCCAAAAACATGGTGAGAATCAAAGCAACCCGAGAAATATGATTTGCAGCTGCCGAAACGCCGACAGAAAGTCCCACAGTCGCAAAAGCGGATACCGATTCAAACATTGCATCCACCGTCGAAATCGATTCGGCATGCCCGGTGGAAAAATAGATAATACCTGCCGCTATAATCACTGCGCATCCCGCCAATCCGGTTACCGCAAGTGCTTTATAAACCACGGACTTGTCAACTTTTCTGCCTCGGATAGTCGTTTCATCGCTTCCCCGTGTCACACTGATGATAGTCATTACCAGTACTACGAAAGTGGTAACCTTAATACCGCCGCCGGTGGACCCCGGAGCCGCCCCGACAAACATCAAAAATATCATCAGTCCTTTTGTGATACCGCGCATACTTTCCAAATCGATGGTATTAAATCCTGCTGTTCTGGTGGTAACCGACTGAAAAAAGGAATTTAACAGCTTATCTCCAACCCCCATACTGCCGATTGTTTGCTGATTATCCCATTCAAAAACCAGAAACGCCAGTGTGCCAAACAAAATGAACACAGCGCTGATGGACAGAACAATTTTAGTGTGCAGCAACAACCGTTTGGTTTTATGATAGGAAAACAAGTTTTGCCATACCACAAATCCCAGTCCGCCGCAAATAATCAACAAGCAAATCGGAATCAACACCATCGGATCCGACGCATATTCGGTCAGGCTGGCAAATGCCGCAGTCCGCCCCAGGATGTCAAATCCGGCATTACAATAAGATGAAATTGCCAGGAAAAGCGAAATATAAATACCCTCTGCTCCAAAGGCAGGCACAAAAGTAGCGCTCAACGCGATCGCACCCAATAATTCAAAAGAAAAAGTAAGCACCATAATCATTTTAACCAGATGCTTTGCATCAATCGTATCCGGCGAGTTTACCGACTCCTGCGCCAGCTGCAACCGCTTATAGCCCAGTTTCTTTCGAATCGCAATATTAAAAAAGGTAGTCAGGGTAACCAACCCCAATCCGCCCAGCTGAATCAGTGTTAATATCACAATCTGTCCGAAAACACTCCAATAGACATAGGTGTCAAAAACAACCAACCCGGTGACACAAGTTGCCGATGTGGCGGTAAACAGCGCCTCAAGCGGTCCGGTAACATGCCCTGCTTTTGAAGAAAACGGCAGCATCAGCAAAACTGTTCCCGCCAAAATCAGCAGAGCAAAACTGCTGACAATCACTCTGGTCGGATTGCTGAAAAATCCTTTTTTCTTTTTTTCGCCGGTTTGCAAATCATTACTTCCCTTCCGAAACAATCTGCTCCGGATGAACTCCGGTCGCACTCTCTGATTTTAGCATTGCTAAAAATCCTGTTATTATCATAAAACAGCTTGCTTTTTTGCTGTGACAAATATGAATCATCATAATTATGAAAATCGTGGATTTTGCAATCATAATATCAAAACGAAAAGCGGACATAATCCGCTTCCCGACATTTAAATATTATTATAGCAGAGCCGGCTGATAAATTCAATACCGTGACACAACAAAATCAGGAATTGCAACTCTAACCAATGCGCCAACAGCGCCGTTGTTTTTGGCGCTGCTTAATAGCATCCGTATTGATGTGCCGCCTGATACATAGCGATAACATTTTCTACCGGCGTGTTGTCCTGAATCTGATGCGTTGGCGCAAAATGATATCCTCCATAGGGCATCAATGTTTCCAGCGTCTCACGGCAAATCTGTTCCGTTTCGGCTGCAGTACCGTAAGCCAGCGGTCCGGCAGTAGAGATGCACCCCCGAAAAGTCAATCGTCCGCCAAAGTGCTCTGCCAGATATGAGGGAGACATGTTTGCCGCCTCAGGCTGAAGCGTATCCACCCCGGTCATTCCCATCTGATAAAAGGTTTCATACGCCCAACTGGAAGAACCGCAGGTATGTATCATTATCGGCAGATCATATGTTTTTGCCAAATCAATAAATTTCTGGTGCCGCGGCTGCAGTACCCGCTGATACATTTCCATGCTGATAATCGGCGTATGCTGCGTCCCGAGGTCCTCACCGATCCAAATGAAATCAATCTTGTCCTTTGATTTGATGAGCTGCCGTTCTATCACCTCAAGCTGTACCGCCAGCCGCCGGTCAGTCATTTCCAGTGTTGCCTCGTCACCGATTCCCAAATTGATCAGTGCATCCTCTACTCCCATCAGCATACCGGTTGTGTTTAATACGTCAGCAAGCCCCGGGCTCCCCAAATGAATGGCGAAGCCCATCTCTGTTAACCGGTCAATTCGGCGGTCCTCCGCGTCATAATCATAATCATCCGGATCGGGAAACGGGTAATTCGCAATCATTTCACTGTCCGCATCCTTAAGCGGAAAATCGCAGTAATCATAATAAGCGCCGTACTCATTTTCAATATACCGCATTACCGCTCCGTTTTCCGCGTTTCGAATCCGTCCGGGAATTTCCGGATAAATCTGCTTCCCGACATATTGCGGTCCCGCGCCCGCATAATCCACCCCCAACTTTTGATACAACGTCAAATAATCATCATCGGCAACGCCCAACGCCGTGCAAAGCCGATGATGAATGGACGGATTCGTATCATATCCGATCGTTACCCGATCCGTTTTTTCAAAAGCAAACGTCCGTTTTACCCGCTCTTTCGCAGTCATCGTTTCTTTTGCCTTTATAATGGTTTCCATTCATTTTCCCTCCGTTGTTTTCGTGTTCAATGCTCACTGAACGATGCGCAGTCAGTGATATCAAAGTATTTTGCCGTTGTTTATATGTTGGCAATGTGCAAGTTTTTATCTTTTTTAGAAAGCCCTGATTTGTTCAGCAGGCATCATTTACAAATCTCTACTATTATATTATAATATATTCGCACCATTTCCAATTAGCAAACCGCCAATAAAACAGAACAAACGCACTATAATTTGAAAGAATGTGTAATCTGTGAAAATCAACTGTCATTTATCCGTTATCAATTTGTATCAATGCGAGCAATCTTTTTCCACTCCAAAACGTACCTTTGATTATCATTATCTGCTGTATGTTCATAAAGGTATCGGGAAATATAAAATAGACAACATAACTTATGATGCAAAAATCGGTGATATATTCTATTGCCCTCCTCAAAAAAGCAACACCATATTCGCTGACGCCAACAATCCGTTTTTGCTGTCCGGGATTGAATTCACCGCGGATCAATCCGATTACCTTGCCCAAAATATTTCGAGTAAAATAAACATCTCAAAGCATACCTTTTTAATTACGGGCATCAACGAAATGATTGAAGAATATCGGTTCAACAAAACTTTCTCTTCAGAAATATGCGATAATATTCTTTCGATTCTGGTCAGCCGGCTGATCAGAATATCTCAAGGCAAGACCGCCGGAAGTGAAGATATTTCCGAAAGCCTTTTGCAGTATATCATGAACAATTATGACAAGGAAATTACACATAACCTGCTTTCTGAAATTTTTTCTTATCATAAAAACAGCATTAACAGAATTTTGCTCAAATCCACAAATATGACCTTGAAGAACTATATCATTGATATCAGGATGAAAAAAGCATGCGAGTTTTTATTATACAGCAATAAAACGGTAGCAGAAATCGCAGAGCTATGCGGATATTCAAGCAGCGTTTTTTTCTCGCGTCAATTTAAGCAGAAAAACGGCATCACGCCTTTGGAATACAGAAAAAACACAAAGCTTTCATGACGGTGCAATGCCGGATTTTTTCTCTCCCTGCAAGTTTATGAGATTATCGCTGATATTGATAATCAAATTGAATAAATCCTGCTGTCATGTTATACTAAATATATAATCCTGCAACAATCCCGTAATCCTGAAAGGAATGGTCATAAATATGGAAGAATTAACACCAAAAAAAGTGTCTGAATCTAAAACCGAACAAATCCAAATCCTGATGCCGCAGCATATAAACGGATACAAACGGTTATTCGGCGGCGTACTGATGGAATGGATCGATGTGGTCGCCGGCGTAGTGGCACGGCGGCATGCCAATTCGGAAGTAACCACCGCCTCGGTAGACAACCTGCAATTTAAGTCACCCGCTTATGTCAACAGCACCATTATATTAATCGGGAAAATCACCTATGTCGGCACAACTTCAATGGAAGTACGGGTCGAAACCTTTGTTGAATCCCTTTCCGGAGAACGAAAACTGGTCAACCGCGCGTATGTTGTCATGGTTGCCTTAGACGAGCATGAACGCCCGAAAAGAGTTCCTGCCGTAATCCCCGAAACAGAAGAGGAATTTGCGGAATTTGAGGCAGGAAAACGACGCCATGACCTGCGTAAGCAGCGGCGTTTAGAAAACTATTGATTGATACAATGCAGGCAAGCAAAAAACAGGCAAGCCTTTCGGCTTGCCTGTGGAGCGTGTCGATTCTATCAACAACGCTTATTAATAATTTTCCGGCTTTAATTGGAAATATGCTCTCGGATGTGCGCAAACAGGACATACTTCAGGAGCAGTTGTACCAACATGAATATGACCGCAGTTTGCACACTGCCATACTACGATATCCGGTTTGCGGAATACTTCGCCGCACTCTACATTTGCGAGCAGTTTACGATATCTTGCCTCGTGCTCTCTTTCTACCTTTGCAACCCCTTCAAACAATTCGGCAATTTTATCAAAGCCCTCTGCTCTGGCTTCTTTCGCAAAAGTATCGTACATATCAGTCCACTCGTAATTTTCGCCCTCTGCGGCAGCTTTCAGATTGTCAGCAGTGGAACCGATTCCGCCCGAAGCCAATTTGAACCACATTTTCGCGTGCTCTTTTTCATTATTCGCGGTTTCCTCAAAGATAGCCGCAATCTGATTGAATCCCTCTTTTTTCGCAGCAGATGAAAAATAAGTATATTTGTTTCTCGCCTGGGATTCTCCGGCAAAAGCCGCCCATAAATTTGCTTCTGTTTTTGATCCTTTTAATTCTTTCATTTCAGTCACCATTCCTTTTTTGAAAATTTAATATCATTTTATTTATGAAATTGCCGTTGTGTATCAAAACAGCAATATTTCCGATAGAAAATACTCTTTTAAACAACCTGCTTTTCTTTCTCTTTTTTCTGTTCATTACACTCGGGACAGATTCCCTGAAATACGATGTCGTGCCGTTGGATCAGAAAACCGTTCGTATTGCGGATTTTTGACACTATGTCCTGCTGATATGCCATATCAACATCATATACTCTGTCACAGCTGCTGCATTTTAAATGGTAATGCGAAGCCGTGTTAAAGTCAAACCGATCTGCTGCATCCGGTACACTGATTTTTTGAATTTCTCCGACCTCCGCCAACAAATTAAGGTTTCGGTATACGGTTCCTTTACCGATATTCGGGTACCGGGATGAAACCGCATGATAGATTTCCTCTGCAGTCGGATGATGATGCAGTTGTTGTACAGCTGCAAGAACCATGTCCCGCTGAACTGTATTTCTGGTAACTTTCATATGCCTTGTTCCTTATTAAGAATATTTACTAATTAGGATTATATACTATTAACCTTTATTTGTCAATCCTTTTTTCAATTTTTTTTGAAAGGAAATTTCGAATTTATGGTCGATCAAGAAAGATTTCAGGCGGCATGTGACACTGTGTTGGGGAAACAACGTATCCGCTGCGGAATCGGCACTTTAAGCGAAAAAACGCTTCACGCAATCTTAAAGTGCTATTACGAGCCGTATCAGGAAAACCACGAAATCAAAATCGGGAAATATGTAGCGGATATTGTGGGTGAAAACGGTATTGTCGAAATACAAACGGCGCAGTTTGGCTCCATGCGGGAAAAACTGAATTCCTTTCTGGAGGTTTGCCCGGTTACAGTGGTGCATCCTGTGCCGGTCAAGCGCAAGCTGATCTGGATCGATCGGGATTCGGGTACTTTGTCCCAGCCCCGCACTGCCCCCTGCAAGGATCTTCGCGCCGATATTTTCAGCGAATTGTCCCATATTCCCGATTTGTTGCTTCACCCAAAGCTCTCATTCTGCTTTCCGCTGTTAGAAATGGAAGAATATCGTTATTTAAATAAAAAAGAAAAAAATCCAAAACGACATGCCTCCCGGTGTGATAGAATCCCGTCTGCATTGACCGGAGAAATTCTGTTGTGCTCCAAATCGGATTTTTACGCTTATATTCCAGCCTTTTTGCCGGAGCATTTTACTTCTTCTGACTTTGCCAAAGCGGCAAAATGCGCAATATCAACCGCACGGGTGATGTTGTATGTTCTGTATCATATGGGCATTGCCGAACGGATAGGCAAACAAGGCAACTGCTTTCTGTATCAAATCCGTCCGATATAGTGAGTGGTATAATCCGCCACCGAAATGTTAAGTGACGGGGTTTTTCCTTTTTTACATGCCGATAAAACAGATATCGCTCCGGGAGAGGAGGTTTTCCTCTCCCGGAGCGTCGTTTATTTCTCTGTCTTACTGTCTTTGCGTAAGTCCTCCATTGCCTCACTGTAATCCTTTGCAGACGCGGAAGGATTGCTCCGCAAAATCCGCATTGCATGCCGGTATGCTTTTCCGGTGCGGGTACGAATCCGAGCCTCATACATACGGATTTTTTCCAGTGCCTCGGTGATTTCAGCACGGTGTTCCTCTGATATATGATCGGTAAGCGCATTTTTGAAAGTTTCGGAAAGCTCCTGCAAAGCTTTTAGCTTGGCTGCAGCCCGTGCCGTTAAAGAAGCTTCTCTCCAATCCTTTGACTTGATCTTACGCAAAGCCGCCTCTTCCTTATTAACGGTCAACCGGAAGATCTTATTCCATTCCAGCCGTTCCCGGAATTTACGCAAGTCCTCTTCTCCGAAGGCAGCGATGATTTCCGCCCGCTTGGCAAGCCGCCGAAAGCCCTCGTTTTCTTCGGTCAGCTTGGTAAGCATCTCCCGCAAATCCAACGCCGCACGGATGGACTGAACAGCGTCTATCGTAAACAACACAACTAAAACAAACGCAAGGATTTCCGCGATTCCATGTGGTATTTTGAGCATCATCCACTCAATCGGCGGATGAACAAACCGAACCAGCAAAACAGAAAATCCGCCCCACGCAAGAGAGCTGGTCAGGCATATGTACCCTTTGAGATTCAGCTTCTGTTTGGAGTAATCCCAGTAACGTACTTTAAAGAGTTTTTCCATAACGGCACCGGTGACATATTCCAAAACAGTGGCGGCAATCATGCCGAATAAAAACACCAACCACAGATTATCTTTTACCCAAATAGTGGAAATCAAGATAACAAGCGCGCCAGAACCGTAAATCGGCAGCAACGGACCGTGAAGAAACCCTCGGTTTACCCATCTTCTTTCCATCGCAGACACGTAGCAGGATTCCCAAATCCAACCGCACAAGCAGTAAAACATAAAAAACAATATCCATTGGTCTATCGTGTAAAATCTCATAATAATCATTCCTTTTTGAAGTTTGTTGTATGCCCGAGCGTTTAGGGGCAAAAAGGAACAAATGGAGTATAAAAAATAATATTTTTCACGCTAAACCCCCATTATGATGTTATTGTCACTGAACCGGAGAATCATTTCTCTCATTTTTTTCTAAATCAATCATATCACATTCCGCATAAAAAATCCACATTCAATAAGGAGCAAAGCTCGGTCACTCAACATTCCGATGGTGGATGGTACCGCCATCGAAAAAAGGAGCGTGCCGAATGATCGGAACGCTCCTTTTCTATTGCGTTGCACCGCAGTGTGCATAAACAAAATAAAATAGTTCTTCTGGATTTCCAGCCGATAGGCTGATGTGAAATTAATACTATTTTTTATTATGAAACAGGATTTGTGAAGCAAATCCGTCGTGGAATAACAAAAAATAAACCTTGGATTTTTTTAAGTCGACTATTTTTATAAATTTTCATTTTTAAGCGCGTCAATCGGATTGTCCTTTTTAATTTTGCGCATTGCATACATCATTGTGGCAAACACAACAAGAAATACGCTGGCAACTGATATGCCGATTGCCGCCCAGGGCAGGCTGAATCCGATTTCAAAGCCCTGGCGCACCGAACGATAAATCAGCCAGGTGATTCCGAACGAAACCGGAAGCCCGTAAAGCAAAGCCCTGGAGCCGTACAGCACGCACTCATAGTTCATCATTCGATTGAAACCGCCGCGCGTCATCCCGACTGATTTGAGCATTGCAAATTCCCGGCGGCGCAGCGCAATGTTGGTCGAAATGGTATTAAATACATTTGCCGCCGCAATCAGCGAAATCAGCACAATAAACCCATATGCAAACACATTGATGATCATAATAATATTGCGGTCGGATTCCGCTTGCGCTCCGGCGTCCGTCAGCTGCAGGCTGTCCATTTCTTTTTCTTCCAGCAGTGCCTTCGCATCGTTATAGCTCAGTTTATGATCCGACGATGTATAATAGCAACAGGCAACACCGTTTTCTTCGGTGCCCATAACGGCTTGCCTCATACTGTACGGATAAATCACGTTCAGTCCCGAGCCTTCTTTATAAAAAATCGGATTTCGCTCAATGACCGCGCCGATTTTCAACGGCGTCTGTTCGATCTGTGCCTCGTCAATCGGTATTTTCATTTCTTCCTCTGTGTCACTGTTCTGATATATTGCAATCGGTTTTCCTGCTTCGTCAACATCCCGATAAGAATAATAATATCCCTCTATCTGCTTATACTCTATCCGGCGGATTTGGCTCGGTTGGTTCTGAAAAAGCCGGGCAGAGATCACCCTTCCTTCACCGGTATCAAATCCCTGATAGGTATCATAAGCCACACCTTGAGGCGCCGAAGCATTAAAATATCCCTCTTCACTGAGGTTGTTCTTCTTTAACAGCGCCCGAAAGGAAGCATCATCCATAAAATAAACCGGGAATTGCATTTCCGGATTTTTTCCGGTCAGATTGCCCGCAATCACGTCGGGCAGGGAAGTTGTCAGCTCATCCCGTGACAGAACGCCGTCAACATAATATGCACCGACATAACATCCGCCGGTCACCGCTTTTGCCGAACGCAGTAATTGGAACGTATTCTCTGGTATCTGTTCCTCTGTCGCCCCGGTAAAATAGCTCAAATCATATTCGACGGTTGCGAAGCTGCCCTGCACCGACTGGGTAAGATATCCGGTAAATGCGCTCGCTGACACAAACAGCACCACGCTCATAAACAAGCTGACAATGGTAGCGCGGTATTTGCGCCGGCTGCGTTTAAAATGCTTGCTCGCCAAAGCGCCCGGCAAACCGAACAAGCGATAGGTCAGCTTGGAGGTTTTTATCCCTGTCGTGCCCGCCTTGATGTCCTTGCTCTGCCGAATCGCCTCTACCGCCGTTATTTTCATTGCCCGCTTAGACGGAATCCAGGCAGAAATCAAAACGGTTATCAGCGCAGTCACCGCCGCCGCAATTACTGACAGCGGCGATACGCAAATCCGCATCGGAATGACAAGGCTTGAGCCGATTGACATGAAACGGTCGCCAATCAGCAAAAGCGTTACCCCTATGCCGGCAATGCCAACTAAAATACCCAGAGGGATACCAATCAGGCTGACCGCAAACGCTTCAAACAGCACGCTTTTGCGAAGCTGCCGCTTGGTCGCCCCGATAGAAGACAGCAGTCCGAACTGTTTGGTGCGTTCCGATACCGAAATAGAAAAGGCATTGTAAATCAACGATACCGAACCGAACATGATTAACACAATAACGATTGCCGCTAAACCATACAGTACAGAATAGAAAGCGCTGTACTTGGAGATTCCCATAAACATCAGCACATCGGTGTTATAATCACCGGAAAGCGACAGAGATTCCATAAAAGAATAAACGTCATTTGGCACTTTGGTCTGAAAGTAAACTTCATATCGGGATGTCGGCGGGGTCGGATCGGGCAGGGTGATTGCGGTATAACCCGGGGCAGAACGGGCTTCAAAGCTCGGACGTCCGTAAAATCCCACTACCGTAAAAGTACGTGTTTCCCTTACCTTCAGTGTTTCGGCAGGGATATCGCTCGGTCTGCCGTTTTCGCCCCTTTGCCATAAAAACGGATTTTGCT
>ERZ773235.3099-NODE-3099-length-12402-cov-2.679517_pt1 | contig 12402 bp, 10 predicted proteins | sample MGYA00580522_ERZ773235 | MGnify/ENA primary metagenome ERZ773235 (study PRJEB29015, sample SAMEA2737797) | human gut metagenome | biome: human gut; feature: human-associated habitat; material: faeces | place: China | collected 2012 ...
GTATGTGTAAAAAGCAGGGAAAAGAATTTGACTTTAAAGTAATATATGGTGTTGAAGCATATCTTGTAGATGATTTGAAGGATATGATAACAAATCCAAGAGGACAAAGCCTTAAAGACAGATATGTAGTATTTGATATCGAAACAACCGGTTTTATTCCATCTCTTGATAAAATAATAGAAATAGGTGCCGTTAAAGTTGAAAATGGACAGATTGTGGATAGATTTAGTACATTTGTAAATCCTAAAGTGCCTATTCCATTTAGAATTGAAAAGTTAACCGGTATTAATGACAATATGGTAATTCATGCACCTGAAATTGAAGAAGTACTTCCAAAGTTCCTTGAATTTTGCGAAGGAGCAATTATGGTGGCACATAATGCGGATTTTGATATGAGTTTTATTTCAGCAAATGCAAAAAGATTAGGATTACCATGCGATTTTACAGTTGTGGATACATTATTAATGGCCAGATTCCTTATTATAGGGCTTGGACGATATAAACTTGATAATGTTGCAAAGGCATTGGGAGTTTCTCTGGAAAATCATCATAGAGCTGTTGATGATGCCGAATGTACGGCGCATATATTCTTAAGAATGTGTGATTTGCTTGAAGAAAAAGATATTCATGACTTAGATAAGGCCAATGAGGCAGGAAAAATGTCTGAAAATGCAATGAAGAAGGCAAAAGCGCATCATGCAATCATATTAGTGCAAAATAATATAGGAAGAGTAAATTTGTATAGGCTTATATCTATTTCTCATATAGATACATTTGCAAATGGTAAACCAAGAATTCATAAAAGTGACTATTTGAAATATAAAGAAGGATTGATTATTGGTAGTGCCTGTGAAGCAGGAGAATTATATCAGGCAATATTACATGAACATAGTCAGCAGGAAATTATGCGAATAGCTGATTTCTATGATTATTTTGAAGTGCAGCCTCTTGGAAATAACCAGTTTATGGTTAAGACAGGTGACCCTGAAAAGGATGATAAGAGACTTCTCAATTCAAATGAAGATTTAATTAATATAAATAAAAAGATAATTGAACTTGGAAAGAAACTCGGAAAACTTACGGTTGCTACATGTGACGTACATTTCCTTGATCCTGAAGATGAAATGTACAGAAGAATTATTCAGTATGGTAACGGATTTAAAGATGCAGATGAACAGCCACCGCTTTATTTAAGAACAACTGATGAAATGCTTAATGAATTTAGTTATCTTGATAGTGATTTAGCGGAAGAAATTGTTATAACAAATCCGGCAAAGATTAGTGATATGATTGAGGATATTTCACCAATCCATCCGGATAAATGTCCACCGGTGCTTGATAATTCAGAAGAGGAACTTAGAAATTCGTGTCATGCAAGAGCGAAAGAAATATATGGTGACCCTGTGCCAAAAGTAGTTCACGACAGACTTGAAAAAGAATTGGATTCTATTATTGGTAACGGCTATGCGGTTATGTATATAATGGCAAGACGTTTGGTTTTAAAATCAAATGAAGACGGATATCTGGTAGGTTCAAGAGGTTCCGTAGGTTCATCATTTGCGGCAACCATGTCAGGAATTACGGAAGTAAATCCGCTTAAACCACATTATTACTGTCTTAAATGTCAGTATTCGGAATTTGATTCTGAAGAAATACGTTCATTAAATGGTGGTGTAGGCTGGGATTTGCCGGATAAAAAATGCCCAAGATGTGGGGCACCGCTTCATAAAGATGGAATTGATACACCATTTGAAACTTTCCTTGGATTTAACGGTGACAAGGAGCCTGATATCGACTTAAACTTTTCGGGTGAATATCAGGCAAATGCCCACGCATATACAGAAGTTATGTTTGGTAAAGGACATACTTTCAGAGCAGGAACCATTACAGGTGTAGCTGATAAAACAGCATTTGGTTATGTAAAGAATTATTTTGAAGAGCATGATATACATAAGCGTTATGTTGAAATCGACAGAATAGCAAGAGGATGTACCGGTATAAGAAAGAGTACAGGACAGCATCCGGGTGGTATTGTTATTGTCCCAAGAGATAAGGAAATATATGAATTTACACCAATCCAAAAACCTGCAAATGATATGACGACAGATACGCTTACAACTCATTTTGAATATCATGCCATAGATGCTAACCTTCTTAAGCTTGATATTCTTGGACATGATGATCCGACAATGATTAGAAGACTTGAAAAGTTAACAGGAACGAATGCTGTAGAGATTCCGTTTGATGATCCGAAGCTTATGTCTTTATTTGAAAGCCCGGAAGCATTAGGAGTAACATCTGAACAGATAAGAGGATGTCCTATCGGGACGCTGGGTCTTCCTGAAATGGGAACAGATTTTGTTATTCAAATGTATGTTGATGCAAAGCCAAAAACAATAGCCGATTTGATTAGGTGTTCGGGATTGTCACATGGTACGGATGTATGGGTTGGAAATGCTCAGGAGTTAATTGCACAGGGCAAATGTACTATTTCAACAGCAATTTGTACTCGAGATGATATTATGACTTATCTTATTGACAAAGGAATTGACCCGGGTATTAGCTTTAAGATAATGGAAGCTGTAAGAAAAGGTAAGGGACTTACTCCTGAAAATGAGCAGATTATGATTGATAATGGTGTGCCTGATTGGTATATATGGTCATGTAAAAAGATTAAATACATGTTCCCGAAAGCTCATGCAGCAGCTTACGTTATGATGGCTCTTCGAGTTGCATATTATAAAGTTTATTACCCACAGGCATATTATGCAGCTTATTTTGCCATAAGAGCAAAGGCATTTAACTATGAACTAATGTGTCAGGGTAAGGAACGTTGCGAGTATTATCTGGACAATCTTATGCGTAAGAAAGAGAATAATGAAACAAGTAAAAAAGATGAAGATACAATTGGGGATTTAAAAGTAGTACAGGAAATGTATGCAAGAGGATATGAATTTGAACCAATTGACCTTTACAGAGCAAAAGCAAAAGAGTTTCAGGTTATTGATGGAAAGGTAATGCCATCCTTCAGCGCTATTGAAGGAATGGGAGATAAAGCTGCGGAAATGCTTGAAGCGGCAGCAAAAGATGGAAAATTCCTTTCAAAAGATGATTTGAGAGAAAGGGCAAAAGTAAGTAAGACAGTTGTGGAAACAATGTCAGACCTAGGTTTGCTTGATGGAATGCCTGAAGGAAATCAGTTATCTATATTTGATTTGTAAAATATTAAGCATGTAGTTATACAAAAATATTTTTGTATAGCTGCATGTTTTTTTTGTGTAAAAATCAATATTTACAGGTTGATAAATAATGAAATAATATGAAAAAAATAGAAACGTTTCAACACCGATAAATAAAAGAATTTGGTAGAAAAATACAAAAAAATGTTGGATAATAATAATAAATAGTACAATTTGATGAAAAAAATCTGTGCAAAGTTGGACTTCAAAATAAAAATAAACAAATTATAATTAAATTAAGTCGAAGGGGAAAAGGTGAGAATATGAACCGAAGAGGCAATAAAATATTAAACGAATTAATTTGGAATGAAAAACTGAACATATCAGAATTTAAAGAAAAATATAATGTTCAGGAACGCTCCATACGACTGGATATTAAGGGAATAAATGATGACTTGCAAAAAGCAGGATTGCCGGTTATTTCCGAAAATTCTGAGGGAGAATTAGAGCTAGAAAATAAGAGACAAATCAATATAAAAGAATTTGAAAAATTTATTACAAATTATGATTTTTATTCATATACAATGACTAAAAATGAAAGACACACTGTTTTGGCATTGATACTTCTTAATGGAAGAGAATACATAACTGTTGATAAATTAAAAAAAGAAATTGGTGTAAGTAGAAATACAATTTTAAGTGATTTACAGGAATTGAAAATATGGTTTGAAGACAGGGATATGAATTTAAAAGCCAAAGCTCATGTGGGTTATACAATTGAAGCATCAGAATCACAGATTCGTGAGAATATTTTGAAGTTATTGGAAATTAACAGTGAAGAATATTATCAAAACGGATATATGCTTAATATTTATTGGAATCTACTTTTGAAACAAGTTGATTATGCACAGAGTTTTGATTATTTGAAAAGTATTCTTTTAGAGGAAGAGGAAGATACAGGAGTTATATTAGAAGATTACTCATTTTATGAAGCTATTGTTGAATTGGTAATAATGGTAAATAGAATGAGTCGGGAGAAATATCTTACTTCTTTTGAAGAGAGTGGAAGAGAAGAAATTGAAATTAGTTCAAAGTATCCATTTAGTAAATCGGTGCTCAATAAAATAGGAGTAAAATATGACATCAGAATAACAGAAGAAGAAATACTTATGTTTACTAAGTGCCTGAGAAGAAAGAGATATCTTAAGGGTGAAAGAAACAGTGCAAATTCTTTGGATATAAAGGTAATGATTGCAGAAGCAATTCATTCGATATCAGGAAAATTAGGAATAGATTTTTATCTTGATTTTGGATTGTATGATTTGATGGTTGCTCATATGAAATCGGCTGTCTACAGAGTTATGAATGGAGAAGTTTTAGTAAATCCGTTCAAAGAAGCAATTATAAACGATTATCCTGAAATACTGAAGATTGTACATAAGGAATTAGAAAAACTGGAAGGATTTATAGGAAAGAAATTTTCGGAAGATGAGGTATTATTTCTTGTTTTGTATTTTGCATCAGTAATTGAAAAAGAAAAAGTTGAAAACAATAAAAATAAAAAAATTCCGGTAGCACTTGTTTGTGCAACAGGAAGAGGAACAGTTCAATTTATGTTGGCAAAGTTAAAAATACTTGATGATATTATAGAAATTGTCAGTGTATCGTCACATCATAATATGAAGGAAATAGAACAATCGGGAGCTAAGATGATTATTTCAACAATTCCTTTACCGGATGCAGTTTTACCGAGTGTAGTCATAAGAAGTCCAATGCTAGATGACAAGGATATACTGAATATTCAACAAAAAGTATTTGAACTTAAGGGACAGAATAAAGAAGAAATGGAATTGCCTAATATAAAAGATATAAATGAGAATACTGGCAAGGACATACAAGGAGCATTTTATCAATTACTTTCAACAGATAGAATTGTTCTTGATTATCCGGCTAAAGATTGGGAAGAGGCAATAAAATGTGCAGGACAGTTACTCCGTGATTCAGGAACTGTAACAGGTCAGTATATTGATGAAATGGTTAACAATGTAAAAAAACATGGAGCATATATTGTAGTATGCAAGGGAATGGCACTTCCACATGCTGATAGTAGTAAGGGAGTTATAAAAGAGGCAGCCTCATTTGTAAGACTAAAAAAAGGAATAGAATTCGGAAGTGAATTTAACGATCCGGTAAGATATGTAATAGGAATGAGTATTAAGGATGCTGAAAGCATTAATCAGGCAATATATGACATGATGATGATTTTTGGAGACGAAAATAATATCAGGAAGTTTGATGAACTTCCTAATGAACAATCAGTTTTAGATATGATAAAGAGTTTTGAAAAAAAGTAAAAGGAGAGAGAAAGATGAAAAAGATAACAAGCAATAAAGAAAAACATTATTTAGCAGTTACTTTATCAGGTGAAAATGACAAAGAAGTTTTAACACAGATGGCTTCAGCATTACAGGAGGAAGGATATGTAAAGGATAGTTTTCCTGAGGCAATCCTAAAAAGAGAAGAAGTTTATCCTACAGGTCTTCCGGTTGGAGAAATAAGTGTGGCAATTCCACATACAGATCCTGAACATGTAAATGATGCAGCAATTTGTCTTGGAATTTTAGACAAACCCGTAACATTTAATGTAATGGGAATGGAGGGAGAAACAACTGATGTTTCAATATTGTTTATGCTTTCAATTAAACATAAAGAAGATCAAATGGATATGCTCCAGAAATTAATAACCGTATGCCAGAATCAAGATACATTAAAAGAGATTATGGCACAGGACATGGACAAAATTAATGAAGTTATGACCACTCTTGTAGAGGGGTAGGAACTTAATAAATTGCCAAAAGGCAAATAATTATATGAAAGGAGAAACAGATATGAAAAGAATAGTTATCGCATGTGGATCAGGAGTAGCAACATCAACAGTTGCAAACCAGAAGGTATCTCAGTATCTTAATGAGCACGGATATGCAGGAAAATACCAGATTGAACAGTGTCAGGTATCTGAACTTGCAGAAAAAGCAAAAAATGCTGACTTTGCCATTGCTACAACAGTAGTTGGTGGAAACATTCCTTGTCCTGTAATACCTGGACTTCCATTATTGACAGGTATCGGAGTTGACAAATTGTTCAGTGATGTAGAAGAACAGATGAAAAAGTAGAAAAAGTAACACGTAAGAAAATATTTGAAATTATTTTCAAATGAGATTAAGAAGGGAGAAAAAGCATGCAATATATTATTGATTTTTTTAGTTACATTAATGGTTTAGGTGCAAGCGTAATGATGCCAATTATTTTAACAATTTTTGGTGTTATTTTAGGAGCAAAGTTTGGTAAAGCCCTTAGAGGTGGATTAACAGTAGGTGTAGGTTTCATTGGACTTAACCTTGCAGTAGGACTTATTGGTACTTATTTAGCACCGGCAGTTCAGGAAATGGCCGACAGATTCCATTTATCACTTACAACTGTAGATGTAGGTTGGCCTGCAGCAGCAGCGATTGCTATGGGTACAACAATTGGTCTTATAATTATTCCAATTGGTTTAATTGTTAACATTATTATGTTACTTACAAATACAACTCAGACAATCGACGTTGATATTTGGAACTATTGGCATTTCGCATTTACAGGTTCATTAGTTGCTATTGTAACAGATAACCTTGCATATGGTATTATAGCAGCTGTTATTAATATTATTATAGTATTTGTAATTGCTGACTACACAGCACCAAAGGCAGAAGAAGTTTTAGGAATGCCGGGCGTTTCACTTCCTCATGGATTTACAGCAGCCTTTGTTCCATTTGCAATCGTAGTTAACTGGATTATCGATAAGATTCCGGGAGTTAACAAGATCGATATTAATATTGAAAAATTACAGAAGAAATTCGGTGTATTTGGTGAACCAATTATTATTGGTACAGTATTAGGTCTTGTTATCGGAGTATTAGCAGGATATCCATTAAAAGACATTTTAACATGTGGTATTTACTTAGGTGCTGCATTAGTACTTATTCCAAAAATGGCTGCATTACTTATGGAAGGTCTTATGCCAATTTCAGAAGCAGCTCAGGGATTTATTTCAAAGAGATTCTCAAACAGAGGAAAGATTTATATTGGACTTGACTCAGCAGTAGGTGTAGGACATCCTGTTACATTAACAGTATCACTTATTCTTGTACCGGTTGCTGTATTCCTTGCAGTTATTCTTCCTGGAAACACAGTACTTCCAATGACTGACTTATCAGTATTACCATATATGTTCGTATTAATTGTACCATTAGTTGGTGGTAATGGATTCCGTGCAATTATAACAGGTATTGTTGCATTAATCGGTGGTTTATATATTTCAACTGACCTTGCAGCAGTTACTACATCTGTAGCTCATACAGTAGATGCAGCTACATATGATGGTGTTACAAAGATTTCATCAATTTGTGATGGTGCAAACCCACTTACATGGCTTATTTACAGAGCAGGTAACTTAAGCATTATAGCATTAGTGGTTGTGGGAATTGTAGCACTTGCATTAGCTTTCTTAAACAGACAGCGTATTATTAAAGCAGCTCATGCTGAAGAAAAATAAAAATGAAAGGTAAATGTATATATGAAAAGTTATGTGTATAATAAATCACACTATTTCATTCAACATACTTTACCGGGGTTATTCACACTCCTGATTGGGCTTTATTGCCTAATCAGGCAGGTGATGACCGGATTTAGTGGTTTGTTGATGTTTATATTAATCATTTGTGTATATAATGTGTGGAATGAATTTATATCTTTAAGTAATCCGTATGAATTTGAATTGGGAAAAGACAGTGTAACTTTTCGTGCATACAAACAGGAACATACTTATAAGATAAGTGAAATGACAAATTTCTCAATGAGAATGGTTGCAGGAAATACATCAATATATATGAATATAAATAAAGGTGGGATTTTAAAAGGAAGATATTGGATTAGAGTATCTGAATTTGAAGAACAGGATGAAATAGTAGATTATTTTTATGATTTAGATGAAAAAGTTAATCCGGATTCTGTTGTTACCAGAGCAAGAAAAGAAGGTAGAGAAAGATTAGCTCAGAAAAAAGAACTGGAAAAACAGAAGAAAATCAGTAAGAAATTAGTTAAAAATTAATTAGTATATAGTAAATTTGAAAACAATGTAATTAAAATAGATTATTTTATTTAATCCATAGGATTGATAGGAGGGATAGTAATGCTGGTAACATTAAAAGAATTACTTGATGAAGCGAAAGTAGAACATAAGGCAGTTGGAGCTTTTAACGGTACAACACTAGAAGCAATCAGAGGAATTATTCAGGCGGCGGAAGAACTTAATTCACCTGTTATATTACAGCATGCACAAAGCCATGATGATTTAATTGATTTAGAAGAGATAGGACCGGTTATGAAGTATTATGCTGAAAGGGCGAAAGTTCCTGTTGCATTACATTTAGACCATGGTTCAAGTTTTGATAGATGTGTTCAGGCTTTAAAATTAGGCTTTACATCCGTTATGTATGATGCATCAGCTAAAAGTTTTGAAGAAAATGCAGCAGAAACAGCAGAAATAGTTAAAATTGCACATGCAGTTGGAGCAAGTGTTGAAGCTGAATTGGGACATATTTTCACATCAAAAGTCGTACAGGGTGAAGGAGCAGGAGCTGATAGCACTGATGATTATGAAGACTTAGATAACATATATACAGATCCTGAAGTAGCAAAGAAGTTTGTTGAAATGACAAATGTAGATTGCCTTGCAGTTGCATTTGGTACGACACACGGAGTATATCTGACTGAACCAAAATTGGATTTACCTAGAGTTGCAAGACTTAGAGAAGCAACAAACATTCCATTGGTTATGCATGGTGGTTCAGGAGTATCAGATGAGGATTATGCTGTAGCTATTGAAAATGGAATTTGTAAAGTTAATTACTATACATATATGAATACAGCAGGTGGAAAAGCATCAAAGGAATATTGGCAGGATGATAGTAAGCCATTGTTCTATGACTCAATGTCATTAGTTGCAACAGAAGCAATTAAAGAGGATGTAAAGCGTGCAATAAAGGTATTTCAGAAAATAAAATAATTAACTACTACTTAATTTTATGAAAAGGAGAGTATAGATGGCAGTATATAAAGAAACAATTATGTTAAAATCACACGGTGGTACACCAACATATGTAAATATTACACCACAGGTTAGAGAAGCAATAGAGAAAAGTGGAATAAAGAATGGAATTTGTGTAGCAATTTCACCACATACAACATGCTCAGTATTTTTTGAAGAATTTGTACATGATTACAATGAAGCAGGAGATGAATTTTTACAGGAAGATTTGAATGATGTATTAAAGAAAATCATACCTGATCATGTAAATGCAGATCAGTATAATTATCCTGGTGAAGAACATTATAAAGCTGTTGAATCATGGCCTGATGCAGCTACATATTTACCAAATGGTGATAGAACAGCCTTATTTAATGGAGATGCCCATTTAAGATCTACACTTGTTGGTTCAAGTGCCACATTGGAAGTTGATGATGGAAAATTGGGTGTAGGACCTACGGGATATGTTTATTTTGTAGATTTTGACAGAACAAGAGAAAGAACAAGAAAATGTAAAATTATTGTTATAGGAGAATAGGAGGAGAGTAAAATGGCAAAAGCAGAATCACCTTTTTTGATTGTTAATCCAAAGTCATATTTATATGGTGAAAAAAGTTTGGAATTAGCAAAGGCAGCAGATAAAACTGCAAAAGAAACAGGACTTCAGATTTATTTTACATGCCCATATGCTGACATAAGATTAATAAAGGAAAATACAGAAAATCTTATTGTGTGTGCTCAATCAATGGATCCTTTGACTCCTGGAAGAGGAATGGGACATGTACTTCCTGAATCATTAAAGGAAGCAGGAGCAGAGGCAGTATTTTTAAATCATGCTGAAAATCCTAAAACAGTTTCAGATTTATATGCAACAATTAAAAGAGCAAAAGAATTAGGAATGATTACAATAGTTTGTGCAGATTCAACAGTTGAGGCAAAGGCAGTTGCATGTATGGATCCTGATATAGTATTAGCAGAACCAACAGATTTGATTGGAACAGGAAAGGTAGCAGATGACTCATATACTATTGAAACAGTAAAGGGTCTTCACGAGGTTAATCCTAATGTATTAGTAATGATTGCATCAGGAGTAAGCACAGCAGATGATTGCTATAATGTAGTAAAACTTGGAGCAGATGGAACAGGTGCTACATCAGGTATTTTAAATGCACCATCTCCGGCACAGAGAGTACATGAAATGGCTGAGGCAATCGTTAAAGCTAAAAAAGAGAAATAGCCACATTGACATAACTAGTCTTTCATAATTTGGGGAGTAATACTAAATAATTTTTATTACTCCCTACCTTTTTGCATAAATTATATACTTAACATCTGGTTTGAGGGGCAACTACTTTATTTTTTACAAAAAATGTGATATTCTTGTCTTAGATTTTGCTTAATTTTACAAAAATTATACTTTTAAATAATAAAATAAAAGATAAATATAAGAGATTAAGAAATAATAGAGAAAGAATATATAATGATGTTTCCTTAAATGAAGGAGACAGAATGGAGTATCATGAAGAATATTTCAATATTGGGGTCTACTGGTTCAGTGGGAACTCAGACATTAGAAATTGTAAGAGCTAATAATGATTTAAAAGTAGTTGCAATTGCAGCTAAGAAAAATATAAAGAAACTTGAAGAACAGATTAGAGAATTTGATCCTGAAATTGTATGTGTATATGATGAAGATGCAGCTGAACAATTAAAGATTTCTGTTGCAGATAAGAATGTAAAGATAGTAACAGGAATGGATGGATTAATTGAAGCAGCGACATATGATAAGGCTAAGTTAGTTGTAACGGCTTTTGTGGGAATGATAGGAATAATACCTACTTTAGAATGTATAAAAGCCGGAAAGGATATTGCATTAGCTAACAAAGAGACTCTTGTTACTGCAGGACATTTGGTAATGGATTTAGCAAAGAAACATAACGTAAAGATATTACCTGTAGATAGTGAGCATAGTGCAATTTTTCAATCAATAAATGGAGAAAACCATAAAGAAATTGATAAGATAATTTTAACAGCTTCAGGCGGTCCGTTTAGAACATGGGAAAAATCAAAAATGAAAAACGTTACCATTGAAGATGCTTTAAAACATCCTAATTGGAAGATGGGACCAAAGATTACAATTGATTCAGCAACTATGGTTAATAAAGGCTTAGAGGTATTAGAAGCAAAATGGTTATTTGACGTGGATGTAGATGATGTTCAGATAGTAATTCAGCCTCAGAGCATTATTCATTCTATGGTTCAGTTTAATGATGGTGCTGTTATGGCCCAATTAGGTTTGCCAGATATGAAATTACCAATTCAATATGCAATTTATTATCCGGAGAGAAGATATCTTGCCGGAGAAAAAGCAGATTTTGCAAAATACGAAAGTTGGCATACCCAATCCTGGTGGCATTGGAGAAACATTCGGCTATACTGCCGTAGAAATTTAAAGGTTTATCACTTGCATATAGAGCAGGAAAGATAGGAGGTTCTATGCCTACGGTTCTTAATGCAGCAAATGAAAAAGCAGTTGCAATGTTTTTAAACCGACAGATAAGTTTTTTGGAAATTACGGAAATTATTGAATATTGTATGAGTTATCATCAGACTATTCATAATCCGACGGTACAACAGATATTGGATATTGAACAATGGGTGGATGAAATAGTCGATAAAAGATGGTAACATAATTAATTTGCGTATTGTAGGTTGAAAATAAACAGATTTGGGATAATGGGATGAAGAAAGGAGAGTATGAGATATATGAAAAGTCTCATACAAATAACATTATGAAGTTTTTTATTGACACAGCAAACGTAGATGATATCAGAAAGGCAAATGATATGGGAGTTATTTGTGGTGTAACTACAAACCCATCATTGATTGCTAAAGAGGGAAGAAATTTTAACGAAGTTATTAAAGAAATTACTACTATTGTAGATGGACCTATAAGCGGTGAAGTTAAAGCAACAACAACTGATGCAGAGGGTATGATTGCAGAAGGAAGAGAAATAGCTTCAATTCATCCGAATATGGTTGTAAAGATTCCAATGACTGTCGAGGGCTTGAAGGCTGTCAAGGTACTTTCAAAAG
>ERZ773235.3104-NODE-3104-length-12383-cov-6.150389_pt1 | contig 12383 bp, 8 predicted proteins | sample MGYA00580522_ERZ773235 | MGnify/ENA primary metagenome ERZ773235 (study PRJEB29015, sample SAMEA2737797) | human gut metagenome | biome: human gut; feature: human-associated habitat; material: faeces | place: China | collected 2012 ...
TTAAAAATGCAAGCATTTTACACCTGTTTTATGAAATTTTGCTTGGCTCTGAACAGTTACAAAATATAGTAGAATTACAACATCATAGAGCAGGATTACACAAGATAGTCACATTATGAAAATAGTGTGGCTATTTTTAGGGGTAAAAATATATTCCATTACATAACTAACATAAAAAAATTATGTATATATGAACTGTTTAGTGTCAGCCAGTTATGGAAGCCAACAGATTTTAACAGAAGCAACTTACTGGCAACATATCAGCTGGGGCATAATATCTCCCTATGCCCGAGACAAGCAGAAAATCTCTATGTAGGCTTTGGTGCTACAGAGTTCATGCTGAAATTACAAACACTATTGTAATATGCATCAATAACATGCTACAATAGTACTATAACGAAAAAATAATTCATCTTCTTACATATATAATTGAGAAACATAATTCAAGGTTCAAACCTAAGGAGGGTTATATAATGAAACGAACAAATTTAATCAGGAAATCTATTAACTTAGCATTATCGGTTCTTGTAGCCGGTTCAATCATGGCTGTAGGCACTGATGGATCAACAATAGCGTCTGTATCAAGTAATGATACTATTCTGACTACGATTGTTGAAGCAGCCGAGGCACAGGAGCTGACAGCAACAGGTATTATTACATATCTGCAGAATGATGCTGGTAATCCGGCGCCTGTCTTCCTGGCAAATGCTGATGGAACATATACATTGGCGATGTATAAGGGAACAATGGTAAACTTCGGTGTAACTAACTTACTGGCAGCTGCTGGTGGTACACCGATGCCATTACAGACAAGTGCATATGCAGCATTCGCTCCGGCAGGTGATGGGCAGGGTATTGTCGTTGCAGCCACAGAGGTTGGCGCAGAAGTGATTCAGTTCCAGAATGTTGTAAATGGTGTTCCAACAGGTAATGTCATCACTGTTGTGTTAAATGTCGTTGATGCAGTAGGTACTGGCGCTGCAGCTCCTGCAGCTTCCACTCAGGTCGCCACATCCGCTTACTCCTATGCCGACGACCACAAGATCGTATCTACCGATGGCATGCTTGAGTTGAACCTTGATGGTATGACTTGGAGCTCCTCTACAACACATAAGGCACCTAAGATCTACTATGCTGCTGATGGTGTTCTAACAATTGAACTCTACCAGGGCCAGAATGTACTGATACCAGGAACAAGTAATTTAGCTGGGTATCATGTAGGACGCTCTAATCAGAATTATATTTCATTTGGATCAGCAGCCAGAGGAGTTAAAGGTACAGATACTCAGATATTAACTGTGCATCAGGATGGTAAAGGATTTACAGATACTACAGGCTTCAACCCTTCCACCCAGTTACCAATCCGCGTGGTAACACTAGGCTCCATGCACAGTGATGGTGGTATGAGTATAGCTCCTGCAGACCACGGTGCTATTGGACTTTCCAAGTAATTAAATATATTGGTTATGAGTTTATAAGAGAGATACTTCTGATTGAGGTATCTCTTTTTGTGTAAGAAAGGAGTATTTCCAACGCCTAAGTATGTCTTTATTAAAAGAGTTATTGACATTTGGAAATTTGCACATCATACTGATTACCAAGAGGTGATCGTATGTTCAAAATTTTAATTAAAAAAAGATATTAATAACAGTATTAGTCTTCAAGAGAAGGTAGAAGCAATTGGGCTTGGAGATAAATATAATATGCTTAAAAATTTTATGAAATCTTGGTATTTCAATCTCGGAAGAACTGGAATAATATGGAGTGTTTATACATTATTCATTGTGTATTTTATGTACAAGTGGCCAATAGCTGTAAATTATGTGTATGTTCACATAATTGCATTCATAAATGATGTGCAGTATTTAGGTACTAATATAGCATCACTAAGTAACTTGGCAGGACTTGTAATAACTCTAATTTGCTGGGTAGCTCTGCAGTATATATTGATTGGTATGAGCGTCAATATTCTTGAACTTGTTCGTGAATTAAAACATGCCTATTTTATGCGCACATGCGTTGTGGTAGTTTTTGGTAATTTACTGACTTTTGCTTATGGAATTTATGCATTGATGGCTAAATGGCTGCTAAGATACAGTTTAGGCGTTGTACTTTATACTAAAATACTTTGGATAATACTCATAGTGTATAGTATTTTTAGTAAAATCTGGATAGATTCTGTAAAACAGAGTGAGAAAAGCAATTAAGCAGGAAGATAAATAATGGTTATAAGAGGACATGTCATTATATGATGTGTCCTTTTATTTTTTAAGAAAGGAGTATATACCAATAAAATGATATGTGTTATACTCATAACTGGTGATTATTATGGAGAAAATTATTGAGTCTAACACAACTTTGCTCATATTAATGGTAATCGTGAAGAATATGACAGATATAATTATTTTTACAATTGCATGTTTTGCAGCATTCCATTTAAATATCAGTATACGATTAAGATTAGTAGACTGGTCAAAAGATAAATTTTATAGAGATAAAGCAAGAATAACACATGTACCGATAGATATTGTGAAAAAGTCAAATCTTGAGGTGCCAGTAAGGTATGGTGCTTTGTACTTAGCGGTGAATTATCTGACAATCCCTATTCTACTTGTTATAGAAAGTGTAATTTGTGTATGTGCAGGTTATACTTATAAAGGTTTTTCAGAAGTTATTGTTACAGCCGCTTATATACTATTAGCAGTAGGTAGTACGTGGTCAGAATATTTGTATGTAAATAGGTATAGCGATGACTATGTATTTTCACATGTTAAGGACAATATACTTTTGAATATTGGATTCATATTTTGTATTGTAGCTGCGTTTGTTGTAGAAATATCTGATGTACTTCAAAGAACATTTAGTTAGAGAGATACTTCAAGTTTATGAGGTATCTCTTATTTTTATGTAAGGAAGTGATTTATGAAATGAAACAAATTAGAAGAATAACTGCTATGTTAATGTCAATGATGTTGATATTTACATCATCTGGTGTTACCTCATTAGCAGCTAATGAATCAAGTTCCGGTGCTACCAACCCTAACCAGAAGGGAGATGCAGGTATTACTGATTATGACCCTAACTGTGTTGCTGTTATGCGACCTGCATGGTTAGTTTACATTGAAAAGGTGAGCAATCAATGTGTAGGTGAACCAACAATGAGCGCGGATGCAAATGCTTCTATGACTACATTTTCACAATGTAAAAAATCTGCCTATATGGAAATGCTATTTGATTATCCAAAGGAATTTATGAGTCCGGATAACTCGTTAGTAGAGCATTCTTTCATTGTTGTGAATAAAGGGAATGCTTCCTTTAATATGAATGATGTTCATGTAGTCATGCCTGCTGATAATTCACGTCCTAGGGCATCCGCAGTGTATGCAATATCAGGTGGTGCACCAGCGTCAGGTACAGGTACTACGCTCATATCTGATGATGTATTGGATAGTCCTGAGAAGATTGAATCATTCAGGAATGGTGCATGGACATACAGTGATTACGAAGCAGCCTTAAATCATGTGACAGCCGGTGCTGATTCACTTAATACGGCTAAGAAGAACTTTGTCAACTGCTTCAGTAATGTTGGTAATATTGCAGCAAGAATCGATACATCTAAGAATAACTCGCTTGCGACATTTCCACAGTATGCAGATGTTATTCGTAATTCCATTACTCTGAACATCCTGGCGGTAATCAGCCAGCTTTGTCCAGATCCCAGTTATTATCAGGAATACATCACTGACTACCTGCAGAATCAGAATCGTGATGAATCTTCCGCATTCTATGTGCCTGTCATCATTGCAGGCTTTATCTGTTCTCAGGGTGGCAATGAGAGCCCTGCTTTCTATTCGCTGCCAGCCTATTTGAATAAGGCATATGGTATACCGGCCACTAAATTATTAACTTTAGATGAAGATACAGGTGCAGGTTTTGGTGATTATGGTAGCAAGGGTTCTGACTACGAGAATGCAGTATGGGATTACTTAAATGTTGATAGCTGGGGTAAGCAGTCCAAGTATTATGCCAATCGTGTAGGCTCATGGTTCAATTATGATCATGGTTCATCTTCAGGTACTGGTTTCAAGGGTCAGGCTTATACCTGCATGCCTACAGATCGTGATGACCGTCAGAAAGGTAATCTTGGTTACACCTACTTCGCTTTTGGTGGTTCCGGTGCAGCAGCTACTGATGGAATCGGTCAGTTCAAGATCACTGCATCATCCACACAGAAGACAGTTGCAGCCAAGGGCACATCTGTAGCAGCTCAGCTTGATGTAGATTTGAAATGTGACGCTACGCAGCTCCAGCAGTACTGGGATACTTTTGCAGCAGAGAAGGCTAAAGGCTTTACATCAGCAGATCTGATCGTTGAATATTCCATGACACCTGTTAAGGGCAGCGGTACATCTTCACCTTTGATCGATTCTGTTCTTGGTGCCGGTACTCTGACAGGTGGTAATAAAGTCACTCTCAGCAATATGACGTATGAGACACTGACACCATATCTCAAGGGGCAGAAGACTATACAGGTGGCTGACTCTAACATTATCATTAATGAGTCAACTACCAACAAATATCTGGCTAATGTGACTTTGAAGTTCTCTGATAAGAGTTATAAGCTCTATGCCAAAGGTAAGACTATCGAATCTACCTTTGTAGGCTCTGATAAGGTATCATGGTCACTGGGCGTTGATACTCCTAACAAGTTCCATTACTATTCAGCAATCGGTAAACCGGGAGCTGAGGATAACTATGTAGAGATTAAGGAAGGTTCCCCGGGACATGAATCATGGGAAGCCATGGCTGGCGTGCCTACTACAGAAGATCTCTATGTTGGTTTCGGTGCTACGGAGTTCATGCTGAACTTTGATGGAGAGTGGAAACAGAATCCGGAGGTAACGAGAACTTATACATGGTCCTATACTGTAAGTAACTGCATGGAAGATGATGAGCTTTGTGAGTGGTCCTGCCCAGGGCATACAGTTACTGTACCAAGTCATAAGATACAGGATGAGATAAAGGATAATAAAGGTCATGTGATTCAGCCTGAGGTATGGTGTGGAGGCGCTTCTAATTCAGGCAGCTGTTCTCCCGGCTCAGTCACGGTAACAGCAACATGTCCTTGTGGTAAGTCTGTAACTAAGACTTTCAAAGCAGTTGGTGGTGATAACGGTCCTACTAAGTGTTATGGTAAAGATTCCGGCAAGAAGTGTTGGTCTGGTTCAGGTTGTGTACACAGTCAGAAGATAAATGAATGCCATACACATTCCCATACATGGAAGGGTACTATTAATCAGAAGATTGCTCCGTTTGGTTATCTTGACATTACAGATATGGATATGTGGATGTTGAATGAGTGCTATTATAATGGCAACTCAGCCATGACCAATCCGTCTTTACTGAAATGGGATCCTAACCTTGGCAACGTCTCTTTTACATCACAGGGTAATTATTTTCATGGGTCAAATCCACAGTCAGGCACTGATGGTAATGGACGGCTGGTATTCTTTGTGACTGCCGGTGACCAGAAGGTCAATAATGAGAATATCTATGGCAACACGGATCATGTATGTGGCTCTAATGGCGACGGGGTTACAGTTGACAATACGTGTCAGCTTACGCTTATGGCGATTCCCATTGCTGGACACCGTGTAATAATGATGAGAACCATAAGAAGACAGGACAATTAGTTCAGCATGGTGGTGAAGCTGTTAATATATCAGATACCTTTATCAATATTGATAGAGCCGATGCGTCCTGGCTATAATCTCTACATGGATATCAGTACTATTGGTAATTACTATGGAGAGAATCTGGATACAAGTGGCGAATACACGGATAGTAACTTATACTATAAGATGCAGATAACTCCGAGGTATTGGTTACTCAATCTTGATACAAATCTGTATACACCTTTGGATGTTTATATGGGTCAGAGTGGCAATTATAAGCCGGTTGCTGCATTTGACTGCAACAGCTCTGTAAGTGAATATTATCTGTATATGGACTGGCAGAATGAATATCAGAGGAGAAACTATACAGCAAAGGAAAAGAAAACAACAGGTGATGTTGTTGATTACTTTACATCTGCTGAATCTCCAAGTATCAGAGTGCCATCTACTCAGAAGGATATTCTTGGCACTGCTCAAAGATTATTCTTAAATGACATCAACAGGACGTTCATTGGTTCAACTACTACTTCATTTATTGGTTAAGTAGATGAAGGGGCGATAATCAGTTATATAATAAATAAGCAGATTTTTGATGGTAATTCAATTATAAAGATAATTACTATGCTAAAAATATAAAGAATATGGCAACTAAAAATGTATGATTGCAGATATATATGTTAAATATTACTATATGTTTTATCTACAAAATAGGGAGGCTGCCATAATGATTTTAAAAGAACAAATTAATAAATATTTGATCTATTGTAAATTCCAAAAAGAGCTTAATGACAAGACAATAAAGGCATATAGAGCGGATCTGGAACAGTTTATGGTATTGATTGGAGAAAGTGAAAATAATCCAGATAAAGAAAAGCTGAATTCATATCTCTTATATCTTCACCGTATGTATAAGCAAAAAACAGTTAAGAGGAAAATTGCCAGTGTAAAAGCACTATTTCATTATTTGGAGGAAGAAGAGATAATAGAGATAAATCCATTTCACAAGGTAAAAACAAAGTTTAAAGAAGAAGTCGTTTTACCTAAAATTATTCCAAGAGATGTTATAGAGCAGTTGCTGAATCATCTTTATAGGGAAAGAAGTATTAAAGAATATTCGGAGTGGCGTAAAAAAATTATTTTAAGAGATATTGCAATAGTAGAAACACTTTTTTCAACAGGGCTTCGTATTTCAGAATTGTGTCATTTACAAAGTAAATATGTTGACTTGAAAAATGGTGTGCTATGTATCCAAGGGAAAGGAGGAAAAGAAAGGTATCTTCAAATAGGAAATAATGATGTATTGTCTATTTTGAATGTTTACAAAAAGTGTTTTGAAGATGAGATAAAAAAGCATGGTCATTTTTTTGTCAATCGATACGGCAAGCCATTGTCTGAGCAATCAGCCAGAAATATGATACATAAATACGCAGACGAGATACAGGTGGATATAAATATTACGCCACATATGTTCCGTCATTCATTTGCCACATACCTGATGGAAGAAGATGTAAATATCAGATATATACAAAAAATGCTGGGGCATGCTTCTATAACGACAACAGAGATATATACATATGTAACGACTGAGAAGGAAAAAGAAATATTGCAGACAAAGCATCCGAGAAATAAGATGAGTTTAAGGAAAAATTTGTAATTTAGTATATTTTAATTGCTATATTTTGGAAAAATTTATATAATTAGTATGGTAACGATAATTAGGAATTATCGGGTGGATTTCAGCAATCAAGTAGATGAGATGGAAGACAATCTATCGTTAGCTGTTGGAAATACAATAGAATTTCGATATAAGATAATACACAATTATTTAGGTATGTAAAACAGATGTGAATATCCAATGTGTAGGAGAGAAAAAGTTTAAGTGAACGCAATTATTTTAGCAGCTGGAAATAGTTTACGTATGTATCAAACAGGTGCAAACATACATAAAGCATTATTACCTATTCAAAATATTCCCAATATAGAACGCACAATTTTAATGTTACAATTTTGCAATATAACCGAAATTATCATTGCAGTTCCATATCAATGTACACTTTTTGATTACTTAGCAGAAAAATATTCGTGCAAAATTATTTATAAAAAGAAAGAGTGTGCTAATACTTTGCACACAATCAACGATCTTTTAACATATATAGACGATACTTTCATTATAGAGGGCGATGTAGTTCTCGCAAAAAATATTTTTGATGTTTTTGAAAATAGCACTTATTATGTAATGAAATATCCTAAACCAGAGATCGATGATTGGCATCCTGTTTTAAACCAAGATGCAAATGTATCTACTTTTCAAATTAGCCAAGAGAATACTGCCGCTATATTTGGTATATCCTTTTGGGCACATAAGGATTGCCCTCTTTTGATTTCGCATTTAAAGCAAAAAGCAGCAATATATGATATTCAAGATCCTGATATATTTTGGGATAACCACATTATTGAAATATTAGATAGAATATCAGTTAAAACGTATGAAATTTCTGCTGATGTTGCTTGCGAAATGAATACTTATGAGGAATATAAATTTGCACAAGAGATTTGTAAATCCGCTATTTATGGTAACCTATTCTTTGACAATGTAACCTTAAGGACAGAGAATGACATTCATTTTAAAATTTTTCATAGTACAGAAAAGGAAACAAATATTTATTGGCTTGACCAACTATTTAATTATTATGGAGAAGAGTTGCTTAAAGATAGTAGATACTTAGCTTACGAAGATTTTTTTTCAACTAATGAACAGGTATTTATTATAAAAATAGGTTCTTTAGAAGTTGGTTTTTTTTCTTTTGTGCACGAAAAAAAATACATTTTATTACGTAGACTTTATGTCAGCTCAAATCGCAGAAATAAACATATAGGAACGCAGATTGTCCGCTACATCCAATTATATTCTAAATTCAATTCAAAAGAATTTAGGGTAAATGTTTACGATGATGACGCAGAAAAATTTTATAACCATCTAGGGTTTAAGTTAAAATTTAAAACATTTGGTTTAGAAGTATAGTTTATATAGGAGTTGGTAAATAATGAACGGCAGAGAAACAATTTTTTCAATCTTAAATTACTATAATGAAAGTAAAATAGACTTTGATGTTTATATCGTAGCAGATGCTCAATCTAAGACCTGTAAATATATGTCGGAACAAATTATACATGCTGATGAAAACGAATTTTTTTCACGAACAGAATTTGCTGAAATTGTTTCAGCTATTTTTAATTGTTTTGGATTTGCTCGAGTTTTTTATTCTGAGATAGAATTTATCAAATACGTTCTGGATAATAATATTTTAAAGTCAGAATGTATTGTATATAATTTTTCAAGAGACGGTCGTGCAAATGGTAAGAAATCTTTACTTCCAGCTTTTTGTGATTTATTAAATATAAAATATACTGGCAGCGACGCATTTGTTATATCATTGTTACGAAATAAGTATGTATATACAAAATTTTTAGAGGAAAATGGAATAACCGTTCCAAGAAGTGAACTTTTTTCCGATAAATCTGATTTTCACTTGCTGTTAAGTCAATATAAGGATCAATATGTAATTATTAAAAATAGGTATGAGTCTGCAAGTATTGGGATGACAGATAAAAATGTATTTAGGTTATGCCAAAATTCTTTACAACATTTAAATATCTTACTAAAAGAAATGTGTACAGATTCCCTATTAGTGCAGGAATATATTGATGGAATAGAATGTGAAATATTAGTTCTTCAGTATAAAGGAAAATATTATGCTTTAGATCCCGTTCAAATATTATTTAAAACAGATCTTAATTTTATTGATACAGATACATCAAATACATACAATTATGAATTTAAAGTAATAGAATCTTCAATAAAGTTTTTACTCCAAGCAACCGCCCAAAAAGCGGCCGAGCTACTTGGAGTAAAAGATTATGCGCGCTTTGATTTTAGAATAAAAAAGGGAGTTCCTTATCTATTTGATATAGCAGGCACCCCCTATACTATATACCACAGTTCCATATCCTATTTGTTTACTCAATATTATCAAATGCCTTATGAAAATATTTATAAGGTCATTGTAGCGTGCATGTTATCAAACTATGAATAATCCCTTTAGGAATAAGATGTATACTGTAAGTCCGAAAGCATAAGTCCTCGGTAAAAAAATTTTGACAGGACTTGTTCGGTTCTTTTGGTTTTTACAAGATTATGGCAAAAATTGTAAGCACTTATTGTTTCTTTATTATTGATGAGTTGTTTTACTGCATCATTTTTTTCATTCCAAAATATTTCTTGTTTTCGAAATAATGCTGGAACAAAATCATCTAATTGATTCACATAATGCCATGCATCTTCCCAATTGCAGCTGTTTATTTTTCGGTAGAGCTCAAACCAAGAAAAATAATATCGGTAAAAATCATCAATGCTTTCATCCGCTACATTGGAGATGTCCTTACATTCATATAACTTTTCTAGTTTACGCTTATATGTTACATATTGTTTATCATTATTGGAATATAAATATAATGAACATATATTTGTGTATATAACAAATTGGGTCGCATTTTTCTCGCCGGTAAGTAAAGCCCTTAATTCTTTAATTGCTTTTCTGGCAAAAGATATTGTTTTTTGTTGTGTCTTTGCATTTTGTTCGGCTAAAAGAAATTCTGCAATAATTTGATTATTATAAAGTTTTTCAATCTGAGGAATTTTGATATCTCGTTGGTTAGCTTCAAATACTGCCGTTTTGCATAATTCAATCGCTTCATCAAATTCCTGAATTACAATATTAGTACCGGCCTGGCAAACTAAAGTTATATAATACTCAACCCATATCTCATTTCTGGCAAAATAACTTTTTGCCTTTTCATAATAAATGTTACAGGCGGCTTGGTTTGCAAATAAAAAAGCCTTTCGATTAAATACATTTTCAACGTATTCTCCTATGCCATGTTGCCGAACATTTTTAGAATAAGATAATTCTTGACTTTTATTATATAACTTTTTAAATTTATCATAATCATTAAGTTGATCAAGAACACATGGTGATATTTCATATATTATTTTTAGACGTAATACTGTTTCATCAACTGCTTCTACCATATCTATACTTGAATTGCTAATAGTTAATTCATTCATTGCATAATTGATACACTCATTTAATAAATTGATATATGTTGGCTTATTCATTTTCGTATTTCTATAAATATAATGAAAATATTCACATGTTAATTCTGCTCTTACTGGCAATTCCCAATCATATTTTTTTATGTTTTTATATTTCTGAGCCATATCCGTTAACGGCAAATGTTTATACAAGGAATCATAATAATCCTTTATTACCGCAAACGCCTCTTTATACTTTTTATCTGCGGAATCTGATGCCAAAATATTTTCAATTTTTCTTATTTTTAAATCATCTTCCATTTTTCTTGCAGCTGAATATGATAAGATAAATAAAGAAAAAGAAAGTGAAGAAACACCTCCGATATATTTATAAATATAATATGCTCTAAAATAATATTCATCTTGTTCATTTAATGTATAAAATTTGTAATAAGTAATTAATATTTCTTCATGCCTCTCCATAGTTATTTTTGCAATATAATTTTGTATATCTGCCGAAATAAAACTATAATACTTTTTTAAATCTTTTTCTAATAATGCCTCGTCTTTGGCAATATCTAGTCCATCTTTAACATCCTCAATCTTTTCTGCTACTATTTCTCGTAAAAACTGAGCAGAAAATTTTTTTAATGCCAAAGATGCTGCGAAAACGATAGTTTCCATTTTCTTTCCACTTATATCATGTTTTTCGCCCTGAGACTTTATAGTGGATATTCTTTTCGTAACTACATCTTGCAACGTTGAAATATATCCATTCTCATTTACTAAAAACTCTTCATAGAGGAAATCCACTACTTCTAAATTTCCCTGACTTAGTTCAAAAAAACGTTTTAAATTTTCTTCTGAGACGCCATGTAGTACACCTTTTTGCAATAAAAAATCCCGCGTATCATTTATAGAATATGGGGGTAACGATATAGTTTCACATGAATTTATATATTTATAGATAACCTCCCTATAGATATCCTGTGTATCAGTGATAAGTAAAAATATCTTCTTTTTAAATTCCTTTTCCAATTTCTGAATATTTTGAATAATGGAGGTTGTCAGAAAGCGCAACTCATCTGAAACATCGCTAATATTTTCAACACAGATCAAAATATTATTTTTAAATTTAGCAGATAATAAATTGCGTATCTTATTATAAATTGAATTATTATTTTCCCACCCTATACCAAGTCCAAAAGAAAACGCAGGATTTCCTGCGGTAACACTAAGAGAATTTAAACTTCTCGAATTTATGAGGGCATTATCTGTCGGGGATATAATTTCATCACTACAACTACAATAGACTTTGATTTTTTCACTAGCTTCTAATTTTTTTATAATATGATTTACAATGTATGATTTTCCTTGTCCGCATCGGGCATGTATAAACGTGACACTGAAAGCTGTTTGGGTCTCGAATTTATCCGCTAAATCGTTAACCAATTGATTTCGTCCATTTAACCCTGCATATTCTATCATAAACGAAACCCTCCATATTGTGGTTTATTTCTATTTTCTAATATTCAATAATTGTGTATTATCTTATATCGAAATTCTATTGTATTTCCAACAGATAACGATAGATTGTCTTCCATCTCATCTACTTG
>ERZ773235.3109-NODE-3109-length-12371-cov-5.000974_pt1 | contig 12371 bp, 12 predicted proteins | sample MGYA00580522_ERZ773235 | MGnify/ENA primary metagenome ERZ773235 (study PRJEB29015, sample SAMEA2737797) | human gut metagenome | biome: human gut; feature: human-associated habitat; material: faeces | place: China | collected 2012 ...
TCCGCCGTTTCTATGGAAGTAATCTATTGGTGCGTGAGATGAAAGAACTAACTGCTGAAAAATTCTGTTTTGATGCTGAAAACAATGTTTATTACACGCCCGCTTTCAGAAAAACCAACAGCAGCTATACGACGCTATTAGGTATCGATTCTATGATTTATGCGTTGAAACAGGCACAAACATTACGATGAAATCTGTTTTGTAGGTTTAATGATTGAACAGAATAACATCCATTCTGCCTGCTGACTATGCCGTATGTGTGAAAGCTAGCGGGTTATTTGGTATCGCAGCAGATAAGCACACATGGCGCGAAGAACGATGTTCTCCGCGCCATGCGTGTGCTTGGGCTTTGGGTGAATGACACGTCATCAGTGGGGTTGACGATTCCCTCCTTTGCTTACCGAGCGCCGCAGGTCGGCGTATAGGTCACGAGGCTTGTGCAATCGCTGACCCCATCCCACAGGATGGCGCGAATCGACTTTTCATCGCGAGGGTCAAGAAATTGATGATATCCATTCGGGATGCGGCTTAGGAAATTCGCATGCGTTCCGTCCCATTTCAACAGCGTGAAATACAACTGATGCTGTTCGCCATCGTGCTGTGCGAAGACGATACCATCCTGAATGATGGCCGCGGCTGCGGAATACCAGACCAAATCGTGATTGAGCGGGATTTCCGTCCATTCCAGCGTGTTTTCATCCAAATCAACGGAGCAGAGAAGCCATTGCAGGCCGTCGTCTTCGCGGGTAAAAAGGCTGTACACCTTCTGATCCCGGATTCCGGCGAAGCCCTTCAATTCCAGACCGTCACCTGCGTTGCCTTCGATGAAGCGCAGATTGCCCTGCTGATCCATCGCTTGGAAGGCCACAAGATCATCCCCAACCGTTGCGCAGATCAGGAAATCGCTTATCTGCGCAAAGACGGGAAAACCGTTTGGGATATCGATCATTGTAGATTTGTCGGTCTGTTTGCAGAGAACCTGCGCCCGAGCGTTCGTATAGAATTCCCTCACGGTATACAGCGGAAAATCGTGGATGCGCTGACGCATATCGTCCGCGACGCGGACGGTCTTCTTCCTGCGCACCGTTCCGTCCCAAGTTAAGATCACCTCGCAATACGCCGTCTGTTCTCTGGTTTCATAGGCGTCGAGCGTTATTTCGGAGTCGTTGACAAAAAGATCGACGGCCAAACCGTATCCGGAATCCGGCGCGTATTCGCTGACAACATATTGCCACGTTTCATTTCCGGATGGCGAAAAGAGCGAAAGCCGGCATTGCCATGCATCGGTTCCCTCTGTGTTGTAGAGAACCAGTAGGGAACCGTCGGGCGCGTCGATCACCTGAGAGATGGAGCTGGGCGCGCATTGAAACCGGAGCGTGACGGCGCTTTGCGCCACCGAAAACCCGTCGGAAAGAGAAGCGGAGACATCTTTTGGAGAATCGTTTGGGGTTTCCGCAGACGCGCAGACCGCAGGACAGAGCAGCACGACGAGCAGCGTCAGGTATTTTCGAAATTTTATGAAGCATCTTTTTTCCATGGCGTGTTGAGCGCCCGTTGTCTTTTTCAAGCGATTCCTCCTCAAAGGGTCACATGGCGATTCCCGTGTTCAGGTCGATGGTGATGAGCTGATCGTTCTCCAAATCCCGCAGAGGCAGCGTATGGCTTGTCCAATCAATTTCAGCGGTGTGCCGCTTTTTGGAACCGTTCCGATATATAAAACGATAACAGGCGTTCATTTCTTCCCGAAATTGGGAAAATACGCAAAATCAGCATGAAAACCGACGCGCGTTTCGTTTAATCACCGAAAGGAGTGATGAGAGTGAAACGCGCGCTTTTTTGTGTATGGATGGTTCTGGCTTTAGGCTGGTGTACGGCATGGGCGGAGACGGATTGGCCGCCGATGACGACGGAGGTCATGGATGACGAGCGCTTCTCCATCGTGGAGGAGGGTGAAACCCGTTTCCTGCGCTATGAAAGGAAGCAGGGAGACACATGGGCGACGATTTGGGAGAACGACGCGATTTTGCCGGACGGGGAACTGGGGTGGATTTACATCGACAGTTCTCCCGGCGGCGGCGAATGGGTGACGAAATGGTTTATTCGAAAGGTGGGGCCGCAGGTTTCCGTTTACGCCAGTTGGAGGCAGGAGGCGGAATATGAGGATTTCGCTGTGGGCTTGGAAAAACAGCAAAGCGGAGCATGGGATGTTGAGTTCTATGAAAACCGACAGATGGAGCTGTGTGTGTGGCTGTTTGAGGATAAAGTGCTCTTCTGTTTTCCGAGCGATATCGCGAAGGGCGTTTGCGAAGAAGCGCCGAACCGCGACGCGGCGACGTTTGATCCGAAGGCGATGAGGACGATGGAGGCGCGGATTGTTCCCTATGTCGAGCCGGAGGAGATCGGAGGGCCGAGCGAAGAGGTCGGCCCCTGACGCGGGCTTGACGTGCGCGGCTGACAGCGCTATGATAGGGGTATTCTGATACGGGAGGCACACCAATGATCAGCAAAACCTATCCGTTGGGCAGCTTTGAACGGTATAAATATGTCGTCATCATGTCTCACATGGACGGCGGGTTTCTGCTCAGCCGCCATAAGCAGCGAACGACATGGGAGTTTCAGGGCGGCCATATCGAGTCGGGCGAGACGCCGATGCAGGCCGCGCGGCGCGAGCTCTTTGAGGAATCGGGCGCGACGGCGTTTGACATCGCTCCGCTTTGCGATTACTGGGCGGGCAGCGAGGACGGGCAGAGCGGCGCGTGCGGCGTCGTCTTTACCGTGGACATCCACAGGCTCGGTGCTCTGCCGGAGAGCGAGATGGCCGAAACCAGACGCTTTGAGCGTCTGCCGGAGAACATGACCTATCCCGAAATCACCGCAGCGATTATGGCGCGTTGGGCAAAAAGATAAGGCTGTCGGCGGGAGGCAATGCATGCGTTGCTTCCCGGCCGGACAGCCTTTTTGAATTATAAGCCGCTCTCGAATGCCTCGAAAAACTCCGGGCAGCTCCAACCGCCGCAGGCGCTGACGGTATCGCCGGAAACGCCGAGCTGCAGCTTGAGGCCGTTGGTGAGCGTGGCGGTCAGCGTCTGCTTCTTTGCGGACATATCTGCCGATTTGAGCGTCGCGTGGTCGAGCAGCGTGGCGACGGCGTCGTTCGCCGCTTCGCCGGTCAGCGTGCCGACGCCGGAAAGCGTCAGCTCGGCGACCTGGTCGCGGACGGAGAAGGTATCCTCCAACCCCAGACCGCCCGGCCCCTTGCCCGCGTAGCTCACCCGCTGGAACAGGCGCATGTTTCCGCCGACCTCGCAGGCGACCGCCGTGTTCGCGTCCAAGCCGGATACGGCGTAGATCGTCTGCCCCGCCTCGGCGACATTGGAGAGGCCGCCCGCCATCGCGTCGTCATCCGCAAGGGCGGGCTCGTCGGTCGCCGTGTTGACCGTTCCGACCGCGCTGCCCAGCAGGTCGCCGCGCACGCTTGCGGGCGCGCTGAGCATGCGATAGACCGCGCCGTTGACGGCGACCAGCGGAATATCGCCGCTCGCCGAGGCGAAAAGCGATTCGCTGCCGCCGCCGGCGGCGCGCACGCGCGCCGTGCCGCTCACATCCGCCATGCGCGTCATGGGCGCGGTCTGCTCGCCGCCCGCCGCAATGCTGTCAATCGAAACAGGCATGGGCGTTGCGGCCGCATCGACCGCCGTGCCGCTCAGGCGCGGGGCAAAGGCGCTCACGCAGGCAATCGCCAGCGCCGCGCAGCAGAGCGCGGGCACGAGGCGCGGCATGGGGGCGCGCCGTTTGGTTTTTTCGTTTGCGGCGAATAAGATGCGCCGCTTCATCGCTTCATCCGCATGCAGACCGGAGAGCATCTCGTTCGCCATCGGCGCGAGGTGCTCAAGCTCTTTGATGTCAATCACCGGTTGCTTCCTCCTTCAAAAGGCTTTCCAGTTTTTTTCTCGCTCTGGAAAGGCGGCTGGAAATCGTCCCTTCCGGCAGACCCAGCATCTGCGCAATTTCCGCTATGCCCAGTCCCTGATAATAGTGCAGCAGGATCGTTTCACAGAACTGCCTCGGCAGCTTGTGAATGGCGCGCATCAGCTCGGCCTTTTCCTCGCGCTGCTCGAACGTCTCTTCCTGCGCCGGAATGATATCCAGCGTCGGCGCGCCGAGCACCACGCGCTTGAGCCATGCGCTGCGCCACAAATCGCGGCAGCAATTCACCGTCACGCGAAGAAGCCATGCCTTTTCGCAGCCGGGGGCAATCGCCTCGCCGCGCGTATAGAGCTTGACGAACACATCCTGACAGACGTCTTCGGCCTTTTGTTTATCCGCCAGATAAAAATACGCCATGCGCAGCACGTCGTCCGCGTATTGCGCATACAGCTCTTCGAATTGAGCCTGACGATCCGGCGCTTTCACGCTGCTTTCCAACCGTTTCACTTCCTACCCTCAGACATTAAGACGAATGAACCCGCCGTTTTCATCCGTTAAAAATGAAAAAATCATAAAAAGATTATACCATGATGCGCCGCGCTTCCGCAAGGCTTGACATTATGGGAAGATATAACACAGAAGGGGTTGGCGGGGGGCGCGTTCCAAAAGGCAAAAAAGGACGCGGGAAGGCGCTGCCTTCTCACGTCCTTTTATATGGCAAATGGGCAGAATCGGAATTTTACATCAATTCCGATAACGCGCTCAGCCCGCTTGCCGCTTACTTCTGAACGAGGTGGATGGCGAAGCCCGCGATCTCGTCCTTGAGGTAGATGGCCTTGAGCTGGCCGTCCTTCACGTTGGCGCTGCTCTCGTCAAACTCGAAGCCCTGACGCTCGAGATACGCCTTGGCGCGCACGATGAAGTTGGTCTTGATGCCGATGTGGCCCTTCGCGCCGCGGAACGGGCTCTTCATGACCTCGATGCCCGTGCCCGCGAAGATGGAGCTGTTGCCGACCTTCATCGTCCAGCCCAGCAGCTTGCACAGCTTGGTCGCGGTATCCATGGCCTCGGCCTCGTCGGCGCTGTTGATGCCTACGTGCGCGATCTCCAGCCCCAGCATGAGCTGAACGGCGGAGGCAGTCAGGGTGCGGACGCGATCCCAATCCTTGGCCTTCACGGCGTCGCCCGGAACCATCCAGCTTCCGCCGCAGCAGATGATCTTGTTGAAGGAGAGGTAATCCAGCAGGTTCTTCTCGTTCACGCCGCCGGTGGGCATAAACTTCATATCGACATACGGCGCGGCGATGGACTTGATGTACTTCAGGCCGCCGGCCGCTTCAGCCGGGAAGAACTTCACGGTCTTCAGACCCAGAGAAAGCGCGACCTCGATATCGCTCGGGTTCGCCGTGCCGGGGCAGACCGGGATGCCGATCTCCTGGCAGTGCTTGACGGTGGTCGGGTTCAGACCCGGGGAGACGATGAACTTCGCGCCGGCGGCCACCGCGCGATCCACCTGCTCGCAGGTGAGCACGGTGCCCGCGCCGACGACCATATCCGGGAACGCTTCGGTCATGTTCTTGATCGCGTCCGCCGCGGCGGCGGTGCGGAAGGTGACCTCCGCGCACGGCAGACCGCCGTCAATCAGCGCCTGCGCAAGCGGCACGGCGTCCGCCGCGTCGTTGATGGCGATAACCGGCACAATGCCGATTCGGGAAAGCTGCTCCATCATATCCATATTGTGTTTCCTCCTTCAGAGTATTCTGAATGTATTTATGCGATTTGCCGCCCGAAGGCGGCAAAGGGCTGCGTGATTAGCGAACGAAATCCTCGCGCATCGGGGTGAAGATATCCAGCAGCGTACCTGCCTTGACGCAGGCGCAGCCGTGCACCTTGCCGCCCTCCACGGCGATGGAATCGCCCTTCTTCATCGAGCGGGTGACCCCCTCGACGGTATAGGTGAATTCGCCGTCCAGCACGTAGGAAATCTGCGTGTGCGGATGGCTGTGCGCCGCGCCGACCGCGCCGGTATCGAAACCGACCTCGACGAGCATCACGTTTTCGTTATAGGCGCGGATTTTGCGGCGCTGGCCGCCGCCCAGTTCAATCCACTGGGGTTCTTCGTTGGCGATAAACGTATTCATCCGAAACATCTCCCAATTCTATGCGTTGTTTCGCCCGCGTCCGCCGAAAACCGGCCGGCAGACGCGGGGAAAGCGGAGGCCTTAGACCTCCATGCCAAAGTACTCGACCGCGTTGTTGTAGCAGATGCCGCGCACCAGCTCGCCCAGCGTGTCGTAATCCTCCGGGTATTCGCCGTTCTCGACCCACTTGCCGATCATGTTGCACAGGATGCGGCGGAAATACTCGTGGCGCGGGTAGGAGATGAAGGAGCGGGAATCCGTCAGCATGCCGACGAAGCGTCCCAGCAGACCCAGCGACGCGAGCGCGTGCATCTGGTCTTCCATGCCGTACTTCTGATCGCAGAACCACCAGCCGGAGCCGAACTGAATCTTGCCCGGAATGCCGTCGCCCTGGAAGTTGCCCAGCATGGTGCCGATGACGTAGTTATCCTTCGGGTTGAGGCAGTAGAGGATGGTCTTGGGCAGATTTCCGGCGCGCTCCTCTTCGGCCAGCAGCTTGGAGAGGTTCTCCGCGATGCAGGTATCGTCGATGGAGTCAAAGCCCACGTCCGCGCCGTACTTCTCGAACATGCGCGGGTTGTTGTTGCGCATCGCGCCGATGTGATACTGCTGCGCCCAGCCGCGCGCCTTGTATATGCGCGCCAGCTCGACGAGCACATAGGTCTTGTAGGAGGCGATTTCCGCCTCGGTCAGCGGCGCGCCGCTCATGGCCTTGCGGAAGGCCTCGCCCGCGATGTGCGTGCTCGGCACGCCGTAGGGCACGGTATCCAGCGCGTGATCGGACAGGCGCGCGCCGTGCGCGTGGAAGAAATCCAGACGGGCTTCCAGCGCCTGCATCATGCTTTCCAGATTCAGGCAGTGGATGCCGGAAACGCGGGACAGGCGGTTCATGTAATCCACAAAGCCGCCGCGCTCGATGTTGAGCACCTTGTCCGGCCGCCAAGCCGGATAGACCTTGAAATTGCAGGTGGCGTCCTGCTCGATCAGGGTGTGATGCTCCAGATCGTCCACCGGGTCGTCGGTGGTGCAGATGACCTTCACGCCGAATTTCTCGATCAGGCCGCGGCAGCGGTATTCCTCCGTCGCCAGCAGCGCGTTCGCGCGGTTCCAGATATCCTCGGCGGTCTTTTCGCTCAGGATATCCTCGATGCCGAACACGCGGCGCAGCTCCAGATGCGTCCAGTGGAACATCGGGTTGCCGATGCAGTATTTGAGGCTCGCGGCAAAGGCCAGCCACTTGTCATGCCAGCTCGCGTTGCCGCGGATGAACTTCTCATCCACGCCGTTGGAGAGCATCACGCGCCACTTGTAGTGGTCGCCGCCGAGCATCAGCTCGCCGATGTTTTCGAATTGATGGTTTTCATAGATCATGCGCGGGGAGATGTGGCAATGATAGTCATAAATCGGCATGTTTTCCGCGTACTCGTGATACAGCTTTTTGGCCACGTCATTTTCAAGCAGAAAATCCTGATCCATAAACGGTTTCATGGGGTTCTCCTCCTTTGCTTTTGGCTCCTTCCGTCCGCCCCGAAGCGGGAGAAAACGGGAGGAAATATCGGGGGTGCGACTCCTTCCGTCATCCCTGCGGGATGCCACCTCCCTCGAAGAGGGAGGCAACGGGCAGAAAAGTCGAAGGATGCGACTCCTTCCGTCGGATGCCAACCTTCGGCATTTTTCATCGTCTGAATCCGCCACAGGCGGCGACGATTTCAAATGCCCCTCAAAGCGGGAGGCAACGGGCAGAAAAGTCGAGGGGTTACAGCGGGAAAAGAGCTCCCTCTTCGAGGGAGCTGTCACGGCAGCGCCGTGACTGAGGGAGTTGCCGTATTACAGCGTTACGCCGTCCTTGAAAATCGCGATTTCGCGATAATCGTGCGTTTCGCTCTGCGTCCGTTCGCCGGAGGCAATGGCCAGCAGCTTTTTGAAAAAGACCTCGGTTGTCTCCTGCATGTCCGCGCCCTGCGCGAGAATACCGGCGTTGAAGTCGATCCAATCACGCTTCTTTTCGGCGAGCGGGGTGTTGGTGGAAACCTTCACCGTCGGAATCGGCGCGCCGACCGGCGTTCCGCGCCCCGTGGTGAAGAGCACCATCTGCGCTCCGGCAGCCATCAGCGCCGTGATCGCGCAGAGGTCGTTGCCCGGCCCCTGCACGAGGTTCAGCCCCTTCTCGGTCACGGGCTCGCAATAGCGGAGCACGTCGCGCACCTCGGCCGTGCCGCCCTTCTGGGTGCAGCCGAGGGATTTGTCTTCCAGCGTGGTGATGCCGCCCGCCTTGTTGCCGGGGGAGGGATTTTCGTAGACCTCCTGCCCGTGGCGGATGAAGTATTCCTTGAAATTGTTGATGAGATCGACCGCCTTGCGGAAGGTCGCCTCATCCTTGCAGCGATCCATCAGGATGGTCTCCGCGCCGAACATCTCCGGCACCTCGGTCAGCAGCGTCGTGCCGCCGTGGCGCGCCAGCAGATCGGACGTGCAGCCCAGCAGCGGGTTGGCGGTGATGCCGGACAGGCCGTCGCTGCCGCCGCATTTGAGACCGATGACCAATTCGGAAGCGTCCACCGTCTGCCGCTTGAAGGCGGAGGCGTAGGCGGTCAGCTCGTCGAGGAGCTGCATGCCCGCCTCGATTTCATCCTCCACGTCCTGCGTGACGAGGAATTTCACGCGCTCGGGGTTGTAATCGCCGAGCACCTTCTTGAATTCGTTTACGTTGTTGTTTTCACAGCCGAGGCTCAGTACGAGCACCGCGCCCGCGTTCGGATGGCGCACCATCGAGGCGAGCAGCTTCTGGGTGTTCCTGTGATCCTCGCCGAGCTGGCTGCATCCGTAGGGGTGGACGAAGCAGTGAATGCCGTCCACGCGGTCGCCGTAGGCCGCCTGCGCCATGCGCTCAAGCGTCTTGGCCGTGCCGTTGACGCAGCCGACGGTGTTCACAATCCAGACCTCGTTGCGGATGCCCACGCGGCCGTCCTCGCGCACATAGCCCTCGAACGTGGCCTTGCGATCCACGGGCATGGCGCAGGGATGCGGGTGATAGCCGTATTCCAGCAGGCCGGATAGGTTGGTCTTGACGTTGTGGGTGTGCACCCAGCTTCCCGCCGAAATGGGCTGCGTCGCGTGGCCGATGGGGAAGCCGTATTTGACGACGTTCTCGTTTTCGGCGATGTCGCAGAGCGCAAACTTGTGTCCGGCGGGGATATCCTCGCGCAGCGTCACGCCGAGCGCTTCTTCACCGGCCTTGAGCGGCTGGAGCGCCACGGCGACGTTGTCGCGCGGATTGATGCGGATTAATCTGCTCATGCTTTTGCCACAACCTCTTCAATCGCCTTCGCGGCGCCCTTGGTGAAGATCGCGTCCAGAGAAGCGGCGACGGAGGCCTCGAAGCCCGGAAGCTCGGCGGTCAGGTCGCTGCCCCAGAAATCGGCGTTGGTCAGCACGGCGTGCGCGATTTCCGCGGCCGGCTTGCCGGTCATGCCCGCGAAGAAATCGAGCACGAACTGATCGTCGGCAATCGGGTATTCGTTGCCCGCGGCGCGAACGCCGACGAAGGAGCCGTCCTCCTTCTTCTTGCCGCAGTAGAAGGCGATGAACGCCGCCATCGAGAAGGTCAGGATCTTCGGCAGCCTGCCCGTGCGCTTCACGTATTCCTTGATGGTCGGCAGCACGCGCGCGCGGAACTTGCTCTGGCTGTTGAGCGCGATGGAGAGCAGCAGGTGACGGTTGAACGGGTTGGAGAAGCGCTCAAAAATCGCGGATGCGAACGCCTCGAGGTCGTCCTTGGGCAGGTCGAGGGTCGGCATGATCTCGTTGAACAGCGCCTGAGACATGTAGGCGCGCATGGTGTCGTCCGCCATGCAGTCGCCGACGATCTCGTGCCCCGCCAGATACGCGCCGAGCACCATGGAGGTGTGCGCGCCGTTGAGCATGCGCACCTTGCGCAGCTTATACGGGGAGACGTCCTGCGTGAAGATGACGTTGCAGCCCGCCTTCTTGAAGGGCAGCTCGTCCTCGATCCAGGCCGGGCCTTCGATGACCCACAGGCCGAACGGCTCGGCGGTGTCGAGCATGTTGTCGCGGTAGCCGAATTCCTCGTAGAGCGTCTCGGCCTCGCTGCGCGGGTAGCCGGTGACGATGCGGTCCACCAGCGTGGAGCAGAAGACGTTCTCCTCCTTCAGCCAGGTCTTGAACGCCTCGGAAAGCCCCCACTGCTCGGCGGTCTTCAGGCAGCACTCTTCGAGGTTGCGGCCGTTGTAGTCGATCAGCTCGCAGGGCAGCAGGATGAAGCCGGTGCCCTTCTTGCCGCCGAAGGCGGTGAAGCGCTCGTAGAGCAGGCGGGTCAGCTTGCCGGGGTAGGAGGCCTGCGGCTTGTCGTCAAAGCTGTCCTTGCCGGTGTAGACGATGCCCGCCTCGGTGGTGTTGGAGATGATGATGCGCATATCCGGGTTGTGCGCCAGCGCCAGATAGCCCTCGAAATCTTCATACGGGGAGAGGCCGCGCTTGACGCTCTGGATGATGCGCTCGTCCTTGCTGGGCTTGCCGTCCACCTGACCGCGCAGGATCAGGGTATACAGGCCGTCCTGCTCGTTGAGCATGGAAACCATGCCGCGCTCGATGGGCTGCACAATCACCACGCCGGCGTCCATATCGGCTTTTTCGTTGGCCATATCAATCATCCAGTCGCAGAAGGCGCGCAGGAAACCGCCCTCGCCGAACTGAATGACGCGCTCCGTCTTGGGCGCGACGCCGCGCGCCATCTTGACGGAAGGAAGGGTGGATGCGTTAAGCTGAACCATGGATAATAACCTCCCAAAAGATGAAAGTCGTGAAAACCTGCCGGAGGGCATGAGAAGACCCTCGTTTAGCTAGATACAGTATAGCACCGTTTCCCAAATCGCGTCAAGATTTCTGGCAAAAGGAACCGTGAAGATTTGGTCAATGTGAATAGGTTGTCAGACGACTAAGCGAAAGGACGGAAGAATCGAATTTACGGCGTTCTGCTTGAGCGCTGAACGTGATAAAAAAGCGGCAGAAAAAAAGAAATTCGCCGCTGGAGGTATTTTTTTGCGGCTCCGCTCCGCAAGGGACGCGGCGGCGAAGTTTTCCCCCCGTGCGCGCCATTTTCGCCATGAAAAGGTTGATAAACCCCCGCAAAGATGCTACAATAATAAACTGAGCGGCAATGTGGAGTTTTTCGTTCGGCGAAAGGCCAAATCCCGGCCGCGCATTGGAGGATAGCATGAGCTTTTTCAGCAAATTATTCGACCCGTCCGCCGGGGAGATCAAACGCCTGAACAAAATTGTCGATAAGATTGATTCGTTTGAAGAAGAACACAAGGCGCTGACCGACGAGCAGCTTCGCGGCAAGACCGTGGAGTTCCGCGAGCGTCTCAAAAACGGCGAAACGCTGGATGATCTGCTGCCGGAGGCATATTCCGTCGTGCGCGAGGCGACCTGCCGTGTGACCGGCAAGCGCCAATTCCGCGTGCAGATGCTCGGCGGCATCGTGCTCCATCAGGGGCGCATCGCCGAGATGAAGACCGGCGAGGGCAAGACCCTGACGGCGACCATGCCGGCGTACCTCAACGCGCTTTCGGGCGAGGGCGTGCACGTCGTGACCGTCAACGACTATCTGGCCAAGTTCCAGGGCGAAGACGTCGGCCGCATCTTCCGCTTCCTCGGCATGACCGTGGGCGTGATCGTGCACGATCTGACGCAGGAGGAGCGCAAGGCGGCGTATGCCTGCGACGTGACCTACGGCACGAACAACGAGATGGGCTTTGATTACCTGCGCGACAACATGGTGATCTACCAGAAGAACATGGTGCAGCGCGGCCACCACTTCGCCATCGTGGACGAGGTGGACTCCATCCTCATCGACGAGGCGCGCACGCCGCTCATCATCTCCGGTCAGGGCGACGAGAGCACCGACCTCTACCGCCAGGCGGAGGACTTTGCCGCCCGCCTGACGTGCAAGTCCTACGCCTCCATCGACGACAAGGAAGAGGAGGACGAGGACCTCGACGCCGACTACGTCGTCGACGAAAAGGCCCGCACCGCGACGCTCACCGCCCGCGGCATCGCCAAGGCCGAGACGGCCTTCGGCCTGGAAAATCTCGCGGACATCGAAAACGCCACGCTCGTGCACCACATCGACCAGGCCATCCGCGCGCACGGCATCATGAAGCGCGACATTGACTACGTCGTCAAAGACGGCGAGGTCATCATCGTCGATGAGTTCACCGGCCGCCTCATGCTCGGACGCCGCTACAGCGACGGCCTGCACCAGGCCATCGAGGCCAAGGAGCA
>ERZ773235.3110-NODE-3110-length-12370-cov-5.105075_pt1 | contig 12370 bp, 10 predicted proteins | sample MGYA00580522_ERZ773235 | MGnify/ENA primary metagenome ERZ773235 (study PRJEB29015, sample SAMEA2737797) | human gut metagenome | biome: human gut; feature: human-associated habitat; material: faeces | place: China | collected 2012 ...
AGCAGCGGCAGCACGAGCAGATAAACGATAAAGAAAATCGTCCCCGCGACGCGCTCGGTCTGGTTCATGTGGGAGGTAGCGGCTTTTTTTGCCATGTGGATGGACCCTTTCTGTCTGTTTCGGGGTTAGTTCGGGAGCTTCTTTTTCAGGTCGTAGAGCAGCTGCATCGCCTCGATGGGCGACATGGTGTCCGGCTGGGCGCGGCGCAGCGCGTCGAGCACCTCGGCTTCGCCGATGGCGTCAAGACTTACCTGCTCGCGCTCCTCGCGCGGCGGGTCGCAGCAGACGACGCGGAAGCCCCACAGGCAGGCGTATTCCCGGATGAGGGATCCCACGTGCCCGACGCCCACGATGCCCAGCGTCCGTTGTGCGGGCTTCCATCCCTGTGTGCGGGCGAGGTGGGCCAGTACGGCACCCGCCCATTGCAGTACGCCGCGGGCGTTGCAGCCTGCGGCCGTGGCGACCCGTATGCCGTGCGCCGCGCACCACGCCGTGTCGATGTGGTCGAACCCGATGGTGGCCGTGGCGATCAGACGGACGCGCGAACCTGCGAGCAGGCGTTCGTCGCAGCGGGTGCGGGTGCGGATGACCAGGGCGTCGGCGTCGCGCACGTCCTCCGCGGCGATCCGGCTGCCGGGCAGGTAGCGTACCTCGGCCCACGGCTCAAGGACTCCCTGCAAAAAGGGGATGGCACTGTCGGCGACGATTTTCATGGATGGTTGCTTTTTCCTGATTTCTTTTCTTTCCGGGAAGCAAATATAGGGAAAAAATAAAATTTTTGTACCTTTGTCATTTAAAACAAACGTTTTCATTGAGCGGGGCAGAGGCTGTATGCAGACTGTGCCGGGCGCAGGAGATGAAGAATGAAACTCATCCTATGGAACTAAAAGCCTTCGATCCCGACGGGGTCGGCGTGGATAACGGAACCTATTTCGGGCTTCCTTTCGAGCCCGGGACGGCCGAGCTGGTGCTGGTTTCGGCTCCGTGGGACGTGACGGTGTCGTACGGAGCCGGGACGGCCTATGCGCCCGACGCCGTTATCGAGGCCTCGACGCAGCTCGATTTCCACGAGCCGCTGGCTCCCGGCGCGTGGCGCCGGGGGATCGCCACGGCCGATGTGGACTATGCGTTGCTGGAGGAGTCGCAGCGCCTGCGCGGCGATGCGGAGAAGGTGATCGCCCACCTCGAAGGCGGGGGCAGTCCCGAGGACGACTATGTGGTACGCAAGGTGCGCCGCATCAACGAAGGCTGCCGTGCCATGAACGCCAACATCGGGGCGCAGGCCGCCTGGTGGCTCGACGCCGGGAAGACCGTGGGGCTCGTCGGGGGCGACCATTCGACGCCTTACGGACTGATCCGTGCCCTGGGTGACCGCCACGGGGAGTTCGGCATCCTGCATATCGACGCCCACTGCGACCTGCGCGATGCCTATGAAGGCTTCGAGTTCTCGCATGCTTCGATCATGTTCAACGTCCTGCGCGACGTGCCTTCGGTGAAGAAGATCGCCCAGGTCGCCGTGCGGGATTTCAGCGGGACGGAAGCCGCCCTGGCCGCTTCGTGCGGTCGTATCGCCACCTTCGACGACCTGTCGCTCGCCGCCGCGATGTTTCGCGGCGAGACTTGGGATGCGCTGTGCTGGCGAATCGTGGATGCGCTGCCGCAGGAGGTTTACGTGAGCTTCGACATCGACGGCCTCACTTTTGAGAACTGTCCCCATACGGGTACGCCCGTCTGCGGGGGGCTTACGTTCAACCAGGCCGTGTGGCTGCTCGATACGCTCGTGCGTTCGGGCCGCCGCATCATCGGGTTCGACGTCGTGGAGGTCGCTCCGGCGCCCGAAGCGAAGGTGGATGCCATCACCGGGGCGCGCGTGCTCTGGAAATTGTGTAATTTGACATTAAAATCAAACGGACGGTAAATGCGACTATTTTCGATGTACCGCTGGGTGCGTGAGCGTCATATGATCGGTATACGCGGCCGCAATTTTCTGGAAGCCCCCTGGGCCGGAGGTATCGTGCTGCTCGGCTGCGTGATCGTAGCCATGCTGTTGGCCAACCTGCCCGGGACTTCGCTCTATTACCGCCATCTGCTCGAAACGGATCTTTCGCTGATGGTGCACAGCCCCGACGGGCTGATCGACTGGATTTTCCCGCGCGGGATGACCGTCGAGAAACTGATTAACGACGGCCTGATGGTGATTTTCTTTTTCGCCGTCGGGCTCGAAATAAAACGGGAGATCGTCTGCGGGCAGCTTTCGTCGGCGCGTCAGGCCATCCTGCCTGTATTGGCGGCCGCAGGCGGTATGCTTGCCCCCGCGATCATCTTCCTGTTCTTCAACCACGGCACCATATCCGCCAACGGATGGGGTATACCCACGGCCACCGACATCGCCTTTGCCATCGGCATCCTTTCGATGCTGGGTGACCGCGTGCCGGTTTCGCTCAAGATATTCCTCACGGCACTGGCCATCGCCGACGACTTGGGCGCCATTCTGGTCATCGCGCTCTTCTACGGGGGGCAGGTGCAGATAAGCTGCCTGCTGGCGGCGTTGGTCATCATGCTCGCGGTCTATTTCATGAAGGAGATGGGCGAGAAGCGAATGTTCTTCTATCTGGTGCCCGCCGTGGTGGTCTGGGGGCTGTTCTACTATTCGGGCGTGCATTCGGCCATATCGGGCGTGGCGATGGCCATGCTGATCCCGATGACGCCCCGTTACAGCAAGGAGTATTTCGTCCATAAGATGCGCCACCTGAAGGAGCTGATGCTGGCGGCAAGTACGTCGGGCGACGATTTCCCCAACGAACACCACCGGTTCTATATGCGCCGTATGCGTTCGCTGGCGGCCGACTCGGTGGGCATGAGCTACCGCCTGGAGCATTCGCTGGCGCCCTACGTCACGTTCCTGGTGATGCCGATCTTCGCATTGGCGAATGCGGGTGTCGAGATCACTTCGCCCGAATACCTGAATATTTTTCACTATTCGTCCGAGATCGGGTCGATCGGGATGGGAATTTTCTTCGGCCTGGTGGTCGGTAAGCCTTTGGGCATATTTCTTGCGAGCTGGGGTGCCGTGAAATCCGGTCTTGCCGTGATGCCCGAAGGGGCTACGTGGCGCCTGTTGCTGGCTGTGGCCTGTCTGGGCGGTATCGGCTTCACGATGTCGTTGTTCGTCGACGCGCTGGCCTACACCGAACCCGACCTGATCGACCGGGGCAAGATAGCGATCCTGATGGGCTCGACGGCCGCGGCCGTGCTGGGAAGCCTGCTGATTTTGATTTTTTCGAAGAAACGGAAACGATAAGTATGCGTAAAACATTTTTTGCTCTGACAGCCGTGGCGTTGCTGGCCGGGGCCTGCTCCAGGAAGTCGGGCGGGGGCGTGAAACTCAAGGCTGACACCGATTCGGTGGCTTATATCATCGGCATGAACGTGGGTATGAACCTGCTGAAAATGGATTCGACGCTCAACGTCAACGCCGTTTGCGAGGGTATCCGCGACGTATTCCGTGCCGGGGCGAAACTCTCGGCGGACGATGCCGAGCTCTATTACCTTCGTTACATGAACTACGTGCTGCCCGAAAAGGCGCGTGCCTACGAGGAGCAGTTCCTCGCAGACTTTGCCAAATCGAACCGCAGCTATGCCCGTACGCCGTCGGGCGTGACCTATACGGTGGAGGTGCTGGGCGACCAGGAACAGATCCCGGTTTCCGACCGGGACAGCGTCGTGCTGCGCTACATCATCCGTACGGCCGACGGGGCCGACGTCTACTCTTCCTACGAGCGCCGCGACACGCTGCGCACGTCGCTCGGCAGCCTGGGCAAGGGAATGAAGGAGAGCGTGAAACTGATCGGCAAGGGCGGTAAGATCAATGCCTGGATGCCTTCGTCGGCGGCCTATGGCTCTGCGGGGGACAAAGAGCTCGGGATCAAACCCAATGCCACGCTTTATTACGAAATCGAGCTTGTCGATCTCGACAAATATACGAATTGGTCGCGGCGCAATAATTTACGCCGGTAATTTGGGGCGATATTGTAATTATTTTATAACTTTGCGCGGGTGAACCCTGAACAGGCTCAAACGATTAGATTAAACATATTCAAAAAACGATGAAAAAGATTCTTTTTGCCGCGGCGCTTGCGGGTGCCGCAATCCTGACCGCCTGCGGAGACAAGGGCGGCGGTGTCCGTATGGGCAGCCTTTCCGAATTCGACTCGCTGTCGTATGTACTGGGTGCGAACATTGGTAACGGTATAAATTTTGAAATGAGGGACATCCCCTTCGATTTCAAGGCCATCGACAAGGGTATCAAGGAGAGTGCGATGGGTAAGGCTACGCAGGAGCACGACAAATCGCTCGAAATGCTACGCGAGTACTTCATGACCAAGCGCGGCGAGCGCGCCCAGGCAATCGCCGCCAAACGTGCCGAGCAGGACAGCATCCGTCTGGCCGGAGGCGACAGCACGAAGGTCGAGTACCCCACGGCCGACCCTGCCATGTTCGAGAGCGAGGAGGAGCGTGCCGAGATTTCGTATGCCTTCGGTAACGACATCGGCTACAACATCAGCCAGAGCGGTATGCCCGTACAGCTGGTTTGGATCGGCCAGGCCATGCAGGACGTGCGTGACGGCAAGGCCAAGATGACCGAGGACGAAGTAAACCAGTACCTGCAATATTATTTCATGGTGAAGCGCCCTGCCGAGAATGCCGCCGCATCGAAGGCATGGCTGGAGAAGACCGAGAAGAAGTCGGGCGTCAAGAAGACCGAGTCGGGACTGCTCTACAAGGTTACCAAGGAGGGCGACGCTGCCAAGATGGCGAAGGATCCCCGTGATGTGGTTCGGGTACACTATACCGGATATACGCGTGAAGGCAAGGTATTCGACACCTCGATCTTCAAGAACCGTTCGAAAGAGCAGCAGGAGATGATGCGCAAGCAGAGCCCCGATTCGTTCGATGAAAAGGGCGCTCCCAAGGAGGCTGACGAACCCGCCAAGTTCCCGCTGAACCGTGTCATCAAGGGGTGGACGGAAGGTCTCCAGCTCGTGGGCGAGGGCGGTAAGATTACGCTCTGGATTCCGAGTGACCTGGCTTACGGTACGCGCGGTGCAGGCCGTGACATCGGTCCCAACGAGGCGCTCCAGTTCGATGTGGAAGTTATCGAAGTAATCCCTTACGAGGAGCCCGCACCGGCCGATTCGACCGCGACGGCACCTGCAAAATAAGCGGGATGCATTTCCGGAAGATATTTGGAACCGGGCTTCGAGCGGAGCCCGGTTCTTTTTTATATAAATAGGTATTCCATCGGTGTGAACCGGATGCCGTCGACGGTGCGTTCGCTGCCGGTCGCGCGGAATCCCAGCCTGCGGTAGGCTTCGACGGCGTAGGGCGAGGAGTTTACCGTGATCCGGGGTGTGTCCGGTGCCGTGCGGCAGTGGTCGCGCAGTGCGGAGAACAGGGCACGGGCGATGCCCTGCCGATGGCAGGCTTTCTCCACGAAAAGGAGGCACAAGTGGCTGCGGCGCGTCAGGGTGATGATCCCGATGAGCGTTCCCTGCCGAAAAGCGCCCCACGATTGCATCGACCCGTTTCGGTGCTGTGCCGCGAGTGTTTCCGGTGCGGCAAAGCGGAGGAATGCGCCGATGCCCTCGGGGCTGTATTCCGGAGCTTCGAACTCGGCGAAGACGCGCCCTGCGAGGGCGGATGCTGCCGGCAGTTCCGTTTCGTGCAGGGGGCGTATGGCGGTGTCGGTAGGTTTTTCCATGTTTATGCGTATAAAGCAACGGCGGCCGGAAATCGCTCCGGCCGCCGCTGTGTATGGTGTCTGCCCGTTTTAGAACGGCAGGTCGTCCACTTCTGCCGGGGAAGAGGCAAAGGAGGGCTCTTCGGCCACAGGGGGCATGTCGGGCATCGGGGCGGCGGATTCGGCTTGCTTGGGTTGGATGCGCCATGCGCGGATGTCGGTGTACCAGCGGCCGTTGTATTCGCGCGACTCGATGTTGACCGAGACGGTGTAGGCTGCACCCTCTTTCAGCCGTGCGACGTCTTCGGGCTTGTTGAAGAACGTCACGCAGATTTTGCGTGCGAACGAGCCTTCGTTCATCTCGAACACTACGTCCTGGCGCTGCCAGTCGCCGCGTGCGGAGGTGCCTTTCGTCACGGGCATTATTTTGTAAACGGTTCCTTCGAATTCCATGGTATCGATGTAAAATGTATTGATAGATTTGTTTGTGACAAAGGTAGGAAAAAAATCGGGACATTCGGAGCGGGAGCGGCTGAAAAAGCCGTAAGAATTTTTTGCTGGGCGGGACACGACATCCGAATTTTTTCCTGATTTGCAGTCCGAAAACCGAAATTCGAAGCTGCAACGCCGCGCATCCTGCATATTTCCATTGTATTCAGTGCGGCCAATGCCGGGATGCACAGTGTTTCGGTCGCCTGTCTGGTCGACCAGTGCAGCCGGGTAAAATGATCTTGTGCGATTTCCGGCCTGCCCGAGGGGCGGGTTTTTCATTTTTGCACGCTGCATGCCCGGCTGTCCGGTAGCTTGGATATTGTGCGCTGCCTGCCTGATATTCGGTTGTTTGACGGGCTTTGGCGGCAGGCCGGTAGCCTGTGCGGGGATAGTACCTTTGCCGGAAAAGTTCGAAATATGATTTATTATATTCGAAAAATGACTTTTTGGATTCGTATTTTTTGCAAGAGCGTGTAAAAGTAAAATAAAAACATTATTTTTGGCTTCAAAGGAAATTAAAAACAACCTGAAACGAAACCAAATCTTAATGATTATGAAAAAACTATTACTATTGTTCCCATTGCTGCTAAGCTGCCTGTGGGGCATTGCCGCAGATGAGTTTCGTGTGGCGGAACTGAGGTGTGAATACCGGGACAACCCGTTGGCGATCAATACGCTGACGCCGCAATTCAGTTGGCAGACGCTTTCCGTCGGCCGCGGATTCCTGCAGGCCGGGTATCAGATTCAGGTGGCGTCCGACCCCGCCGACCTGGCCAGGGGCCGGAAGCTGTTGTGGGACGAACAACGCAAATCCGATGTCTCACTGCATGTGCGCTATGCCGGGCGGACGCTGAAGCCGGGGCAGCGTTATTACTGGCGCGTGCGGGTAAGCGATGCTGCGGGGAATTATTCGCCGTGGAGCGAAATCCGGTCGTTCGCGGTCGGCCTGCTCGACGGCAGCGATTGGGACGGAGCCCGGTGGATCGCCTTCGAGGAGCTGCCCGACAGCCTGCGCGTGGTGCCCGGACAGGAGTTCAACAAAATAAAGATCGGCGACAGGAAAACGGCGCTCAACCGGCTGCCGCAGTTCCGCCGTGAAGTGAAGGTTACCAAGCCCGTCGAGCGGGCGACGGTCTATGTCAGCGGCCTGGGACAGTTCGAGCTGTTTCTGAACGGGGCGAAGGTGGGCGACAATTTCCTCGACCCTGCGTGGAGCGACTACGACAGGCAGGTGTGCTACCAGACGTTCGACATCAGCGAAGAATTGCAGCCGGGAGGCAACGTGTTCGGTGTGATGCTCGGCAACGGCCTCTACAATGTGCCGCGCGAACGCTATTTCAAGGCGCTCATCAGCTTCGGTTATCCCAAGATGATCTTCAAGGCCGAGATCGAGTATGCCGACGGGACGCACGAGACTATTGTCAGCGATCGCGCCTGGCGTGTGACCGAAAGCCCCGTGACGTACAGCAGCATCTTCGGCGGCGAGGATTACGATGCGACGCGCGAGCGGACAGGATGGATGCTGCCCGGCTACGACGCTTCGGCCTGGGCCGAGCCGCTGGTGACGACCCAGCGCGGGAAGTTGGTTTCCCCCGTCGCCGAACCCGTGCGGGTGATGGAGGAGTTCCCCGTGGTCTCGATCCGCAAGACCCGCCACGGCAAATGGCTGTACGACATGGGCCAGAACTTCTCGGGGACGGTGCAGCTGGAAGTCCGCGGCAAACGCGGGCAGAGCGTGCAGCTCAATACCACCGAGCTGTTCAATTTCGAGTGCGACTCGATTACCGAATGCGGCGGCTACCGCGGTGAATACAGGTTGACCTACACCCTGCGCGGCGACGAGGTGGAGACGTGGCGCCCCCAGTTCACCTATTTCGGACAGCGTTACGTGCTGGTGAGCAATGCCGTCCCGGCCGGGGAGGAGAATCCCGAAGGGCTGCCCGAGATCGTTACCCTTCGTGGCCTGCATACGCGCAACGCCACCCGGATGGCCGGGACGTTCCACTGTTCGAACGACCTGCTCAACAAGACCGAGGAGCTTATTGCGTGGGGTATCAAGGGCAATATGGTGAGCTATTTCACTGACTGCCCCCACCGCGAGAAGCTGCCGTGGATCGAGCAGCTGCACCTGATGTTCGGGTCGCTGCAATCGAAGTTCGACGTGTATACCCTCTACGATAAGATGCTGACCGACATGGAGCTCGCGCAGACGCCCGAGGGGCTTATCCCCGATATCTGCCCCGAATATGTCACTTTCCTCGACGGATTCCGCGATTCGCCCGAGTGGGGCAGCGCGTTCGTGCTGGCACCGTGGCTGGTCTACGAGTACTACGGTGATTTCCGGTTGGTCGAGCGGCATTACGAGGCGATGAAGCGCTATGTGGATTACCTCAGTTCGAAGGCCGACGGGCATATCCTTTCCCACGGGCTCGGCGACTGGTGCGACCTGGGGCCCAAATACCCCGGCCGAGCGCAGCTCACCTCCCTGGCCGGAACGGCGACACCGATCTATTATATGGACGCCGAGACGATCCGCAAGGCGGCCGAGAAGATGGGGCGCAAGGAGGATGCCGCGAAATACGGGAAGCTGGCACAGGATATCCGCAAGGCCTACAACGAAAAATACTATCATCCCCAGACCGGGAGTTATGACAAGAACAGCCAGGCCGGCAATGCGCTGGCGCTCTACTCGGGCATTTGCGAGCCGCAGAACCGCGATGCCGTGCTGGCGAACCTGGTGCAGGACATCCGCAGCCGCGGCAATGCGCTGACGGCGGGCGACGTGGGATACAACTACGTGCTGCGGGCGCTGGAGCAGAGCGGGAATTCGCAGGTGATCTTCGACATGAACTCGCGGTACGACGTATATGGCTACGGTTATATGCTCGCCCAGGGCGCTACGGCGCTGCCCGAATCATGGCAGGCACTGCCCCGCAAGTCGCACAACCATCTGATGCTGGGACACCTGCTCGAATGGTTTTATACCTATGTGGGCGGCATCCGCCGCGACGATTCGGTGCAGGCCTATAAGAAATTCATCGTCAGGCCCGAGATCGTGGGAGACCTGCGCAGCGCCGAGGCCTCGTTCCGCTCGCCCTATGGACTGATCCGCAGCGAGTGGACGACCGAACAGGGCGGTTTCGACCTGTTGGTCGAGGTGCCGGCCAACACCACGGCGCGGATTTACGTCCCCGCCCCTGCCGGCAGCCGGGTTTGCGAAAGCGGGCTCGAAGTCGCGCAGTGCAAGGATGTCGAAAGCATCGGTACCGAGGACGGGTTCCGTGTATTCGGTGTGGGGTCGGGTATCTACCGCTTCAGCGTGCGATAGGCGATCCGGTTTGGAAAAGGGGGCCGTACTGCGCAAGTGCGGCCCTTCTTTTGTTTTGCCGCCGCGATGCCGTCAGGGCGTCTCCGCAGAGTCTCCGCAAGGATCCTGCATTATTCCCGCAGGCTTCCCGCAAGATGCCCGTATTCCCCGCAAGCCGTTGTGCCGCCGCTGCTTCCCGTGTCACCGATGTTTCCGTACCGCTGGTGCTTCCGGTGCTGCCGTGCCTGCGCCATCTCACCGCCGCCTGCGAATTTCGCCGGGTCGGGGCGTTTTTCCGGCGGACAATGAAAGAAAAGTGGGATGGTTGTAGTTTTTAATAATATTTACTATCTTTACGCCCAGGTTGTTAGGTGGAAATATCCGGCATGGGAAGCTGGCTGTGGGACGATTCGGTTACGGATCGTAACTTTATGCCGTGGAATTTTGCAAATGCCGAACCTATCCGATAATTTAAATTATAGAATGATGTGTGATCCGATTAAATCGATCGCAACCCGTTTGCGCGGATTGCGCGAGGTGCTCGAACTTTCGGAGCAGGAAGTGGCGGACAGTTGCCGTCTGTCGGTCGACGAGTACAGGGATATGGAGAGCGGCGATGCCGATATTTCGGTCAATGTGCTGCAAACCATAGCCCGCCGCTACGGGATCAGCCTGGATGTGCTGATGTTCGGCGAGGAGCCCAAGATGAACTCCTATTTCATCACCCGTGCCGGCACGGGTGTATCGGTCGAACGGCGTGCGGCCTATAAGTACGAGGCGCTGGCCTCGGGTTTCCGCGACCGCAGGGCTGACCCCTTCATCGTGACGGTGGAGCCTTCGGCCGCCGATGCCCCGATGCACCTGAACTGCCACACGGGGCAGGAGATGAACTACGTGCTGGAAGGGCGCCTGCTGATCTCGGTCAGCGGCAAGGAGCTGGTGCTCGGCGTGGGCGACAGCCTTTATTTCGATTCCGGCCTGCCGCACGGCATGAAGGCGCTCGACGGCAAGCCGGTGCGTTTCCTGGCGATAATAATGTAGGCGTATGGTGGAGAAATTTTTATCCCGGACGGTATTTACCTCCCAGGAGGACTACATAAGGAATTTCCGTATCCGCGTCCCCGCGGATTTCAATTTCGCCTATGACGTGGTGGATGCCTATGCGGCGGAGGAACCCGACAAGAAGGCGCTGCTGTGGACGGATGACCGGGGCGGCGAGATCCAGTTCACCTTTGCCGACATGAAGCGTGAAACCGACCGCACGGCCTCCTATTTCCAGAGCCTCGGCATCGGCCGGGGGGACATGGTGATGCTGATCCTCAAGCGCCGCTATGAATTTTGGTTTTCGATCCTTGCCTTGCACAAACTGGGAGCCGTGGCCATCCCGGCGACCCACCTGCTGACCAGGAAGGATGTCGTTTACAGGTGCAACATGGCGGGTGTCAAGGCGATCGTCGCCGCGGGCGAGCCGGTGATAACCGGCCATATCGCCGCGGCCATGCCGGAAAGCCCTACCACGAAGCTGCTGATAAGCGTCGGCCCCGAGGTTCCCGAAGGGTTCCTCGATTTCCACGAGGGCATCCGCCATGCAGCGCCTTTCGTGCGGCCGCAGCATGTGAACACCAACGACGACATCATGCTGATGTATTTCACCTCCGGCACGACGGGCGAACCGAAGATGGTCGCCCACGATTTCACCTATCCGCTGGGGCATATCAGCACGGGGTGCTTCTGGCACAACCTCCACGAGGGTAGCCTGCACCTCACCATTGCCGACACCGGGTGGGCGAAGGCCGCCTGGGGCAAGTTGTACGGGCAGTGGCTGGCCGGGGCCAACATTTTCGTTTACGACCACGAGAAATTTACGCCTGCCGATATCCTGCACAAGATCGGGCAGTACCGGATCACCTCCCTGTGCGCGCCGCCCACGATCTACCGCTTCCTGATCCGCGAAGACCTTTCGAAATACGACCTTTCGTCGCTTGAGTACTGTACGACCGCGGGCGAGGCGCTCAACGGAGCCGTTTACGACACATTCAAACGCCTGACCGGTGTCCGCCTGATGGAGGGTTTCGGGCAGACCGAAACGACGCTGACCCTCGCCACCTTTCCGTGGATGGAGCCCAAGCCCGGCAGCATGGGCGTGCCCAACCCCCAGTACGATATCGACCTCTTGACACCCGACGGCCGTTCGGCCGAAGACGGCGAACAGGGGCAAATCGTGATCCGTACCGACCGGGGGAAGCCGCTGGGGCTTTTCAAGGAGTATTACCTGAACGACGGGATGACGCACGAGGTCTGGCACGACGGCGTGTACTATACGGGCGACGTGGCATGGCGCGACGAGGACGGATATTTCTGGTTCGTGGGGCGTGCCGACGACGTAATCAAGAGTTCGGGCTACAGGATCGGCCCCTTCGAGGTGGAGAGCGCCCTGATGACCCATCCGGCCGTCGTCGAATGTGCCATCACTGGGGTTCCCGACGAGATCCGGGGGCAGGTGGTCAAGGCGACGATCATTCTGGGGGAGAAATACAGGCCGCGGGCCGGGGAGGAATTGATCCGGGAGTTGCAGGATCATGTGAAGCGGATCACCGCGCCTTACAAGTATCCGCGCATCATCGAATTCGTGGACGAACTGCCGAAGACCATCAGCGGTAAGATCCGCCGCAAGGCGATCCGTGCCGACGACGAGAACCGGTAGCCCGCGCCGCCCGGGCGGTAGCTATCTCCCTGCTCCGCATACCGCCCTGTGCGGGGCGTTTTTTGCCGGGGAGGGACGATACGGCGCCGGCAGAGGGCGATGCGGCCGGATGAACAAACGAAGGCGG
>ERZ773235.3111-NODE-3111-length-12369-cov-2.966461_pt1 | contig 12369 bp, 10 predicted proteins | sample MGYA00580522_ERZ773235 | MGnify/ENA primary metagenome ERZ773235 (study PRJEB29015, sample SAMEA2737797) | human gut metagenome | biome: human gut; feature: human-associated habitat; material: faeces | place: China | collected 2012 ...
GAAGCTTATAATAAACCCCAAGCACAAGCACGTATTTGTCTGAAAACTCTGCAAGAATTCCATTTAACGCAGATATCAGGAATGAAGGTAATGCCATATTTAATGTTGCCGGAATTCCTATTCCATATAATCTCTTTAACAATTTGAAATCAGGCTTTAATGATTTGCTTTCTATTTTTACAGGAATTGGTCTTGCAAAATACACAATTATGTAAACTAATAACGAAATCACCTGTCCTATTCCTGTTGCATAAGCTGCACCTGAAATTCCCATTTTAGGAAACGGACCTATTCCAAATATCATTAAAGGATCCAGAATTATATTTGTTGCAAATCCACAAATCATACTAAACATGGAAACTTTCATTTGCCCTACAGCCTGAAAAATCTTTTCCAATGTAATTCCCACAGTACTTGCCACGCTGAACATAAATACTATATTTGCATATTCTAAGGACATATCAATTATGTTTTGGTTATTTGTAAACATTTTTAAAAATGCCGGCATAAAAGCTGTACAAAGAATTGTTAACAACAAACCATGTATGAAATTCATTACAACACCCTGTGTAGTTGCTTTATTTGCCATTTTTTTATCCTCTGCTCCAAGATAATACGCAACTGTCGAATTTATTCCAATTCCTATACCGACACCAATTGATGTTATTATGTTCTGAACAGGGTATACAAGTGCCAATGATGTCATCGCATTCTCGCTTAATTTTGCCACAAAGAAACTGTCTACTATGTTATACATCGAGTTTACTGCCATTGAAATAACCATAGGCAGCGACATCGACAATACTAATGGCAAAATTTTCTTTTCTTTCATAAAACTCTGATCCATTTTATCCTACCTTTCTTTTTTGCTAATTGTTTATAACAATAATAAAGCCACACAACTACTTCTGTAATTGTGTGGCGAAAAAAGATTTCTCTCTAAAAATCCACCCCTTAAAGGTTTTAATCCTTTGATATATTAATATTGTTTATTTGTTATGTCAAGATTCTTTTATCCATAAACTATTTATGACTCCGGCATTAAATATGCTTCAAATCTATAGTCATTAACTTCTAATCATTTTCAATCTCAGGACAAAAGTGCAAAATTTATTATAAAACAAATATTTCTATGTAGATATTTTATAAAAAATATGCAAGCACTACTATACCCAATATGATTCTGTACCAGCCAAATATCTTGAAATCATGTTTCTTTATGTAGCTCATTAAAAATTTGATTACAATGATTGATACTGCGAACGCTATTACCATTCCCCATATGAGAATTGCAAGCTCAGTGTGTGTAAAGTTAAATCCAAATTTTATTATTTTGATTGCACTTAAGCCAAACATTACAGGCACTGCCATAAAAAATGTAAATTCCGCTATAGCAACTCTTGATATTCCCATCAACAAACCACCGATGATTGTTGAGCCTGAACGGGATGTTCCGGGAACAATTGAAAGCACCTGAAATACACCAATTAAAAATGCATCCTTATAACTAATTTCTTCTAATGTATTAATTCTTGCAACTTTATTTTTGTTTTTATTTTCAATAATGATAAATGCTATACCATAGAAAATTAATGCAATTGCAATTACTACAGGTGTATGAAAATGTGCTTCAACATAATCATCAAACAACAGTGTAACCACTGCACCCGGAATGCATGAAACAACTACCTTAAACCATAATGAGAATCTGTCTTTTTTAATTATAGATTGAGATTCTTTTGGCATTTGGAAAGGCCACATTTTATTCCAAAAAATTACTACAACCGCTAAAATTGCTCCCAACTGAATAACTACAAAAAACATTTCCTTAAATGCATCACTTACATTTAACTTGATAAACTCATCTACCAAAAGCATATGACCTGTACTGCTGATAGGAAGCCATTCCGTAATTCCTTCAACAATTCCAAGGAAAACAACTTTAAGCCATTCAATAAACTCCAACATATAAAGTCCTCCAATTTTATTTACTTGTTAATTCGAAAAAAGATTTTATACCTACAGTTTACGAAAGTATTTTTCTTAAATAAAATTTTTTCTCTATTTAAATCAGTCTAAATAAATCTGTAGATATTTTTTAATTATCTTTTCATACAACTTCTTCATTATAGTACAGCAGTGTTTCTAATAAAAGTAAATTTTTTCTTAATAATTTTTATTTATTGAAAGTAACCTTTCTATCTATCGGATATTCTGTGTTTGATAAACAAAGTATCTAATGGGTAATCCACGTTTAACCAATCAATTATTTTTCCGGAAGTCTATGTTTGTCATAAATATTCTTTTGTTTACTGGAAATAGCTTTTGTATTCTATTTTATATTTACTGTCAGGGAACAAATATTTATGCAGCTCTATAAAATAATCGTCAGTCATGCTGGCAATAAAATCTACAACAATCTGATTTTCCTCTTCATCAAAATAATTTTTATGCTTATAGTACTTTAAATTTTCATTTATGAACTTAATATGGTGCTTGTAAATTATTGAATCTGTGCGCTTGTTGTGAACATCATCTAATAATTTATAATACATTTCCTTAAACATTGGTTTAATAATTTCATTGTACTGCTCTTCAAGTTTCTTGTTGTTATATATAACTTCGTAATTTTCTCTTTTTGCAGTTTTCAAATCATTATATACAGATTTGCTTAACAATATGTAATCTTTTCCGTAGCTGTTTTCTAGAATATCAACAGTCATATTATTAATTATTGCGGCATTTTCCGCACCTATTTTATTAGTCTTAAACTGATAATTTTTGTCGATTATTTTTGCAATTCTTGCATCCTGTCTGTCTTTTCCAAGATATGCAACAATATCACATATTCTTACCACACATGCCTCAAGTGTAAGCGGTACAAGACGTGAAATCGCATCATGACCGATTACATAACTGTTCTCTACTTCCCTGTCATATTCAGCAAATGTTTTTCCAAAATGCGGACGATATTCCTGTTGCTCAAATTCACCGTTATGGCATAGAATTCCATCTAAAGTCTGAAGTGAGACATTTCTTGCAAACATATTTTCAAGAACCCTTACACTCTGTACATTATGATTAAAAAAACGTCCGGTTTCATTCTGAAGTAATTCGCTTAAAAATCTTTCGCCTGCGTGGCCAAATGGTGTATGCCCAATATCGTGTCCCAAAGAAATGGCTTCAATTAAATCAAGATTAAGTCCAAGCACCGCGCCTATATTTCTCGCAATTCTTGACACAAGCTGAACATGCAAAGCTCTTCTTGTAATATCATCATTACTGTAAAATGAAAACACCTGCGTTTTATCCGCATAACGATTGTAATATGGCAAATGAATAATTTTCTCAATATCACGCACAAATGCCGGTCGCCATAAATTAGGCTTGTCGTGTTCCATATTTCTTCTGATTACCATATCATCATTGCATCTGTAAGGATTAATTTTCCCCTGCTTTCTGTCGTCTTTAATTCGTTCCTGCAATTCTATACTTAACTGGTCATATTTTAAATTTTCGTTTGACTGTTCCTTCTTTAACTCCATTTTACCTCCCATCAAAATCCATAATTTTCCGGCAATTATTTTTGCCCACATGATATAAATATAACTTTCGCTCTTATTTTATATCTGTCTGATACAGCTAAAAAACTCATGGCTGATATTCCAGCGTTCTTTCGCTCTTAATTTATATCTGCCTGATACACATTAAATTACATTTTATAATCAAATGAAACCCTGTTTGTTACATATGGATTATATTTTTCACCCATTCTCACATGCTCAGGATAATTTAAATATTGTCCTAAAACTGATTCGTCCTCCAAATCCATCTCAATCATAAGGTCCATATTTGCCGGACGGTCCACGCAATTTTTATGAATCTTAACATTCTTTATTCCATCAAATGCATTTTTTATATTATCAAATGCCTCACAATATTCTTTGTAATGCTCTTCTTTAAAAAAATCTTTTTCAAATGTAAATATAACAAAATGTTTAATCATTATCCCGTCTCCTTCTCTGCTATAATCTATGCTTTTATTTTATCAAATTATATCAATAAAAAAAGCCCTCTTATTTATCAATAATAAGATGACTTTAAACATTTTATGTAATGTTAAGCGACATATTAATATTCTCCGCGATATCAACTAGTAGTTTAAATGCCTCAAAAAATGTAAACTAACATTTCTTCAGACATTGCATTGCTTTTCTTGAGTACTCAACTCCTACTACATTCTCTCCCTGAATGTTTCTCCATCTGTTAATTAATCTTAAAAAATCTTCAGATGTTACGCATTCTTTTCTTTCGCTTTCAAATTTTTCCGTAAGTGTTTTAGCCATACTCCCATCCTTTCTCACCTCAACCAATAATTGCATTAGAATCTACCCCTTAAATCCCTTACAACAATCTAAGTATAGTATAAATAGCCAAATTGTCAATTGAGTTTTTGGTTATTTTTCGTATATTTCGATAATATTTCATATATGCAAGTCATATTTCTTTCTAAATCTACTTTTTAACTGTGGTAATTTTTTCATATATAAAAGCCCTGTCATATCAGCCAAAAACCATCCTATAGGTACAGATATCCATATTCCAATGACACCAATCTTGGAAATTGCTGATAATGCATATGCAAGCACAACTCTTGTTCCAAGTGAAATGATTGTAAGAATCAAGGACATTTCCGGCTTTCCAACTGCTCTGTAAAATCCATAAAGCAAAAATAATATGCCAATTCCAATATAAAAACTTCCTTCAATTCTCAAATATTCTGCTCCCACTTTTATAATTTCAGTTCCATCAGACACAAACAGGCCCATAAATTTTTCAGCAAATATAAACACTACTGCACTCACGCACACACAAAAAACAGATGCTGCAATCATAGACTGCTTCCAGCCATCCTTTATTCTTCTGTGTTTACCTGCTCCATAATTTTGTGCAACAAAAGTCGATACTGCATTGCCAAAATCCTGTACCGGTGAATATGCTAAAGTATCTATTTTTACTGCTGCCGCAAATGCCGCCATAACTACCGTTCCGAAACTATTTACCAATCCCTGTACTAGAAGAATGCCAAAATTCATAACCGACTGTTGCAAAGCTGTTAATATAGAAAGATTTGCTAACTCCTTAACAATATTTATATCAAATTTTAAGTGCTTGAGTTTAATTCTAAAATGTGTAGATTTTAAAAGTGCATAGATGGTTATTCCCATTCCTGAAACATACTGTGAAATCACGGTAGCTTCAGCTGCTCCGGCAACTCCAAGATTGAATTTAACTATAAAAATAAGGTCCAGCACAATATTAAGAACCACTGAAACTCCAAGGAATACCAGTGGCATTACTGAATTTCCTATAGCTCTAAGCCCATTTCCAAAAAAATTGTAAAAAAATGTTGCAATTATTCCAATTCCGATAATAATCAGATATTGTTTTGTAAGTCTTATTATTTCGCTAGGAATCTGTAAAAATTTAATTATATTATTAATTCCTGCAAAAAAAGCTAAAGTTATTAATAAAGTGATGCCACCTATTAACACAAATGCTAATACAATTCCATTTTTCATTCGGTCATAATCTTTTTTCCCAAATTCCATAGAAATAAAAGCTCCGGCTCCCATGCTTAATCCCAATATTATCGAAGTCAGAAATATCATCAAAGTATATGATGCCCCTACCGCTGCAAGCGCATCATTTCCCACATATCTTCCAACTATCAATGTGTCCGCAATATTGTAACACTGCTGCAAAATATTTCCTAACATAAGAGGCAATGCAAATTTAATTAATTTTCCTGTTATATTTCCCTGCGTCAAATCCATATGCAAAACTTACGGTCACAATTATTTACTATTTAAGTTGCGACCTTACTCCATTTTCCGTAATTTTTTTAATAAATTTTGTCAAAAAAGAAACCCAGAATTACATACCTTCGTCAATGCAATCCTGAGTTTCCATATGAGCAAGCCACCGTCCTAGCCTGTCTCGATTTCTTACTAGTATTATAGCATAAAATGGGTGTTGAGGGAATAGATTTGAAATTTATTTGCAAAGATTTTATGGAATTTTTATGGCAAAATTTTATGACATTTTTTGTGTTGTTGTAGCACTTTGTGTTTCTATATTAAGCGGGTAAACTTGGGATTTAATTCAATAAAACTTAAGCACTTTCTTCAAATCTACCAATCGCCTTCTCCCTCTTCCATCATTTCATCTATTGCATCGTCAACACCATCTGCATAATCATCATCTTCATCATAGCGGTCATAATCATAGTCGTCATCTGATATTACATCATCATATCCATCGTCGTATGAGTCATCATAATAATAATGTTTTTTAGAGCTATTTGAATAATTATAAGTTTTTCTTGTTGTCTCTCTTTCATATGTGTCGCTGTTGCTAGTTGGTTTCTGAGTATTATTTATGATGTCATAACGGGTTGTCTCTTCTTCGTAGGTTTCATCATTTTCTGTTGTATCATTTTCCAAATCAGAAAAATCATAATCAAGCCCATGCTCTTTCATATGACGATAGCAATAATCAAATCCTTTTTCTTTATTAAAATTACAACCGGGCTCTGCGCATGTTTTTATGTTAGTGCTAACTGCTTTGGCTCCATATATTATTGCTACAAAAACTACAATAACTATGACTGATTTCACAATTCCATTTAATCTGCTATCTTTCATAAATAATCACCATTCCTTTACTTCATTTATAAATTGAATGCAACGATGTGTCAATTCAATGGTTGTTTATTTTCAAATATTCACAATTATTCTCTTCTATTATTTAATTATAATATCAACTATATTTATTTAACTTTTTGATATCATTTAATTTATTATGTCTTAAAATAGCAAAGTATACTATGCTATTTTATTTCTTGTTTAAATAGGAATTATTTTTTCATTGTGACACCATATTTCATTTAATTTATTGATTATATTTTTTCAATTTTGCTGTCCCTTTTTCAGGACTTACAACGAAATTTAGATATTAATCAGAAATTACAGTATAATATTGCCAGAATGTTTTCCTTATTCCATTCTGGTTATATTTTACATTTAATACACAAAATTGCAATTTTTTAGATTCCATTCTGGCTATATTTGTACTGTTTTACCTCAATATTATAACATAATATAAAAAATAAAACATCAGTCTATTTTCTATTATAGCTGCATTTACCTTAATAGGGGCAACTGCAATATTGGTAATTGTAACAGTTTTAAATTCCATTCTGGTTATATTTACACGTTTGACAAGGGCGAAAAGGTGGCAACAGTAACAACCTTTAAATTCCATTCTGGTTATATTTACACTCTAATGAAACATTAATGTCGCCATAACTATAAACTTTAAGTTCCATTCTGGTTATATTTACACAATTCATTTTGCACCTCGTCCCAAGCAACAACTAACTTTAAATTCCATTCTGGTTATATTTACACTTTAACAGAATATAATTATATGACTTTCAATATGAACTTTAAATTCCATTCTGGTTATATTTACACGGTTGATTGCTGGTTTTGTTTCAGCGAAATTATTAGTCTTTAAATTCCATTCTGGTTATATTTACACGAAAGATGTTCAAGGCTCAAGATGGCTATGTATTAATCTTTAAATTCCATTCTGGTTATATTTACACCTAACTCCCTTTCATTCTGTACGCTGTTAAGTGAACTTTAAATTCCATTCTGGTTATATTTACACCATCAACTGTTTTAAATGCGAATGGAACATACACCTTTAAATTCCATTCTGGTTATATTTACACGAACTTGTCAAGTGAAAAATATTATATTTAGAACGAACTTTAAATTCCATTCTGGTTATATTTACACGCATGTATGCAAGCACATATTTTAGTGGTACTTATGACTTTAAATTCCATTCTGGTTATATTTACACTGATATGACTTTAAGACCTATTCATTATGCATGTGTAAGCTTTAAATTCCATTCTGGTTATATTTACACCCTACTCCGAAGAATATTAGCAGCACTTCCACGGATCTTTAAATTCCATTCTGGTTATATTTACACAAGAGCCCCACTTCAATTTAATGCAAGCAGAAAGATCTTTAAATTCCATTCTGGTTATATTTACACTGTGATGAGCATAAGTAGAATTATATGTTACTTTGAACTTTAAATTCCATTCTGGTTATATTTACACCATAAGTCCGAAGTATCCTTCAATGCCAAACAAACTTTAAATTCCATTCTGGTTATATTTACACCCGCTAGGAATAAATTTAACATCTTTATTCTGCTCTTTAAATTCCATTCTGGTTATATTTACACAAATTCGTTCTGTACTTCATCCCAAGCAACTATTAACTTTAAATTCCATTCTGGTTATATTTACACATAATTTTAGTGAAGTTTCTAAAAAGCTTTCTAATCTTTAAATTCCATTCTGGTTATATTTACACAATAGCTACCCCAGTATTAATGAATTGGAGAATAGTCTTTAAATTCCATTCTGGTTATATTTACACTGCCCCTCGAATGACTCGCAGAAGCTTAGTTTTTCTTTAAATTCCATTCTGGTTATATTTACACCGCATATGAAGCGAGAAACGTCATTAACGGCACATACTTTAAATTCCATTCTGGTTATATTTACACGTTTCTAAAGTGCCTCCGTTATATATAAACAAATCCGCTTTAAATTCCATTCTGGTTATATTTACACGTTTTTACGTTAACGGCTGATATTCCTTGTAGCTTCCTTTAAATTCCATTCTGGTTATATTTACACAAACATATTGAAGAGACTGAATACTTTGATGCAGATCTTTAAATTCCATTCTGGTTATATTTACACTCATCAGGTTTTCATCGTTTTTCGTGACCATCAATCTTTAAATTCCATTCTGGTTATATTTACACTCTTACAAATTGATGAAATTAGAAATATGGAAAATACTTTAAATTCCATTCTGGTTATATTTACACGAGATTGCTCGAAAGAATTTTAAAACGTTCTATTCTTTAAATTCCATTCTGGTTATATTTACACTACAACATATCCGCTAATCGTTTAGCTGAATATTCCTTTAAATTCCATTCTGGTTATATTTACACTTTTATTGTGATGATATTTAATAGCTTCTGGAACTCTTTAAATTCCATTCTGGTTATATTTACACTCTTACAATATTTCTGTATGTATTCAATCATTGCTTCTTTAAATTCCATTCTGGTTATATTTACACTATTAATCTTTTCATCTTTCTTCTTGTTTTGAGCCTTTAAATTCCATTCTGGTTATATTTACACAGGTATTTATTATTATACATTATTCAAGCATATTTAAAATCCTCTTTTTGTCTACCTCTATTATTTATTATAATTATCCTCATTAAATTCAGTATATATTTAAAAATTTTCGTATATACCAACGATAATATAACACTTTGTCAAACTACCTGTATTTTTAAGCAATTAATGGTAGACAATCATAAGAATCTCTCCATGCTATCATCTTTCTTTCCCCAAAACATTTTATCAAGCCATCTAGAATTTCTACTCTTAAAAACAATCACTGAATCAAGGTCCCTACGTATACACGGTTTAAGTTCTTCCCTCAATTTAATCAAATTTGCTTCTGTTATTTCACCTTCAAAAACAGAATTTTGAATATGAATTAGATATTTTTTGCAAGTTTTATATACTTTGGGAAGATTCTTTTTTCCTACATTATCAACACAAATATCATAAACTAAAATTACATACATACTACCACCATATTTGGAACCCTTCATATTCTTTTTCGCCAATAAAATATTTAATCATTTTATACGCTTCCAACCGTATTAAATACTGATAAGAAACCTTTCTATTTAAGTCTTTATGCATAATAGTTCTATTCATACAATTGTCTATTTCTTGCATAACTATCTGAGCATCTTTCTTTTTCAAATGTAAATAATTTAACTCTTTTTCAAAGCTATCTTCCGTAATTTGCTTTCTATTTAATAGCGAGAATATTACCCTATCTCCAATTAACGGTTTAAATATTTCAGACAAATCCAAGCATAGTGAAAATCTTCTTACTCCCGGTTCATGTAAATAACTAATTGTTGGGTTTAATTGCGTTTTATATATTTCAGTTAAAGTTTTTGAATATATTATACTATTAACATATGATATTAAAGAATTAATCATATTATCAGGTGGATGCTTAACTCTTTTTTCAAAATCAATTTCCTGATCTATAATTATATTCCAAGCTGAATAATATTCCTTTCGTATATTTCCCTCAATTCCCATTATTTCTTGAACACTTTCTGATTTATCTAATTGTTTTCTTAACTCAGTAATTCTATCCATTTGTTCTTTTAAATTTTTTCCGCGACCATTATAATAGCGCAAATTTCTATATATGTTATATGATGCTGCCCTAATTATTTCTTTGCAAATATGTAATCTTTTATCTTTATCCTTATAAAACTCAACTTGTTTAATAAGCAATTGTCCAGCTAACATCTTTTCTTTTGGATAAAAGCTACCTATATATTGGCTATAATAATTAAAAAAATGTAATACAATTTCATTTTTAGACATTAAATTTAAAAAGCTACTATTTAAACTAATTTGCGACATAAAATATATTTCATCTATATTTTCTATAGGCAAATCCTTTTTTTCACCTGCTGAATTTATATATCTTATTGTATTATCTTTTCTTATTATTTCACCTGTCGAAAAAATATAATAACTTTTCTTCATATGCGCTCCCTCTATATATAACAAAAATCATAATATGCACATTTTTGACAAATATTATTTGTTTCCAACTTTAGTGGAATTTCTTCACAATCCTTAATCAATTTAATTTCATTTAGGATATGCTCAATAATTTTTTCATCCTCATCTGTCAAATTAACTTCAATATTTTTCTTTAATAACGGATAATTAATTATTCCCTTCTCAATCTCTACTCCTCTCTTTCTCAAATAATACAAATAATATTTTACCTGCCATATTCCAGCTTCTTCTACTTTTTTACTTTTTTTGACTTCATGTATTATATTTTTTTCTTTGATAAAATCTATATTTATTGTTCCATCAATCTCTATATGTTTTTCCTCATTGTGATATGTAGTTTCGTCTATAATTTTTCCTATTTTTACATTTTCGTTATATTGCTCCATAGTTAATTGCTTACAAAAATACCACAATTTCCTTTTACAAACAAAATAATAATACATCATCATACCTGTTATTCTCTGCTCATCATCATTCAATAAATATACCTCCTGATTCTAATCTTATTTCTTCATGTTCTTTACTTGATTTACTGTTTTTAATAAATCCCATATCTTCTGTATATTCACAATCTAATATAGGTATATCAATATATTTGCCAATGCTTTTGCTGAAAAGTTTATGTTCACTATTAAATTCGTATTTACATATGTTTACACAATATTCTTCAATATTAGCTATTATTTTTTCGCGTTCAATAAAATCTATTTCACCTTCTACTTTAATAAAAAGAGATTCTATTTCTTCTTTATATTTATCATAGATAATTTTCGGTATTACATTTATTGAATCTATCTCTCTTATTTTTCTATTTAAATTGTCGTCTCCTTCATTCTTTTTTAAACAATCCATAACTTTTTCATATTTGCTATAATATAAATTCAAATTATCCTTTGTCATATATTTATTTATCAAATCGTCTTTTTCTTTTTCACTTACTATTCCATCTAAATTTTTAATTGCCTTCAAAGAAGTCTCAAATATATCCTTGTTTTTCAAATATCTTTTTACTTTTCCTAACGGTTTTGTGTAAACAAAACAATTATAATTTTCTTTATAATCATCTTTAACTCCTTTTCTGTTACATCTTCCCAATCTTTGAAATAGCGAAAACAAATTATTTAATTCTGTAAATAAATAATCAAAATCTATGTCCAGACTTGCTTCAACCATTGATGTACTAATCCAAATTTCACTTTTATTGTCAATAATTTGTTTTTCATCATCTATGTATGTCTTTCCACACTCTAATATTTGTTCTTCTAATTTTTTTCTATCTTTTTTTATAAATTTGCTATGAACTAATCTGGCATTATAATCTTTTAATTCTTCATATAAGTCCCGAGCCACCTCTACCGAATTACATACAACTAATATCTTTGAGCTTTTTTTACATTTCTTTAATTCATTATATTTTTCTATTATATCCTGCGAATTAATTTCTTTTTCTAGTACCCTTATATTATGTCTATTTTTTCCTTCTTCCATAAAATTTGCATACATACAGTCCCCATCCAACACTCTTTCTATTTTCTCTTTTATATAAGGAGGCAATGTGGCAGTTAT
>ERZ773235.3113-NODE-3113-length-12359-cov-3.849561_pt1 | contig 12359 bp, 10 predicted proteins | sample MGYA00580522_ERZ773235 | MGnify/ENA primary metagenome ERZ773235 (study PRJEB29015, sample SAMEA2737797) | human gut metagenome | biome: human gut; feature: human-associated habitat; material: faeces | place: China | collected 2012 ...
AGACATGGGAGGCACAACGACTGATATCGCACTGATTGACAACAATAAACCCGTTCGCGCGGAAGACGGCATTTCAGTAGGGCAATGGAAAACCTATGTAAAAGGATTATTGGTAGACACGTTCGGACTGGGCGGAGACAGCGCCATCCGATTCAGTGACAACAAATTAAAGATTGACTCTGTCAGAGTGATTCCGCTGTGCATATTGGCACAAAGCCATCCACAGATCAAGGAAAAACTTGCCCCCATGATTGAAAACGAGGAATATCACACCACTCGTTTTTTACACGAATGGTATTGTCCGGTAAAGGACATTCAAAACAATCCGCATTATTCCGAAGAAGAAAAGAAATTTTGCCTTGCTATTCAAGAGCGCCCTCTTATTCTCTCGGACGCTGCCAACACTATCGGCAAGGATATCTACTCACTCAACGTGAAACGCTTGGAGGAAGAAGGTGTTGTCATTCGCAGCGGATTGACCCCAACGGACATCATGCACTTAACCGGTGATTTTAATGAATATGACAAAGAAGCTGCCCGGCTGGGCGCACAATATGTGGCGGGTTGCCTGAATATGGAAATCAATCAGCTTTGTAACGCCGTGTATGATGAAATAAAAAAGAAATTATACTGCAATATTGTACGCATTTTGCTGCAGCACAGTGTGCCTTATTATAAAAAGCATGGCATTGATGAAGGGCTGTCCCAGTTGATTGAACAAAGCTGGTCCGATAAAAATCAAACAATTCGTTCTCTGTTTCAAACGCCGTTCTCCCTGGTCGGTGTGGGTGCTCCTATTCACGTGTTTTTAGATGATGTAGCGATAAAATTAGGGACAACCGCAATCATTCCCGAATTTGCCGATGTAACCAATGCGATTGGCGCCGTAGCAGGAAATGTCAGCGTGCAGATTGAAATTTCGATTCTTCCTGCAACGCCGGAAGACGAAAGTGACGGATATATTGTTTATGGCAGCGATGAAAATTACACTTACACCGATTTAGAACAGGCAATTCAAAAAGCCATTGAGATCGGATCCGAAAAAGCGCTGCAAGACATGACTGCAAGAGGAGCATCGGAAAACATCACCGTTTCCCATAAAATAAAAAGCTATACCGGGGAAGCCGCAGACAATACCGTTTATCTGGGCACCGGCGTCATCATCGAGGCGCGCTGACCGTCAGCTCTCATAACCGCAATTATTGTTTCACCGCCAAACAATAATTAACATGATCAAAAGCCGTCATGCAGGCTTCCGGATTTGCTTTATTATAATTTTGAAAATATTGTTCTGTGATTTGCTCCGGCGTCAAATGCTCATAAATGAGAAACCCAACATCGGACAGCATTTTCTCCAACTTGGCATAGGAATATCCCGCACACATTTTCTCCTGCGCACCGCTTGCCAGTATCACCTGTTTCTTTGCACGCACACCGGCCGCATCAGTACAACTGTGTTCATCGGGATAATCGAATACGACCGAGCTGCCTTTTGGTATGAAATCGCTGATTGCAAGCAGCAAATTGACAAACTCCTGCTTTGTGAGATAATACACCAACCCCAGTAAACTGCAAAAACTGTTTTTAGCATCGTCAAAAGCCGGATGATTTATGATCTTCTTCTGCCACTGCTTTTGCGCAAAATCCGTTTCCAAATAATAAACATTGCGTGGCATAGCTATTTGATTGGATTTCAGTCTTCGTTGTTTATCCTGCAATAAAGCCAAACGATCCAGCTCAAAAATTTGAATATTGCTAGCCCACTCCGGCTGACGATATCCAAAGCTGTCATATCCGGCTCCGAAAATCAAATATTGTTTTGCACCGATGCGTACCGCATTTTTCAATGCCGTCTCTGCAAATGCGGCTCTGCCCAGCGGAGAGGGAGACAGGTATTGATCTGTGATCCACTTGAGTGCTTCCTCTTTGGATCCGGAAAAAGACGGATCAAAAAAGGAAATTCCCCTTGACATATGATCTGCTATTTGCTGATATTCCGCTTGAGATAGAAGTTTTCCGGCAATACTGTCCTCAAAAATCCTGACTGCATTGTTTTTAAAATGGTATGCTCTGGAAAACGCACTGACCAGCGCGGTCATACTTTTCGGTTGCCTCATAAAGTTCAATCCTTTCCTACAATAAAGATCAGAATGTATCACACATTCCTTAATATTTAATACACCCTATTCTTTCTCATTTCAAGACTTGAAAAATTCTTGATTTTGTGGTATAATAAAAATAAAAAAGAACAAAAATTTACATTTCCGTCACATTTTCATGGCGGTTTTTTTATTGATGTAAAGGAATATGTGTTATGACGCAGGATCTGATATTTTCTAAAATGGATTTGCGAAAACTGATTGTTCCGTTGATTATCGAGCAAATTCTTGCCGTCACCGTCGGCATGGCGGATGTCATGATGGTATCCAGTGCCGGAGAAGCAGCCGTATCCGGCGTATCTCTGGTTGATATGATTAATGTACTGCTCATCAATATTTTTGCTGCACTGGCGACTGGCGGAGCTGTTGTTTCCTCTCAGTTCCTCGGAGCGAAAGACCGGGGCAAAGCATGTGATGCCGCCGGTCAATTGTTATTTATCAGCTTTATCCTCTCGATGCTGATTACAATCATTGTGCTTGTTTTTAAAGTCCCCCTGCTGCGGCTTTTGTTTGGAAAAATTGAAAATGATGTGATGCAGGCATCTTTAACTTATCTTACTATTTCAGCAATCTCCTATCCTTTTATTGCGGTATATAACTCATGCGCTGCGCTGTTTCGTTCCATGGGAAATTCCAAAGTTTCTATGTATACGTCAGCAGGAATGAACGTCATTAACATTGCAGGAAATGCCATCTTTGTTTTCGGCTTTCACATGGGGGTAGCAGGCGTTGCGCTTTCTTCTTTGATTTCCCGTTTCTTTGCCTGCCTGGTTATGCTTTTCTTATTAAATAACCCCCTGCATGAAATCCATGTTACACTGAAAAAACGGTTTCGTCCCAGCCTATCAATGATAAAAACAATATTGTATATCGGCATTCCCAGTGCGTTGGAAAGCAGTATGTTCCAGCTCGGCAGAGTGCTTGTTGTCAGTATTATTGCTGGCTTTGGTACAGTACAAATTGCCGCAAATGCAGTAGCCAACAACCTGGACGCCTTTGGATGTATTCCGGGACAAGCGCTTAGTCTTGCCATGATTACCGTAATCGGCAGATGTGTCGGAGCCGGAGACTATACGCAAGCCAAGCACTATACCAAAAAGCTCTTAAAAGTAACCTATCTCATTACCATTGCGCTAAACTGCGTCATTCTCTTGACGATGCCGTTAATCTTAAAAATTTACAACCTATCCGATGCTACAATTCGGTTAGCCTCTATCCTGGTTTGGATTCACAACGGTTGTGCCATGATTTTGTGGCCTCTTTCCTTTGTACTGCCAAACGCACTTCGCGCCTCCAATGATGTACGCTTTACTATGGTGATTTCTATTTTCTCGATGTGGACATTCCGAATCGTATTCAGTTATATCCTCGGTCAATGGCTGGGCTGGGGTGCAATCGGCGTGTGGATTGCCATGATACTTGACTGGATCTTCCGGGTTATTTGTTTTACCGTTCGATTTCTCAGCGGAAGGTGGCAAAAATACAAACCTTTCTCGGCTGATACATAACCCTGCATAATAATCAAATCGCCCGTATTTCAATATCCTGGGGATATTGAAATACGGGCGATTTTTCTAGCTATCTTGGCGATACCGGTAAAATAATTTTAAATCGGCTGCCGATACCTTCGGCACTCGTTAACTCGATTTTTCCGTTGTAGTTGTTGACAATGTGCTTCACGATTGCTAGTCCCAATCCGGTTCCGCCTACTTTTTTGCTTCTGCCTTTATCTACTCGGTAAAACCGTTCAAAAATACGGGGCTGTGCCTCCAACGGAATACCGATTCCGTTATCCTTCACCTGAATCATAACCTGCGTCGGCGTTTGCGTCAACGTCACGTCAACCTTTCCTCCGGGACGGTTATATTTTACGGCATTCTCCATTAAATTGCAGAGCAGTTCCCGCATCTGCTGCGGATTTGCATAATAACTGACAGGATTTTCCGACAAAGCAATGGATATCCGATTTTGCGCCGCCTGCGGTTCAATGGCGGAAGCAATTTCACGCGCCGTCTCTGTCAAATCAACCTCTTTCCGTTCCGGTTCCGTCTTCTTTTGCTCCAACTGGGAAATCATTAAAATATCATTAATCAAATTGGTGATTCGCTCGCTCTCTTGCTTGATACGTGAAATGTATTCTTTCCGTTTTTCCTCGTCCGTTACCAATCCCTGCTCCAGCAGCTCCGCGAAACCGTAAATAGAGGTAATCGGTGTTTTTAGTTCATGTGATGCATTGGAGAAAAACTCCTGCCGCATCTGCACAGCGGTGCGATCGGCAGTAACATTGGCAAGCACAATAATCGCTCCCGCTTCATGCTCGGAAATAAACTCGTTTTTTACCGGTGTTATATGAACTGAAACAGTTTTATCGTCCCCTACAATATCGAACAAGCTGGATTTTCCCTTTTCGACGGCATCGGAACAAGCATCCAACAGTTTTAAGTTCTGTACCAATTTAATGAGATTGACCCTCGTGTCTTCCCCCGTGATATGAAGCAGGTCTTTGGCACTTTCATTAATCAGCATGACCTCCTGCTTCTTGTCAATCAGGATGATGCCCTCTTCCATATTGTTAATAATGTAATCCAGCTTTTCCCGCTCATTTGTTAGCTTTTGCGCGCTTTTCTTAATATCTTTTGCCAACAGATTGATTCGGGTTGTAATCTCAGCCAACTCAGGATATTTAATATTAGATTGAACCGGCTCTCTTGCGTTTTTGACCTCTATTAATTCCTGTTCAATATCAGCCAGCGGCTTGGTCAGCGAAACCGAAAATTTTGCAGCGATGATCAATGAAATTACTAATGCAATGAAAATAGCGATCAAAGTAGCCGGCATCAGTTTCAGCATGTTGAGCAGGACTCCGTCAATATTGCTGGAAAGCCGCATGATAACGCCTTTATCAGATTGAAATGCCACATATAACTGATAAGCTCCGAGTGTTTCGGATTCTCTCTTGCTTAGTCCGATTCCGTTTTCCAAAGCCTCTTTAAATTCTTTCCGATCCTTGTGGTTTTCCATTTCCCACGGATTGGCATGAGAGTCGCCGATGACCGTTCCGTCCAATTGGATAACCGTAATGCGGATATCTTCAGCCGACTTTGCCAAACGCTCTGCTTCCGCATTCGGATCCTCCATAGAAATGCTTTCATCAATGATGTGGAGCATCTTGATCATATCCTGCTCGGTATGTTTTTCCTCATTTCTGCTCAGCGTATATGCAGAAATCGTCGAACAGATAATCAGTCCGACGATCAATACCGTAAATATTCGAATAAAAATTGCCTTTTTCATAATCGATAAGGTCCTTTCTGACTTTATTCGATATTTCATACTAAAATCTGATTAAAAGCTTTCAATCAGATTTTAGTATGAATGTTCCCCATCCGAAACAAACTTGTATCCTATCCCGCGTACCGTACGGATATAGCTCGGTGCATCCGCGTCGTCGGATAATTTTTGCCGAAGAGTGCGAATGTGCATATCAAGTGTCCGGGTTTCCCCGATAAAATCATAGCCCCAAACCCGATTAAGCAATTCATCCCGCTTCACTACGTTAGGCGCATTTTCCATCAGCAGCGCCAATAAATCAAATTCCTTCAGCGTTAATTCGATTTTTTTGCCTGCTTTATGTACTTCATGCGAATGCTTATCCAGCACGATGTCGCCCACAGACAATGGTTCTTCTGCATGTTTCTGTGTCCGCTTAAACAAATTTCGAATCCGCGCCGTCAATTCCAGTACGCCGAACGGCTTGGTGATATAGTCGTCGGCGCCGCCGTCCAATCCCATCACTTTATCAATTTCTGCCCCTTTGGCAGTCAGAATTATGATCGGCAAATCATGTGTTTTCGGATTTTTTCGCAGTTCCTTAATCGCGCTCAGCCCATCCATTTTCGGAAGCATCAAATCAAACAAAGCCATGTCCGGCAGTTGCCCGCCGATCGCATCCAAACCATCCTCTGCGGTTTCAAAGGCTTCCACCCGATAGGAAAAGCTTTCCAAACTGACCTTGATTAATTCTCTGATGCTCTCATCGTCCTCAATCACATAAATCAATTGACTCATGCTCAACCTTCCAGTCTTTGTAAAAACAACACCGCCCATGATGCGGTATTACCTTATATTATTTTATGATGCTTATGCTCGCCCGTGCGATAAAATTCAACCCATTCTCCAATATTTACCGCATGGTCTCCTATCCGTTCCAAATATTTTGCAATCATCAAAAAGTCGATCGCCCAGTCAATGTGTTCGTGCGATTTTGCCAGTAAATCCGCCAATTCATGTTTGACCTGATTAAACAGATCATCCACTAAATCGTCCCGCTTCATTACTTCCTGCGCAAGTTCCAAATCGCTTTGAACAAAAGAGGTGATTGAATCCCGTACCATCTGACAGGCAATCGCCGCCATTTGAGGGATTGCTTCCACCATGTTGAAAATCTCTGTTCCGCCGATTCGTATCACCAATTCGGCAATATCAGCCGCTCCGTCTCCGATTCGCTCCATATCGGTAATCATCTTCAGCGCCGTAGAAATTGCCCGCAGGTCGGTTGCTACCGGCTGCTGCCGCAGAAGAAGGGACAAACATCTCGCCTCGATGGATTTTTCAATATCATCGATTTTCCGGTCATTTTCAATGACGTTCCGCGCCAAAGCATTATCTTTGTTTTTAAAAGCTTTAATGGAGTTGTCAATTGCTTCTTCAGCCATTGCTCCCATTTTGATTAAATCAATGTTTAACAGTTCCAGTTCACTGTCAAAAGTCGGTCTGGCACCCATTTTTCTTCCTCCATTATACTATTTATTCCGTTGTTTTTCAAGTATATTCCATTTGCTCCGCAAAGTGATTTTATCCGAATCGTCCGGTGATATAATCCTCTGTACGCTTATCAGACGGCATGGAAAAAATCTTATCCGTCAAACCGACCTCCACCATTTCTCCTACCAGGAAAAATGCAGTATAATCGGAGATACGCGCAGCCTGCTGCATATTATGCGTCACAATCGCAATCGTATATTTGCCTTTTAACTCAGACATCAATTCCTCTATTTTCATCGTTGATATCGGATCCAGCGCCGAGGTCGGCTCGTCCATCAGCAAAACCTGTGGTTCCACCGCAAGCGCCCGAGCAATACAAAGTCGCTGCTGCTGTCCGCCGGATAAACTGAGCGCCGATTTTTTCAGCCTGTCCTTTATCTCGTTAAACAGTGCCGCAGAGCGCAGGCTTTTCTCTACGATCTCATCCAATTTTGCCTTGGATTTAATGCCATGAATCCGAGGGCCGTATGCGATGTTATCATAAACACTCATCGGGAACGGATTCGGTTTTTGAAACACCATTCCAACCTTTTTCCGAAGCAGCGTCACATCTACCCCAGGTCCGTAAACATCCTCGCCGTCTAGCAAAATCTGTCCGGTGATTTTCACATTTTCCACCAAATCATTCATACGATTGAGCGTTTTTAAATAAGTAGACTTTCCGCAACCGGACGGTCCAATCAAAGCAGTAATTTTGCCTTCTTCTATGTTCAATGAAATATCCTTTAGGGCATGATTGTCCCCGTAATATAAATTTACATTCTGAGTAACAATTTTATCCGCCATATTCTGCACTTCTTTCTATTTTTTTCTCTGCAAACGATTCTGTATCAAACGAGTCAGCAAATTGATTAAAAACACAACAATAATCAGCACTGCGGCAATGGCAAAGCTGATATCATTATATCCTTTGCCCGCATATTGATATAGCTGAACCGATAAAGTTGCTCCCGAAGTGGAAAGATGGCTGAACAAGCCATTCGGCAAGTTGGTACCGATTCCGGCAGTAAAAATCAAAGCCGCTGATTCCCCGACAATTCTTCCGATACTTAAAATTACCGACGTAATAATTCCCGGAAGGGAGCAAGGCAAAATAATGGTACGTATCATATACCACTTGGTCGCGCCGATTCCCAAAGCACCTTCCCGATATAACTCCGGCACGGTTTTCAACGCTTCCTGCGTGGTACGGATGATAATCGGCAGGATCATGATGGTCAGCGTCAGTGCGCCCGACCAAATGGAATAGGATAATTTCATCATAATCCCGAAAAAAGTAAACCCGAATAAACCATAAATAATAGAAGGAATACCGGACAAAGACTCGGCAGTAAACTCAATCAGTCTGACCAATCTGCCTTTCTTGGCATATTCATTCAAATAGATTGCCGCACCGATTCCAATCGGTGTTGCAATAATAATCGACAGCACAATAATATACAATGTGTTTATAATGTTAGGTAAAATACCATATGTTTTCTTCAAGGCGCTCGGCTGGGTGGACAAAATCTCCCAGTTAATATTCGGAATCCCTTTCACCAGAATATAGGCAAGCATTCCCACCAGCATTCCTACTGTGATTACGGCACTTAAATAAATCAACACTTTCAGGACGATATCGTATGGGCGTATTCTTTTTTGTGTAATACTGTAATCGGATGTCTTGATCCTTGTATAAGTATCTCGTATTGCTTTCGCTGTATCTTCCATCTTTATCACCGTTCCTTTCTGAGCCATTTCTTTTTCCTGTTATTCATCATTCTTCTGCTTTTTAAACATACGGTTAATAACAATATTGATGACCATGATAAAGATAAACAGCACCAATCCGATAGAGAACAATACCTCTCTGTGCAAACCGCCTGCATAACTCATTTCAGAGGCAATACCGGTTGTCAGGAAACGAACGCTCTTAAACAAATTCGGCATATTCGCCACATTGCCGCAAACCATAATAATCGCCATCGTCTCTCCGATCGCACGTCCGATACCTAAAATAACTCCGGTGACAATTCCCGACCGTGCCGCCGGAATGATCACCTTGAAAATGGTCTGTATCGGTGTCGCACCCAACGCCAGCGACGCCTCCCTCAATTCTTCCCGCACGCTGTCCAGTGAGGTTTCACTCACGCTGATGATGGTCGGCAGGATCATGATCGCCAAAACAATGATAGCAGAAAACATGGTAGCGCCCGATGCAAGATTAAATATTTTTCCGACCATCGGTACAATAATCAAGCCGTAAACAACCGACGGGATACCTGCTAACAGTTCTACCGCAGGCCGTACCATTTTAACCAGCCCTCGTGGTGCCACCTGAGACATAAACACCGCTGTCAGCAAACCGATCGGCACACCAAGCAAAATCGCCCCGAAAGTTCCTACAATAGAGGATAATATCATCGGCAGAATCCCGAACTGCGGATCCTGCGCAGTCGGCTGCCATATTACGCCGAGCAGGAATTTTCCGACTCCCACTTCGGCAATTGCCGGCCCGCCCGCAATTACCATGTAAACTGAAATTGCAACAACCGCCAAAACCGCCACCAATCCGCAGCATAAAAATATCAGCTGCATCACCGTTTCCAATACGGATTTTGATTTAGCACTGCCTTTAATCGTCATTCCCGGTAAAGCTCCTTTCTTTTTATATGGGAACAGGGAACGGCATTTTCATGCGTTCCCTCAGGATGTAGTATTTTATTGTCTTGCTTTTCTTTTCTTCATCGTCTTACAACCTATTTCTATCGTATATACTGATCTTACTTTACGGAGATCAAGTGCAGGCTGGTAACGATTGCCTGACCCTCATCGGAAAGAACATAATCCAAGAAAGCTTTTACATCAGCATTGCTTTCGTCTTCTTTGGTGACCATCAGGAACGGTCTCTGAATCGGATAAGTTCCCGCTTTTACATTGTCAATTGTGCAGTCTACTCCGTCAATTTTAAGACCTTTTACCGTATCGTTCAGATAAGCGTAAGAGATGTATCCGATTGCGCCCGCAGTGCTGGCTACCGATGTAGCAACGATACCGGTTTCGGTTAACTCCTGGCTGTATTTGCAAGCGTCTTCTACTTTAAGCAGTTCTTCAAAAGCAGCGCGTGTACCGGAACCGGATTCCCGTCCGATTACCGCAATCTTCATGTCTGCGCCGCCGACTTCTTTCCAGTTGGTAATTTCGCCTTTGAAGATTTTAATCAAATTCTCTTTTGAAATGTCAGATACCGCATTTTCTTTGTTTACAATTACGCTAATGGAGTCAATCGCAACTTTGTATTCTTTTAAACCTGTTTCTGTATCTTTCAGCGCTCTGCTGACATTGCCGATCTGGCTGTTTCCGTCCTGTACGTTTTTGATTCCTGCGCCGGAACCGCCAAGCTGGACATCAATTGTTACATTTCCGTTTTTGGAATGATAATCCTCAGCAAGCCCTTTTGCCAAATCTTCCATAGAAGTAGAACCGCTCATTTTGATGGTTACAGGCTCTGCCTTTCCGCTGCTGCTTGTATCATCGGAACCGCCTGCATTATCTGAATTACATCCTGTGAACAACGTGCCTACCAATGCGCACGCCATAACTGCCGCCAATAATCTTTTTTTCATATTCATCTTATATTCCTCACTTTCTTTCTGTACAAGCATATTGTATCGCTTATTCTGAAAATCTAACAGCAAAACAAGGTATAATGAATGTAAAGTCTATGTAAAGTGGGGCTTTGGGGAATTGCAAAAACATTTTTAAACGTTCTGTTACAGTATTTGCATATTAAAAGATATTGTGGTAAAATCTAACATATATAATAGTATGCGAAAAATCATGGTGTTATTTGCAGATAATAAGAAGAAAGGTGGGGAAATGGGCAGCATTGCTCCTTCATATGCCGGAAAAAATACCCGAAAAAAATCTGAATTATAAAAAGGTATCCCGGAAATCAATCGTCCTCTGGGAAATAATCATCTTCCTGATCTGGGCGGTGATCTTTGTACTGGCGCTGTGGATTTTTACGCCCTTTACCTGGCTTTGGAATACTTTAGTCTGGGCGCTCGGTGTGGCTTTAATTTTAATTGAATTTCTGTACCTGCCAATGCTGTATGCCTCTACCCAATACTGCATCACCGATAAAATAATTGCCTATCGGCACGGCGTCTTTTTTAACCAGCGTCAATTTATGTATCGTGATCGTATCGTATATGTTTCGGTTTACAACACGCCGCTTACTCCGCTTCTTGGTATTTCTTCGCTGGTCATCACGGCTGCTGGAGCAAAAATAAGAATTAATTTTTTAAATCGCCGTCTTGCGCAGCAGCTTGCAGAAGAGTTAGCTCCCACCCCAAAGGATATCTATTAAAAAGGAGGCAGTGTTTTGCGCTTCAAACGTCCTCATCCGATTAACATAGTAGAAAACACAACAAAATACATTTTGTTGTTGGTATTTCCTTTGATTCGCGGACTGCTGTTCTCTCATGGTGATTTTTATACTTGGCTCAAAGGCGCCTGGTTTGATCTTTTGATCGTGGCGCTGATATTTGCAATGGCAGTGGTAAAATGGTACTGTATCCGTTACAACTACGATGAAACCGGCATTTATATCAACAGTGGTCTTTTGATCACACAGCGCTGCTATCTGCCTTATCGGAAACTGACCATGGTTTACACAGAATATCCGTTTTATTTCATGCCCATCGGCGTCATGCGGATACGAGCCGATACTGACGGCGGATTTATGCGTTCCACAGATTTTTCTATTACCATCAGCAAAAAAAATGCAGCTGAAATCTTTCTTCTTTCGCAATCGGAATTTCGAATAGAAGAAAACATGAAAAAAGTGTATCATCCGCAATGGTTCTATGTCGCCATTTTGTCCCTGATCACCTCCAACACCCTTACCGGCGTACTTTTTGCCTCAACATTTATCTCTCAATGCGGAAATCTGCTCGGTAAAGAATTTGAAGATCTGCTTGTGACCAAATTGACCGACCTGGTTCGAGTGCTGGCATTCGGACTTCCTCCTGCCGCCGCAGTAGTCGGATATGTTCTTCTTTTCGGCTGGTTGATTTCTTTCTTAATGACTATCGTGCGGCATATTAAATTCAATGTAGTCCGGCAGGGAAACAATTTGGAAATCAAAACCGGGATTGTGACGCCCCGCAGTTATTCTATCCAGGCAGGCAGAGTAAATTTAACGGAAATCCGGCAAAGCCTGCTGACCAAACTGCTTGGATTTTTCACTGTGTTTATCCACTGCGCAGGATACGGCAAACAAAAAAATGAACTTTCGGTATTAATTCCCGCCGCAGACAAGCACGAGGCGCGCCGAAATTTAAACATATTGCTGCCTGAAATCCCGCTGATTAAGAAAAAGTTCAAACCGAA
>ERZ773235.3116-NODE-3116-length-12333-cov-4.193110_pt1 | contig 12333 bp, 10 predicted proteins | sample MGYA00580522_ERZ773235 | MGnify/ENA primary metagenome ERZ773235 (study PRJEB29015, sample SAMEA2737797) | human gut metagenome | biome: human gut; feature: human-associated habitat; material: faeces | place: China | collected 2012 ...
GTACTTCCTCTAAATGACTTGTGTGCAGTGACGGTTGCAGTGAGTGCGCCGTCAGAAGCAGGAGTGATCGTTATGTATTCGCTGATGTTTTTATCCTTAAGAGGAGCATCATCGGACCATTTGATTGTCCAATCAACCGCTTTGTTAGGAGCATCGTCCGGAAGAACAACAGCTGTCAAGGTTTTGCTGACAGAACCGTTTTCCGATGCGACGGTTGCGCCGGACAAGAGCATGACTCTTGCAGTGTTTTCGATATTCTCACCGCTATTGTCAGAGGGTTGTTTTGGTTGCTCTTGTCCTTGATCTGCGTCTTGTTTTTTGAACCAGTCGTCAGTGTTTTTGCCATACACACCAAAGCCGACGCCCAAAATAACAGATGCGCACATCACAATCGCAAGCAGTACTGCAACGATCGCGCTGAGAGCTTTGTTGCGTTTTTGATAATCTTGTTTAGTTGCCATGTTTTCTCCTTCCTGCTTTTTGAGCAGTTTTTTTATTTGATTTGTTTTTGTGGGGTTTTGATTGCCGTTGCCGTTTCGGTTTGGACTGCCGTTTCGGTTTCGGCGGTGATTGAGATCGTTTCATCGATTGCATTGCAAAATACGGTGCGAGTTTAACAAGCAACGAAATGATGCAAATTGCAATCAGCACACAAACGATGACTATTGCGGAAATGATGAGTTCTTTCTTGTTGTCCTCGAACCAGTTCTTAATCTTTTGCCAAACGTCTTTGTAAAATTGTGCATTGTCATAAGGCTTGTTGGGTTCGATGTCGGCAACGGCGTTTATCGGGTTCGATGCAACCGCAAACGTGTGATAGACGTCGTTCTTTCTGCACGTTATAGATGCAACGTTCATATTGAGATAAACGTTTTCTTGCGCAATATATGCGTAATCTTGCCCTAGATCCATATTCCCACGAGTAATAACACCTCTTGACGAATATTCCGATTGAGCAAAACGGAAAAGATAGACTGTTTCTTTTCCTTCGCCAGCCTTTACTTTATCGATTATTTTTTCATAATCGTTGTCGCAGACATAGTACTTTTTGCAAAAATCGCTTTTGGAAAGAGAACTGTCTTTTGTATCTATCGGAACTATCGCTTGAATATCCGAAAACTTCTCATAATTGTATTTGCCTTTATAAAGCGTAAACCAGTCGAACGCTGTCGGCGTGCGCTTGTAACTTTCAAGCGTGTAACCGTCTGCGGCTGTCATTGAAATAGGCACATAGTGTACTTTTCCGTTTTCATATACCTTGTAACTTTTACCAAATATTTCGCTTTCTTCTCCTGTGGGCATAAAGCCTTGAAACATATCCATTGAAAGTTGCTCGCCTTTGTCGTTCACAAGTTCAGACTTACCAAAGCGATAACTCTTGTTGTAGTTGTAAATATATTCGAGCAAACGTTCGCCGGAAAGCGTAAAATCCTTTGCATAAGGAACGCTTCCGTCCGGTGTTTCGTACCCGGTGTAAAAAAGATAATAGACGATTTGCTGTTCAGTTGGCACTCTGCCTGCTGCATAAAGATTCCACGTCAGAGTAGGCTCTTTTCGTAAAATTATTTTGTCGAGAAATGTATCTGAATATGAAGGATCATAAAGTGAATAAGCAATGTCTTTATTGAGTTTGCAATCCACTTTGCCTTGATACTTTTCAGGGTTTGACGTCAATTCTTTGCCGACGTATTTCAAAACGGTGTCGTAAACTTCTTTTGTTGACGTAACCAAAATCGGTGACGTCATCGCCGAATAATACGATGCCTCGATCTTCCAGATTCCGCCGTATTGTTCGATGAGTTCGTTCGGAAAAGAAAAGTAAACGCTGTCGAGCTGATCCTTTACGGTGTAATCGCTTTGTGCGCTTGAATTGCCTTCCGGACGGAAGAACGTATGATTGAGCTCGATGTCGAGAACGTCGATGCTGTATGCCTTTACGGTGTGCGTGTTGCTCGCTTTGTCCGCGCCAAAGCCTTTCATATATCCTGCACACTCATACGATTTGCCGATTGACGTTGTCGTTGCGGTGGTGTTGCCGTATGCGAAAAGCTCGACTGTTGCGACGTCGTATCTGCGCGCGCCAGCGTGCGTGATTGCGTATTGCTCCGCCAGCGCAAGCAGTTTGCCGTCGCTGTCATCGATGCGGTATTTGTAGAACAGCTTGTCGGACGTTGCGGAGCAGAATATCAAATTGACGCGTTGATAAGAGGACGCATTGTCTTTTTCGTCGAACGCAACCGCGACGTTTGCTTTGTTGGATGCGCTGGATCTAGAAAAATCTTTTTGTTGCGGATTATATATGTACAAGTAAAGTCCGAACTTCGAGTTGTCCGTGCCGTCATAGCCGTATTCGAGGAACGTGTAGATTTGCGTATCCTTCGATGCATCCGCCGGGTAGTCTGCAAAATCAAAACCGTCCGAGCCTTCGAGGTCTTTTGCAACGTCTGTTTTATCGTAAACATAGTTGGGCGCAACGTCGCCGTCGACGGCATATGCAACCGCCGACGGAAGCGTCGCACTCATAAGGAGGATAAAAATGAGGGAGAGCCCGATAATAGACGAAAGAATTGTTTTTTTCATCAGAAGATAACCTCCGACGGATTTATTTTGATGATTAAGTCTGCACTCAATATGCCTTCGACGTCGAATTTCTTGCTGCTGCCGTTTTCGGCAGTGACAACGATCTCAAAGAACGTGCCGACGTAATTGCATCTTACGTCATCGACAACGTGACCAAAATACGCATTGCTCAACGCGGTGACGATATTCTTCGGCGCGGTGAACGAAAAATAACCGTCCTCGATCTTCAAATCGAATGCACGGTTATAGTCGCCGTCCGCCTGCGCGAACGCATGGAGTTTTCCGTCAAGCATAAAATCAAAGTCCGCACTCGCTTTGGGACGCACGGTTACATTGAAATCACCGCCGTTTACAACGTCAATACGCACGGAGCTTTCTTCGCTCACGTCAACGGACTTGACGGACACGCCGTCTTTCAGAACGTCGAATTTGCGCACCGTATTGTTTCCGTTGCCGGGAATGAAATCCCAGTTTTTGAATCCGTCAGACTTGACACCGAGAACGATCGCACCTGCAACGATTCCGAGTAAAAGCACAATAAGCATCACCAGTGCGAACACCTTGATGCCGTTGTTTTCTCTTCTCGATGTATTCTTTTTCGTTCTACGTTTTGCCATAGAGTGCCTCACTTCGATGCAAGATTCTTGATCCAGTCAAACGCAAGATTCATCACGGTGACGTAATCCTGTTTCGTGATAAGCGCAACTACGCCGATGCCTGCAAAAAACAGAATTGCCAGCGAAATTGCAACGCTCACGATGCCGGATAAAACTTTTCCGAAAATAGTGCTGATTTTCATATATACCTCATGGGGACAACCGCCGGGAGCGTTCGTCCCAAAGTGTGATTTATCCGTTCCCGGCGTGCCACTCATCAGAGTGGTGTGTTTGTGCCGACACCGCCTTTATCTTTTGTCGCTATCCTAAAAAACTATAAAGGAGTCAGACGATGCCGGCAGACAAACCGACTTTGTCGGGTTGTTTCAATATGATTCGACGATCTTCGACGGCAGAGTTGAAACTCTCGACGTTGAGGATCATCTGACGAGTCACCGAGCCTACGCTTTCCGTTCTTGTCCCGGTGAAACGGACGAGATTGCGCGAAACGTCATCGATGACGCAAGCGTAACCTTTGTATCTGAAACAATCGCCGTGCGAAAGTTTCGATGTGACGTCGAGGCAGATTGACTGCTCCGAACGTTTTGCCGTGATATTGCGATGAATGTGTTTGCCTTTTTTCATTGTTCACCTCACGCAGATACGGAACTCGAGATCTTCCATGGCGATATCGAGTGCGCGGTCAATGACATCGAGCTTTGCCTCGATGTTCTTTTGTGCGTCAACGTCGCCGTCAAGTTCGACGGCGTCAGTCAAAGCGTGAGTGAGTTCTGTGTGATAGTTTTTGAGCAGTGCCACCAGTGTGGCGAGATTGATTAAATCCATTTGTTGTCCCCTTTGTCCCTGATGTGGGCTTGTTTTTTTTGCATCACTCCGACCAATGCAGAATTTAATTTATCTCTCGGAGTGCCTCCATACCGTTTAACGACTTCAAACGCCGTTTGGTTGTACTCACCGTTTGCTCTCGTGTTTTCCGTGATACATAATCTCAAACATCCTTAACGAGCCGCACAATTCATATTTAATGAATTTCAAGCGCATTTTATATCATATTTTATGAATTGTCAATGCTAAAATTCACATTTGATGATTTTTTTATTAAAAAAGTGCATCATTGTGTTATGAATAACCTCGCTAAATATCGAAAATCAAAAGGTCTATTACAAAAAGACGTAGCAAAAATGTTAGGCATAGCGACAAATACCTATTGCTGCTATGAAACGGGAATAAATGAACCGTCAATATCGGTTCTTCTCAATTTGGCGGACATTTTCGGCGTTTCCGTTGATGAACTTCTCGGAAGAACGTCCGAACCTGGCATATTCGACGACGCACGTATCCCAAAGACAGAAATACAGGAATTATTTGACGCTCTGTCACCTGCTCAACAAAATAACTTGATTAACTACGCAAGAGGTATGGTTGTGTCAAACGAACTATCTCTATCAAATTTGAATGTTGTAAGCACAAAAAAATGAAAACAAAAGATTGGGAAAATGTAGTAATTGAGCAGATTAAAAATTCGTTTAAGCGTCGCTTGACCAACGAACAGTTTTTCCTATACGAGGAAATTATCGAATTTATTGGATATGCGTGTTCTTTCAAAAGACCATACAAATTTACTTTCGGAACCATGAATCCAGAAGACTGGCAAGCAGTCGTAGACACAATAACCATAGGCGAATTAACCGAATTATTAAGTATTTCTTATAAATATCCCAATAAAACAGACGAACAGCGTTGTTTTTTGGTTTTGGGAGCAGTTGCGCGTATTTTCAACAGCCGCAATCATAAACACGCCGCTCGAAATATCAAAAAAACAAAACAGAATAGTCCTATTCAATCTGTTGATTGTACAACACCTGTTGTAGATAAAGGGACTATTAAAAACGATAACAAGGCAGCATCAAAAAAACAAAAAAAGTCAACTGATGACGCAAATGTAATTAAAGTTTGTTTTGGTGAGATTGATGGCTGTGCTATTTGGAGTGGAGCATCATTTTTTGTACAAAACGACGAAAAAATTCGAGTTTTCAAAAAAACATATAAAGGCAAAGGCATAACCCAGTATTCTATCGCCATTGATTGCATAAAAGTCATAGTTGACAAAATAGCTGCATCTTGTTCCAAAGTCGTTTTATATGACCAATCGAATTTAGGCTTTAAAAGTTGCAACGGAAAATATGGGAAAACTCTGTTGAAAATCAAAAACAGTTTTCGTTCTTTCAAATATGTGCAATCTTCAAAAAATACTCGAAAATTAAAAGAAATAATTTTTGAAGAATTGTCTGCTTATCCAATCGATGCTTTTGTAATGAAAGAGTTTTTAAATGATGAAGTTATTGAAACAAATTTAGTTCAAATAGACGCGATTGATGAGAAAGCCGATACAACATTAAAGCAGAATAAAACAGATAGTTCTGAACTTCTGCACATTACAGAAAAGCTATCACAAGCTCAAAAAGAAGCTTTATTGAGTTACGCACAAGGTTTAGCTGTTGCGAATGAATTAATTGATGACAAAATACATAATGCTGGCTAAAACGATGAAATTTAGCACGTAAATTTCATCGGTTATAGACTAAAAACTTGATATAAAATGTCACTTGCTATTTTTTTTAAGGGGGCAGTTTTATGCGAGATATTTTAATCGAGTTTTTAAGAATGCAGTTACGACAACAAATTCAACTTTCGGAAAATCTATCGAATTTTATTCAAGGATTATCGGGAGAAATTCCAACAGAATCAATCAATGTGCCGGCTATACCACCGACACAACAAACGGAGCAGCGTTCTCGCAAGGGCAACGTCATTCAATTCGTGCCGCGCAGCAAGCGCGCCGAAATAAACAAGGAGGCGAAAAAAACAGAGAGCGAAAGCGTGTCGGATAAAGGAGCCGATATGCAAAAAGTAAAACCCGTCTTGCGAAAAGACGGTCGGTATCAATTATATGTTAGTTATGGTGGAAAGAGGCATTATGTCTATGCCAGCACGGAACGTGAGTGCAGACACAAACGCGCGGAATTAGAGAAAGAACTCAAAAAGAACCCTCAACAGTACTTTGCGTCGGGCGTTCACGAATGTATGACGTTGTACGAGTTCGGGATATTCTACGTCGAGAACTTCAAAAAGCAATATGTTGTCGAAAGCACCTACAAACAGTATCTTTCGACGGTGAAAAAGTATCTAAACAGCAACACGCTGCTGTGTAAATTGCGTATCGAGGAAGTGCAAGGGTTAATCAATGCCCTTCCGATGACGTCGCTTCGGGGCAAAGTGTTTTCGTTGCTCGTGCAAATTCTCAAAAAGGCGTATGCTTTGGATTTTATAAAAAAGCATCTCGGTGACTTAATCGAGAAAGGCAAAACGCAAGACGAACGGCTTGACGCATTGAGTATCGAGGACCAACAGCGACTCGTTCAGAATCTCGACCTCGATACAAACTTCGGGAAACGCGTGATGTTTTATTTGCTCACCGACGCACGCCCGGCTGAAATGAAAACCGTCGCGGAAATCAAAAAAGGATTTGTTCATCTTGTCGGTACAAAAACAAAGCACGCCGATCGTTGGATAAAGCTATCCGAGAGCGCGATGACGTTGTTTGAAAACGAGCCGGTCGAGTTCTATCGTTTCGACCTCAAACGATTCAGACAGCGGCTGCAAAAATTCGTTGAGCAGCATTGTGAAATCAAGTCATACGTCACGTTGTACACGTTGCGACACACGTTCGCAACTAACCTATACTATTTGGGATGCCCGGACAAAGAGCGCGCGGCGTATATGGGGCATACCACTACTAAGACGACGAATGACTTTTACACGAGTTTAGACCCGACGATTTCGGCGATAGATATTAAGAATATCTACGGCGATTTTTATCCCGAGTTTTGACACCCTTTTGACACACGATTCTGCAAAAAACGTGCAAAAAGCGGTCATTGCGAGCGGCAATTTGGGTAAAAAAGGTAAAGAAAAACGCCATTTTCGGACTACCAAACCACGAAAAATGGCGTTTTTGGAGCTGATGACCAGACTTGAACTGGTGACCTCATCCTTACCAAGGATGTGCTCTACCACCTGAGCCACATCAGCATATTTTGGCGGAAGCGGAGGGATTCGAACCCCCGTGGGCTTTCACCCAAACGGTTTTCAAGACCGCCTCGTTATGACCGCTTCGATACGCTTCCATAATTGTTAAAGCAAATCGGTTTGACACAAAATGTCAGTCATTCTTGTATCAAGCTTATTTAGTATAGCAAGAGTTTGCGTTTGTGTCAAACATTGCCGTCAAATTTGCAAAAAAACTTATTTGCCGTTTTGTCAAACGAATGTTACTTTGCTCAAATCAACTTGGTCGCAACCGATAAAGGACGTTTCGTCTTTCTTTAAATCGCCGCCTTTTACGTTTACTATCGTTTTGAGATTCGGACAACCGGCAAACGCAAATGCACCGATTGTGCAAACGTTTGTATTTTCAAAATACACGGTTTCGAGGTTGGGCAAATTTGCAAACGCCGCGTCGTCGATTTCGCGTATACTCTCTGACACGTGAATCGTCACGGGCAAACTTTTGAGCGTTGAGTCCGCAAAAATGCTGTTTGCGATGCGATAAACCGTATAAGTGGTGTACGAACTCTCGGCAACTCCATCCACGCTTGCAAGCACTTTTTTCGTGCCGTTTTCCACCCAAATGACGTTTGGAATATACACGTTTGAAAGATTTACGCCGTCGGAGTCGGTGTAAAACGTCGTGATTTCAACGATATTGCCGCTCCAACCTTTTTGTCCTTTTTCGCTATCGGATATGACGTTGTAATTGAAATACTTTGCCCACACGTTGTTTGTCGTAGGCGTCACCGACGGAGATGCGGTTGACTCGCCGCCACCGATAGAGCCGTCGGGAGAGATCCAAACCGCATAGGAAACTCCCATCGTCGAAACGGCGACTGCAAAGAGCACTATTATTGCGATTATCATCGCAGTTTTTGTCTTGCGGCTTGACGTCATACCGGCATGTTCCCTTCTCGTATATCCACGTTTGAATCTACCTTGTCTTTGATTTCAAACTTGAATACGATTGATTTTTTCGCTTCGTCGAGATAGATGAGGTTTTCATCGCACTCTTCGTCGATTTGGTTGAAATATATCGTTGCTTTGACGTAGTATTTTTCGCCGGGCTTGACAAGCATATAGAGCTTATAACACGGCATTTTGGTATCTCCGTCAAAATACGGCTGATTATAATAAATCGCACTCGGATTGTTTGCAAAATTCGACGGATTTACAGATGCGATCGGTTCGGCAACGGGCTTGTCGCTGCCTTCTTTTTCCACGAGCTTGACAAGGCTCATCTCAACGTTGAACGCCGACAAATAGTCTTTTGTCTCCTCGCTAACAATACCCTCTTCAACCGTGCCCAGATGCGCCGAAATAACGCTCAAAACCAACGATTTTCTTCCGTCGGTTGCGCCCGAATCCGACGTACCGACAAAGTTTATCGGAAAATACAACACGGCGCATTTTGCCTTGACGGTAATTTTCGTGTCGTCTTGTTGCGTCAAATCCTTCCCGTAAGGCGCGAGATTGCCTTTTGCAAGATATCCGGGATTTGCGATTGCAGGCCATATTGCCGTGCCGTAGTCGCTTGCGGTGTTGTCTATGTCTATGCTTGCGCTCTCTTGCAAAAGCGCGGAATCGATGGTAAATCCGTCCTCGTTGCTGTCGGCAACGTTGGTAAACCATGCCGCCGTCACGCTGACTGCCGTAACCACGAGAATGAGTGCCATAACAACCGATGATACGATTAGAGTGCGTTTGGTCTTGTTCATTATCCTTGCGCCTCCTCGTGTACGGTTGAGATGTGAATCACTGCCGAAAATTCAAAAGTCGAGCCCGAATAATCCATGCTCGAATAGAAGATTTGATTGTTAAGATTTTCGAAAATCTTTTTTGTTTCCGCTTGCGTGTAAATCTCGCTTGCGGTGTATTTGTCTTTGTCCTCAGAGAAAAACTGCATCCAGAACATTTTTTCGGGAGCAAATACGACGTAGAAATCGAACAATTGCGACGTGCTGTCGCCGACGGTGTTGTAAGTTGAGAAATTTGTGATATTGCGTCCGTCGACGCCTTTTATGCTTGACGCTATCGTTGCGTCATCATTGACGCTTTTCACAAGTCCGTCGCTGCCGAAAGCGAGCTTGCCGTACGGCGTGTACCAAACTTCGTTTACAGGTTCGAGCTGCAAAAGTCTTTGCACGGTTTTGTTGTCGCCGGATTGCTCATTTTTGTAATTCTTGCTGACGTTGCCGTCAGTGCCGACGTGCTCTTTAAAGAACCACGTAAAAACGTATGGGATGTCGCTCGACGAATTACTGCCAACGCCTTTGCCATACTCTCTTTTGGTGGTGGGTGCAACAGTGTCGTCTTTCACATAGTTGCCGCTTGGATCGGTTTTATACGTATACTTCAAAATGCTTACGGTGTCAAACGTCATGCTCATATCGAACGACTTGCCCGTCGTGTCGAGCGCAACAGTATTGATAAAATAGTATGCGCGATTGCTCGTATCAACGGTGTTTGCTCCGGCAATACCCTTTGTCATCAATTTGCCGGCATTCGTTCCGCTGTCGCAAAAAGCGGTCTGACCGACGTACTGCATATTGTCCCACAGCCTCTCGTTTTTTTGAAGATTGAAATCGATTTTGTACGACTCTGCCGTGGACATCGTGATTTCGGTGACGGTGACCTTGTCGGCATTCGTAAACCACGCAAAAGAAGCACCCACCATAACAACGGTGGTCACCACTATCAAAAGCGGAATCATGATTGACATGATGATTTTGAAAGTTTTGCTTTTGCTTGCTTGGTTTGTCATATTTCCCTTTTGCCGGTTTGCTCGATTGCGGCATAATATACTTTTATATATATTATATATAAACTACAATCGAGCGTAGCGTTTTATTGGCTTTTGTACGTCCTTTTTCCGTCCGAATTTACGCGATTTGCAAACCGACGGATTAGAACGCCGATTTTGCAAAAAATCAATCATGCCAAGGCGGCGTTTGTCGTCTTGGCATTTTGATTACGATTGTTGCACCGAAAGCCATGCCGAAGCGTCGTTTGAATACGCTTCGAACATAGCTTTGTCGCAAGTGATCTTGTAACCATAACTCGTCCCACTCTCATTGGTTGCGCTTGTCACGCTGCCATAGAACGCACCCGAGAACGTACTTGCGATTTCAATCGACACGTTCGCTTTGAGCGTGAACGATGCAAAGCGGAGTTCTCTGAGCAAAGACACGTTTTGCTTGTTGGCAATCGCAATCGGTTTTGCGGTTGTACCGTCAGCCGTGCCGACAAGCCAACTTGACGAGCTTATGGTGTACTTGCCATTATTGACACTCAAAGAATACATCAATAGATATACGGAAACCATATCTCTCAAGCGTTTGCTTTGGCGCGGATTGGCGTTTTGGCCGCTGTCGGCAAACGTTTCATCGATGACGTCGTATGTGCCTAAAACGGACGTGTCGTTTGCATAAAGCGAGTTTGAACCGAGCATCAACGCATTGTAGTCGACGTTCTTTCCGACAACGTTGACAAAGCCTGTGCCTCTCTGCCACACCGCATTTGTCATATGCTTGCAATCTTCTCCAACGTTTGCATTGTTGGACGTAAACGCTCCGACCGTGCCGCCGTTTGCGGTGATTTGCATCATAGACACAACTTTGTTCAAGCCTGCATTCAACGTGCCCGCAACACCGCCGACTTTTGCATTTACGTTGCTCACGGTGATTGAACCGAGAACGATTGCGTTTTCAACGGCTCTTTCACTAATGCCGAACAATCCTCCAACGCTTTGATCCGTCGAACCGGTGACGTTGATCGAGCCGTGGAAGGACACGTTTTTCACACTCTTTTCGGTTAAAGCATCCGCCGCCGCAAGCACTTTGCCCGCGATGCCGCCGACGTATTTTGCATTGCCGTTGATGGTTACGTTTCTCAAATGCAAGTTCTTGACGATGCCGTTTGCGCCTATCACGTCGAACAAGCCGACGTTTTCTTTGCCGTAGCCCATAATGTTGAGATACTCGATGACGTAGCCGTTGCCGTCAAACGTACCGCCGAAGCCCGTGATAGCGGTTGCTCCCTCTGCCTTTGCCGTGGACACGAACAGACTGCCGTTGATCGTTGCGATCTTGCCTTCAGCCGCTTTGAGAACGTTTTTGAGATATGTTCCGTTGCCGCTCCACGTTGAAGTTGTCGTTTTGCCGTCATCACCTATCACCGTGAAGAACGTATTGAGGATGGATATATCGCTTTCTGTAAACTTGCCGACTATATCTTTGGTAAGTTTATACGATGTCGGAATTGTAGAACTTTCGCTCGTCGTAGTCGCATAGTAGCCCCAAGTGTTTGCGGGGATATTGTCTTGTGCGTTTGCCTCGATATTGAGGAATACCGAATAGCCTTTTGCTTCCAACTCGGTAAAGTATTCGTCCCATGTCGTTGCCTTTGAATCGGTTATAGGCGTGTCTTGCGGAAGTTTGAACTCGCCCTTGTCATAATCGTCCGCACTTACGACGCTCACCCACTTGTAGCCCGAAGATACAATCTTGATAATTTCAAGATTGCCGGGGTTCTGGCTTGCCGTGTAATAGAAGGACGCTATGAGCAAGCGGGCAAGCGAGTTGATTTCGTATTCATCTCCCGTGGACACAAAATATGCAATGGTCAACGTCGGTTGATTGCTCAAACGATAGTTGAGATCCATACCGTTTGTCGGATCGACCTTTGCGCCGAGGCGTTCGCTGTTTTGAGAACCTCTGATCGTCGTATAGCCGCGATATTCTCTCTTCGTGTAACCCTCCTCGGCAGTATGGTCTTTGCCGTCCGCATACATCCAGCCGTTTGACACCTTGATTTTGGCATCAGCCTTATCCATATCTTTGTTCGTGCCGGTTATAGGCTTCCAATCCGTATTGTAGGTGTTGTCGTCGTTTGCGTAGCTTTGCGCAGTGTCGGAGTACTCGACACGCACGGATTTGACGGTGATTTCAATTTGAATACTCGCCGCTCCGCTTGCGTTCTTATTATTCTTCGAATCTCTCGAATCGTACACGGTTACTTGCACTTT
>ERZ773235.3117-NODE-3117-length-12332-cov-11.126089_pt1 | contig 12332 bp, 13 predicted proteins | sample MGYA00580522_ERZ773235 | MGnify/ENA primary metagenome ERZ773235 (study PRJEB29015, sample SAMEA2737797) | human gut metagenome | biome: human gut; feature: human-associated habitat; material: faeces | place: China | collected 2012 ...
GCTCCGTCAGATTAAATTGTACGCGCTCGTTCGACATTGTTCTACGCTCCTTGCGTTAATTATTTCCCTTATCTTTTTCTTTTTCACCGCCTTGGTAAGAAAAGGTGTGAAGTCTTGTAGGGATTTCTGCTGGCTTTAGATTGCCGAATGGATTTGCTTGTTTCTCTGTCTGCTGGGGGACGGGCTTTGATTCCTGCTTATTATCTTCACTCATGATATGTTTCCTTTCATTTTTATCAAAGCAATAAGAAACCAAAATACAGATAAGCCTATGGAAGTGTAGAATAGCCTCATAGACCACTGAATAAGTACAACTTTGTTGTCGTTTGTGCGTTTTACCTCAGATTGCACTTTTTCAATTAGTGCAACGTATTGTAAATCCTTCGCCGCATCCGATTTTATGGTTTCATAGTGCCTCTGTATAAAATCGCTCGTCTCTTTTATGCTAACAAAGTCGTTACGCTTTTCTCTTTTTTGCGCCATAGTTGCCAGAATTAGACTTGCCAAAAGTAGTGCAGTAATTGTAGAAAAAGCTAAGAGCAAGAAGCCGTATGTAAGAGGATATTTGTATTCTACGGCGATAGCAGCTACCATAAATAAAGCAGCAGATGTAAACGAAAACGCTGTCTGCATTTGCGTACTCTGTTGGATAAGTGAATCCTCTCTGCGAAGTTCAGCTTCATAAATTGTCTGCGCAATTTGACGAATATGATTGCTTAATTCCTTCTGCTCGTCAGCATTCGGAAAGTTCTCCTCACCCATATATATTCCTCACTTAATCTTCGCCAACACATCGGCAAACAGTTCGTAGTTATGCTTTACGCCGTCATCCAAGTCGATCTCGATGTTCTGATCGGCAAGGTGGTGAACCTTTTCCTCGTACTTTTGCAGCTCTGTCGCTTGATCTTGGAACTTCTTCTGCTGCTTGGTCAGCTTCACGCGCTCGGATGCGCTGGCACGATCAATGGCGTCACCGAGCTGGGCAAGTTGGGTGCGGTAACGCTCCTGCTGCTCATGCACATAGTCGGTGCGCAGACGGGCGAGAAGATCGCGCTGATAGCGGTGCATATAGCACAGCGCCTTGAAACCGTTCTTCTTGCCGCTGTCAAAGAGCCAGTAGATCGGACGCTTCTGATAGGTTTTCAGGTGGTCGGCATAGAAGTCGTTTAGGAAGTAGCTGCGGATCACTTCGCGGGGCGTACCCTTGCCGCCGAGCGCGTCGGCAACAAACTTTAGGTTTTCTTCCAACGTATCATCGCCGTAGACCTTACGGACAAACTCCACGAAGCGTCCGGTGATGTCATCATCAAAATACTCGTCATCGCAGATGGGGATGATGTTGTCGCTGTCCGGGATGATGCTCTTGTACTTGCTGGCGTCCCATTCGCCGCCCGCGTAGGCAAGCCCATCCACATTCAGAGAATACCGCCCGAACATACAGCCCACGGCATAGGAAATGAGGGAGACGATCTCGTCGCGCATGGTGCGGACATAGTTGCTGCCCTTCATAGATTCCGGCACATCATCTTTGCTGTCAAACACGCGATGCACAGTCACATCCTTGTCCGCAACATCCGGTGTCAATTCGTCCTGCAAACCGTAAATGTCAATGAAAATGCGGTTGAGTTCTTCTTCGTTCTTTTTGAGCTGCTGGAAGCGCTCTTCGCACTCGGCTTGCCAAGCAGCATATTTCTCGGAAATCAGCTTTCCCATATCAATTATCCCTCCAACAGTTCGGTAGCAAATGCCATAGCGTTTCTCCTTTTCATTCTTCACTCGAGTGAGTTTCTAGTTGCTTTGGAGGAAATATTTCGATTCCGTCCGATTTTAGCTTTGAATTCGCTTTTTCCCAATGCGTCATTCCCTTATCAACGGCTGCACTAGGATAAAAATAATCATGTGGTAAATTATCATAATTACTCCAAAGTCGCAAATTCTCTCTTGATATAATAAACGTTGCAACTAAGTACTTTGAAATTTTCCCAAGTTCTGCATTTGGAACATTTCGTTTAATCGCAAATCCCTGTTGGACATGAGGTCTAAGCCATTCAGACGGCTTATTCCGGAGATCAATCACAGTAAAATCTGCACTTGGGACTGCAATAGCTTGAATATATCCGACGCTGTCGTCGAAATGTGGATCATCCGTTTCTATGTGATCATAAGCAAACCAGAGTGCAGACTGGACATTATCGACAACATCAAGAAATCGTGTTTTGAGTCCGTAATGCTGTGCTAACGCTTCGCGCTCGTCATCTGTACCTTCTGGATCAAAAGCAGTCGTAATACTTTTAAGGGCATCTCGAAGCCATAAATCGGCTTCTTCTGTTTCAGTTTTATTACTACAGTTCCTATATAAACTTGTCCAAAGTTCCCAATCCCTTCGTTGCCCACGATAAAAGATTTGAGTGCCTGGCTTATTTTTATGATAGGCATATCGAATGATACCTGTCGCAAGTGCAAGCCCGCGATAATCCATAATATAGTATCTCGGATGTTTTCCGGGGCTGTTTCCCTTTGCGCGTATTCCCCAATGCCTATCCGAAAGTTGTTTATCGATGCTGCTACTAATTTCTGCAATTTTCATACTGCACCTCACATCGACGAATTCCGCTTAAAATCTCTTTTCGTACTTTGCCCGCAGCTCGGTCAAGACCTGCTGGTAGCTGGTCTGGCCGCTGGCGATGCGGTCAAGGTTGCTGCGGGTGGATTTGCTGATCGTCATGCCCTCGGCGGCAAAAGTCCCGCGGATGTTGCGGAGATTGCTTTTGTGCTGCGGAGTCGCAACATATTTCGCGGAAATCAGTTTTCCCATATCAATAATTCCTCCTACAACTTGAATACTGATCTTGCGTGTCAGGTCGCAAGTTAGTCGCAAGTTTCCCGCAAGTTACACGCAAGTTGGTTTTAAGTTCGTACCAAGATAGTACCAAGTTAGTGCTAAGTGATGTACCATCATCCAGAAGCTCTTGGGCAGTATCTAAATATGGCATAGCGTTTCTCCTTCGTTTTGCTGCGCTCTAACGGATGAGGTACATTTCCCTCACTTTATGTTAAAATATTGCTTTTAAATAAGCGTCTGCGATGTACAATGCCACCTTCTGAAGTTCGTTGACTGTAACACTTATTCGAAAATCAATAATAGAATTTCCGTGCTTTTCAACGCCCTTTTCTAAGCACCGCTTTTCTTTGCATTTGTTACAATTCTTGCAGGAAAACTTATTAGTTATGATAATGTTGACATGCCGTTGTTCATCAACACTTATCTCGAGATTCTGATGAGCTATGCCGTTACGGAATTTATTCACAAAGGCATATATTGTTTTGTTATTGAAGGACACATCGCCATCGACACAGTTCTTAATTGGCACAAATATTTGTGGAGTAACACCTATTTTCTTTACCAAATCAGCAAAACGTCCCGGAAATATTTTGCTCCCATCTGTTTTCTTTGCACACTCAAATGGCAACACCACTAACGACAGAAGCGAGTTGATCAACATAGTTGGCGAGAACTCCTCTGTGTTTGAAAACTTTTTAATAATTTGCTTTGTTGTTTCAATTTGCGTAATAAAGAATTGCCGCTGTGTATCATTTTCCTTCCCCGCTGCCATGTGTCACCTCACACCAGCGGATTCCGCTTGAAATCCCACGAGGTTTCATAGGAATCCCAGTCGTTTTCTGAAATAGATATATTCTCTATGGAGATTTTTGTAGCTATTTCCTCATTTGCGCTAATAAATGGTATATTGGGAATATGTCCAGTGCTGTAATGCAAACCTTGGCAAATCACGTTTAAGAAAGCTTGCGCAACTTTTGAATTCAAAAAACCGAGGAGATACAACTTGTTTCCCTCGTAAAAACAAGTTGGACCTGCTGCATCAAAGACAAAGCCATCTTCAACCATACGTGCACAATACGGAGCGGTTGAAACATCATTCCATGTGATCCCACTACGATAGTAGAACTGTCGTGAAGGCAGATGGTTTCCCATTGTGAGAAGTATATTATAATTTGTAGCATCAATTTTAATCACATATTCTCGATTTCCAAACCATCTTCTATAAGAACCACCCTTATTATATGGCGCGTATAGCTTTCCACTAATAATCATGTCATTTTGGCTTGTTGCATGAAAATTTATATTACATAATTCCGCTTCATACCAAAATCGAAGGAACATATCATTATTACCAGTCGCTATTCCTTGTCTACAATCAACGGCACTTCCAAGCAGAGGGGTTGTTGAAAAGTGAGCGCCAATTTTATCACTTATCCAGTAAGCAATAATATTGTCTACCATATAGTGATAGTTTTTTTGGTGACAGTAATGCGAAAAATCAAGGTTATTAAAATGTTGAATTTTAGATGCTGTATCATTTAACTCGGTTAGCTTTTCGTATCTTCCAACATAGTCACTAAGATGTGTTTTCTTAATTATGAAAGCTGATGTTTGAACTACTTCACCGCCAATATCGTCAAATGCTTTTGTGCCGAGGTGCATAATATTCTCAATACAGTAGTTGAGAATCAAAAGTCTCAATGATTGATAACGAGATAAAAACATCCATGAGTGCATGGTTATCATCGACAAGAAGCCATTCTTTTCAGATAAGTCGAGACATTTTTGCATAAATGCAGAAAACAGGTCGTTTTTTCCTTCCGGATAATTCTTCTTAATGAACTTAAGAAGTGAAGCCCCCATGTTAGAGCTACTCATATACGGCGGATTCGTCACCACCACATCGTACTTCTGCGCCAGAACCTCGGCGCACCTGACCAGCGGCAGCAGTTCGTCTAATGCCGGTTTCTGCATCATATTGATGTCCTCGCGGATCTCATCAAACCGGGCGTAAAGTCCGGCGAAGTCTACGGGTGTAATGTTCAGGATAGAGCCGTATTCTTTAGCGTCTCGCATTTCGGCAACAATGCTTTCGATGTCGGCTTTCAGCTTCGGGTCATTCTTGTGGAAATATTCGATGGTCATTGTCTGAATGCCGTTGCTCTCTCGGATGGAGTAGATATTCGGCTGAATCCCGCGCGTGAGCAAGCGGCGGTCATACTGCCGCGCCTTCATCATAACCGCAAAATAGGCAAGCTGCGCCGCACGGTCATCAATGTCTAACCCAAAGAGATTATTCTTGAGGATGCTCTGCGCCGCCTCGCGCTGATCCCAACCGGCAGAGGTATAAATCTGCATCAGCACATCGAAGGCATAGACAAGGATATGACCGCTGCCCATGCAGGGGTCGATGACCTTGATTTCTTCCGGCTTGATGGTCTTGTATTCCTCCCGGAGCTTGGCAAGCTGCGCTTCCACCTCCGGCTCCTGCTCGGCTTCGTCCAGATAGTATTTCCAGCCGTCGTGCAGCTCGGCATTGGGGTGACCTTCCAGCCATAGTCTGCCGAGGGAGTTTTCCACCATGTAGCGGACGATCCAGTCCGGCGTGAAAAGCTGCGTTGCGGCAGGAATGCGCTCTTTTGTGATCTTGACGTTCTTCTTGAGTTGGGCGAATGTATCGTCTTTCAGCTCGGTGTTGTAATACTGATACAGCCAGCCGATGATCTGGACGGCATCCTGCCAGTCTTCTTCGGGAATGTCGGAGACCATGTGACCAAGAACGCTGTCCTGACGGAGAATGTTGTTGGGCAGCAGCATTTCCGTGTAGCCGCCCATCCGCTCGAACATGACGGGTAGCGCACTGTTCAGGGCGTTGCACTGCGTCAGCAGCAGATAGCGGTAGAGGTCTTCGGTGTCGTTGCTCTCGATGTACTCCGCCACCTTGCCGCTGTCCAGTCCCGGCAAATCAAGGTGCAGCACATCGTTCAGAATCTCCGGCTTGAATGCGCCGGATGCGTCCGAGAACACGCGGATATGGGAGGGCAGATAGTTGTTGACCTCCATAAAGCGCAGGGCGATAAAGCGGTTGAACCAAGTGTAGGCAACCTCTTCCATGACCTGCTGATAGCCCTTTTCCTTGATTTGCTTGATGAGTTCCTGCCGCTGGGACTTTTCCTCCGCCGTCAGCAGCCGCCCATTGAGGGTGTCCGCAGAAGCGTCACCGAAGCCGGACTCGTCAATTCCATATTGATAGGCACGTTGGGAAACCTGAGCGATCAGCTCGTTCCGCGCCCAGATCGCAAACTTCTGAATTGCGTTCTTGTTCATCTTATTCTCTCCCTAGCCCTCTCTCTGCTAATTGTTTTTCCACCAAGTTTACCAATCCAATGACAGAAGCTTCCCACGCCTTAACTGTTGTTAAATTGATGGATGCAGCGAAATGATTTCCTTGTCCGCTGTTCTGATTGTTATCGGCTTCATGAACAATTTTGTGTCTCCGTTTGATCATGGTGTTGACAGAATCTTGATCATGAAAATCAGTTGTTGAAACGTCAATTTTACTTAGCCATGATGCAATATCAGTTACATCGTTGAAACTGACCTTTTTCATATGCTGTCTAACAGAGTCGCTAATTAGTGATGCAACGGTCCTATCTTTGTATGGCAAGAGCTTTCCCATGAAAAATTTCTCCGGACGGTCTTGCGTACCGATCAGCGCAATTCCATTTATAGCTGTTTCGTTCCCAACCTGCGGGAGCAAGTCAGATAGAACACCGCGCAAATAGTCTTCTAATGCGGAATGGAGAAATACCACAGCAGCTCGGAGAATATCAGCTTCTTTGACTGTCGGTCGTTTAGGACTCTCTTTTGCCTGCTCAAAAAGAGTACATAGATTGTCAACACGCTGAATGTTTCTATCAAAGCGCGTGAAGGACTCGCTCATATCATCAACGCCTCCCTTAATTGATCTGCACACCGTCGCAGCTTTCGAGTGTCTTCATGAGCTTTTCGCGGATCGCCTCGACGTACTTATCAATGTCTTCCTTGCTTTGCAGACGCTTGACCGAGCAGAGGTCGTACCGGCGCACGGTCATGATCTTCGGGGGCTTCGGCGCGGGCGTTCCGGGCTTTGCGGTCGCTGCGGGTGCGGGCTTCTGCGCTTCCTGCTGACGGGAGGCAGACATGACCTCCATGCGGCGGCAGATCGTGTCCTTGTAGTTAAGAAGCTGGGTAATCATGGCATCCAGCTCGGTGAGAGAGATCGCAGTTTTCGCCGCCTCGCGCTTGTTCACGAAATGATCGTCCGCCTGACGGAGCAGCGCCCCGGCGTCCCGCGCTTCGCTGGCAAGCTGGTGAACATCCTGCATACACTGGCGGATGTTTTCAGCAACTTCCTCGCGCTTCATATCCAGCAAGCTGTCGTAAGCGGTCTTGACCTTCTGGACAAGCTCCGGCAGCTCCCCGATGCGGGAATACGGCTTCGGCATGGCAAGGATCGTGGACGTCGTGCTGATGACATTCAACGTATCTGCATCCGCCGCGAAGTAGTCTCTTTCCTTGAGGATGCTGGCAAGGCGCTTCTTGGCATCGTCGAACACTGTTCGCTGCGCCTTGAAGAACATCTCCACGCCTTCCATATCCTCGGCGGAATCGAGAAGATCGTCCTGCCGCTGCACCATCCGCTTGAGCAGTGCAACATTGTCCTTGCGCTGGCTCAGAACGTCGTTCATCAGATCACGGGCAGCGGTGACGGTTTCTTTTTCGGGGTAACGCTCTTTGGAGTAGAACTCGTCAAGGAGCTTCTGATAGTGGCTCTGCTTGGTCTCGAAGGTATTCAAGACCAAGCGAATCAGCCCATCCTCGTCGGAGGGAATGTCCATCGCGCCCAGATAGTCCCGCAGGAAGTTGACGCTCTTGCGGATCAGCTCTTCGGAGGGGGCAATGCGCCGTGCGACAATGGCTTTGTCGATCTCGGTCTTCTTTCGCAGGAAGTCCACCAAACGGCGCTCTTCCTTGCCAACAACTGCGCCGCCATAGTTGATCTGGATTTTCTGCTGGACAATCAGGCGGGCAATCAGGGCTGCGATGTCGATTTCCTTCCAGCCGTAGGGGATCGCCTGATACCGGCGCTGCACATCGCCCATCGAGGTCTTGAGCATCTTCTGGTTTTGCAGCTCCAACCACTGACTGATCTCATTGAGCGCATCTTCGTTGTTCGCGCCCAGTCCGGTGAAGCCGACTTCTTCGTATGCGCCGTTGAGGATAGCGAGAATATCAGCGTCGCTGTCCACAAACTGATTGACCATGTTCAGCTTGGAATAGACGCTCTCAACAAGGCTCTTCATCGCCTCATCCAGCTTGTCCTTCGCAGAGCCGTATTTCAGGTCGAGGATTTCACCGTGGACGTAGAACTTGCCCTCGACGATGGCTTTTTCGATTAGGCTGCGGGCATGGCTTTCCAGCTTCCGTGCCTCGTCGTTGCGGTCGCGGATGATCCGCTGGATGCTCTCTGGCATCTGCGACACATTCCGCTGCTTGACATACTTGCGGATCTTCATCGCCTGTTCCAGCTCATCAAAGTAGGGCGTGTCCGCCGAGAGAACAACGATTGCCTCGTTGTTGACCTGGGAGTCCATGATAAGTCTCTGATCTCCAACGCCATAGAGGTCGCTTGCAACGGTAACGATGCGAAGCCGCATTCCGCCAGTGGACGCGCCGTTCAGCGTCTCGTCAACGTACTGATCGTAGGCAAAGTCATACTTGCCGTATTTATATTTCTTTGCCGGATAGATTTCACCGTAGACCGTCTGAGAAATGCTCTGAACGATCTGTGCGCTGTCAACCGGCGTATTCTTGATGTCAATGGCAATATCCTGTTCCTCATCCGTCAGGAAGGCGTAGGTATCGCCATTGCGGGAGATGTAGTTCTGAGACAGAAGGCGTTCCAGAGAAGCCGTGATGGATGCGCGGAGGGCAATCTTGTCCGTGTGAATATCGTCGATCATCAGGATGGCGATGTTCTCAATGTTCGCCTTGACATCTTCAATGTAGCGGACGAGGTAGAGCAACTTGAGGACGTTCACGTCCTGCTGCTCCAAGCCGTCGTGGGCATCCGCCGCATTCTGGCAGCGGTCGATGACCCGGCGGATAGCGCTCTCCAAGAAGGTATGTACCGTGTCATAGAACTGATAGAACGGCACAAGGGCGTTTTCATCCTTGTTCTCTACCTTCTGCGCCGCCTCTTGGAAGCCGGACAGCATGGAGCGTTCGCCGCCCGAAAGGTGCTTGCCGGAGTTGCCGTGCTTGCGGATCTCTGCGAGAACCTTCTGGATGACGATGAACTGATACGGCACAAAGGGGAAGGTCGCGCTGAACTCCGCCGCGCTGGTAAAGCCCTTGATGTCGAGGATCGGATTATCAAAGGCAAACAGGCTCTTTAAGCCCGAAGCCTCTTTCTCATACTCCATTTGCAGGAGGTGATCTGCGTCCTCTGTCTTCGCCAGAACACGCTTTTTGATGACCTCATCGACGGACGAGGAAGACAGGCTCAGGCGGGTGTTGAAGCGCCCCTGAATCTTGGAAAAATCGTTGCCGGTGATTTTCACGACGGAATCAATCGCTTCCTGACTGGTGACCATGACCCAGACTTTGCCCCGGCATTTGTCACCGATCTCTTCCACCAGCGATTGCAGATTCATCATCAGATCGCCATCGTCACCGATGTACTGACCGACCTCATCCACGCAGAATAGAAGGCGGAAGTTGCCTTCCTTGCTGTCCACATACTCCTTGATCTCGGAGACGAGCTGCTTGATGCTCATGTCGGCGTTCTCTTCGCCGTTAAACCAGTTGCGGGCTGCTGTCTCGCTCATGCCTAGAACAGACTGCAAGACCTCAACCACATCATCCTCGAAGAAGGCAGCAGAATCGCGGGCGTTGATCCACTCGTCCCCGTTGACTTCCTTGAAGGCAGCGCGGAAGGCGTCCGTCTTGCCCTGCTTATCAATGAAGCGTTCCAGCTTCGCCACCTTGAGGTCTTCGCCATAGAAGCCGCAGTGGTTATAGAACACCTTTGCAAAGACGCGCAGCACGGCGGTCTTGTCCTTGTTGATTGGTCCCTCAATGTCGATGTTGAACAGGATGGACTCCGTGGGAATGCGGACACATTTCTGCACCGTCGCATACATCATCGGGTCGTCAAACTTGTCCGCAAAGTAATCAAAGGCGTGTTTGCCGTCCACCTCTTTGTTGGCGAGAAGGTAGGAGAGCATTTTCAAAAAGTGAGATTTACCACTGCCAAAGAAGCCGGAAATCCAGACGCCGATCTTATCAGTCGGGGTATCAATCGCCTTGACGTAGTTATCAAAGAATGTGGCAAAGTGACGCCGTAGTTCCTTCGTGATGATGTATTCACTCAGTTCATCCTTTAAGCTCTGCTGGTCATCCTGCATGACCTTAACAACGCCGTTGATAGGGCGGTCAATGTCCTTTTGGAACATACTTTGTATTTTCATGCCGCTTTCCTCCAATTACAAAAGGTTGAATGCCCGGTAGTAGTGTCCGTCCAGAAACTTTCCAAACAATCCGAGGTCTTGCCCGTTGAACGATCCCGGATAGAACATGACGATGGGGATGTCCTCAAAGAGATGCTGCATACTGTCCAGCATTTTATGAGAGCGCATAAACGGGAAGATTTTTCCCACGCCGGTCAGGAAGAGAACATCACCGTACTCATGCGGCTCATACTTCATGTATTCCAGAAGTGCCTCCGGCGTTGCGATCTTTTGAAGCTGCTTGAGAAGGTATTCCTTTCCGCGCTTTTCTTCCAGCCCGTCCACGGATTTCAGAACGCGCTTGTCCTCCAAGAGCTTAAGAAAAATCTCATAGAGGTCGCATTCCTTGATGTGGTACGGCGTTCCGCTCTCCGCTTTCAGCCGGGAAACGAAGTCTCTGACGATTAACTCGTCTGCCGGATCATAGCAGAACACATGAATGCCAACCTCGTTGCTCAAGCCTTCGTTTTTCAGAAAACTTGGTTCGGAAATACGTCCTCTGATTTTATCTAACTCTTGCTTGATGTCACTCATGCCAGAGCCTCCTATCTAAAGCAGTTAAAAGCTGCGAGTGCTTCAAGATCGTTGTTCCTGCGAATGCCTTCTTCCAGCTCATCGCAGAGGAACGGCGGATTGAGCCGCGTGGATTTGAATGTATCAAGGATCTCAACCTCAACTAAAATCTTCGTCAGCACTTGCTTGATCTTATTGACCGTTGTCTCGCTCCATCCGGCAATGTCATCGTTCTGTTCCTGCAAGTGGGAAAAGAATACATTCAGGTCTTTCCGCGAAAACTCGAAGTCCTGACTCCGGAACTTTTCTCCAACCACGCCAACCATAAAGTCCCAAACAATGCGGTTGTAGCGCATCATGGCATAGAGGTTGATCTGTTTTGCAATCTCAGGCGGAGCCGATGATAATTCCTGCCGGAGCTGTTCATCATCCAGGGCATCCAGACGCTTATAGCAGCTTCGCACCATGCGGGCAACAAGCCGCTCGGTCGGGTATTGAAACAGATTGTTCTTTTTGATTTCTTCGATAGCGTCCTCCACGGATGTCCCGTCGAGGTAATAATTCGATGCAATGCGGATTTCATAGAAGAGGAACTGTTCCGCCGTGATCGTTCCATTATAGATTAAGGATCTTTCCATGCGTTTCTCCATCTGAACTTGTCTTCCAAGCTCGCTGTTATTGTATCATATTAGCTGTCCCATAAAGCGGACTTTATCATGCGTTTTCACGCGAATCCGGCACAATTTCCATAATATCTTCCACGCCGCAATCCAGCGCCGTGCAAATTTTCAAAAGTATTTCCGTCGTAACATGACCGTTTCGCCCCATTTTTGTGACGGACGCCGGGCTAATGCCCGCTTTCGCGCACAGATCTTTCTTTTTCATATCCTTGTCAATCAGCAGTTTCCAAAGCTTCTTGTAGCTCACAGCCATAGTTCGATTCCTCCAGATGAAAAAAGTGCTCTGCTGCTTGGCAGAACACCTTTGTGCAAAGCTGCCAAGTCTAACAACAGCGCTTCGCAGCGTTGTATTTTATTGTATCAAAACAGGATGGAAAATGCAAGGAAATGATAAATACGAACGATTTTTATTTCGAAGACCACTTATCGAATTCGTCCTTATCTTTGTTTATTGCCGCGCAAATTCTGCATCTCATAAGACACATGAATTATGCTGTTTCGCGCGTGAAAAATCTATGCCATTCGTACCGAATGCGCAAACATTAATTAAGTGTCTTCATCGAATCCACCATAAATGCAGTTGAGCCTTTCCCATTTCTCTGCTACAATTACAATAAGAAAAACGCAACGGAGGTTCTTCCATGATCCGTGAAATCTGCAAAGATGAATTCTTTTTATCTCAAAAGTCAGAACCTGCCACGGCTGACGATTTGGCAATCGTGCAGGATTTATTGGACACGCTGG
>ERZ773235.3120-NODE-3120-length-12321-cov-2.420838_pt1 | contig 12321 bp, 9 predicted proteins | sample MGYA00580522_ERZ773235 | MGnify/ENA primary metagenome ERZ773235 (study PRJEB29015, sample SAMEA2737797) | human gut metagenome | biome: human gut; feature: human-associated habitat; material: faeces | place: China | collected 2012 ...
GGTCTTGCCCGACAGGCCGAAGCGGCGGAAGAGGCGGTCGAGGATGAAGGTGACGCGGGCCATGTAGCCGCAGGCTTCGAGAATCGCCAGCAGGAAGAACAGGATCATGATCTGCGGCACGAAGCCGAGCACGGCCCCCACGCCGGCGACGACGCCGTCCATGATTAGGTCGTAGAGCCAGCCGGCGCATCCGACGGCCTCGAGCGCTGTGCCGATGAGAACGGGGATGCCGGGAATCCAGATGCCGTAGGCGCTCGGATCCTCGGGCGCGGGCACGCCGACGCCCTGGGTGATGACCTCACTGGTCTCCTCATCGGCGGATTCGCCGTCAAAGCTGTAGACGACGGCCTCGGCCGATCCCTCGCGACCCTCGGCGGCGATTTGCTCGTTACGCGCATCGGCGAGGGCCTGCGCCTGTGCCTCACCCGCTTCGCCGTAGTACACGAAGTAGTCGGTCTCCATGGCGGATTCCTCGTCAACCGAGGTGTATTCGGCCACGAAGCCGGAGCTGGCAGCGTCTTGCTCGAACTCGGCAAGGGCGACCTGGAACTCCGGGGACTCGAGGTCGGCGTCCTCTTCGGCTTCCTCACCGATGAACGCCGCTATCGTATCGGTGTTGACGCCCGCCTCGCCGGCTTGCGTCAGGTACTCGCTGATGGCGATTTGCGCCTCGTCATAAGGCTCGGTCGCGGCATCGAGGGCAGATTGTGCTGTGCCCTCGGTTGACACGATTGCCACCGGGTCGAGATACCACCCGTCACCGAAGACGCCGTCGTTGGCCCAGTCGGTCGCGTAGGTACCGACGGTGCTGATGGAAATGTAGTAGATGAGCGTGATGATCACGACGAAAATCGGCAGCGCGAGGATGCGGTTGGTGAACACGCTGTCGACCTTCTCGGAGATGGTCGCACCGGAAACAGCGCGCTTGTGGACGCACTTGATGAAGCCCTCGATATAGCGATAGCGCTCGTTGGTGATGATGGCATCCGACGAGTCGTCGAAGAGCGCCTCGGCCTCAAGGATGATGTCATCGCAGTTGACCTTCGTGCCGATTTCCTCGACAGCTTCCTTGTCGCGCTCGAAGAGCTTGATGGCGTAGTAGCGGCGCATGTTGTTGGGCATGACGCTGGGAAGCTTGTTCTCGATCTTGGTGAGGGCGGCTTCGAGCTCGGGAGTGAAACGGACGGACTGCGGGACAACGCCCTCGCGCGCCGCCTTCACGGCAGTGGTGACCAGGTCTTCGAGACCGTCGCCCTTGAGTGCCGAAATCTCGACGACCGGCACCTGAAGCTGCTCGGAGAGCTCCTTGGACTTGATGGTATAGCCGCGCTTCTTCACGATATCCATCTGGTTGAGCGCGACCACCACGGGCACGCCGAATTCCATGAGCTGCGTGGTCAGGTAGAGATTACGCTCGAGGTTGGACGCATCGACGATGTCGATGATGACGTCGGGGCGGCCGTCGACCAGATAATTGCGCGAGATGACCTCCTCGCTCGAGTACGGGGATAGCGAGTAGATGCCCGGCAGGTCGACGAACTGGACGTTCTTGTCGCTCTTGAGATGGCCGGTCTTTCGTTCCACCGTCACGCCGGGCCAGTTGCCCACGTATTGATGGTTGCCGGTAAGTTGGTTGAACAGCGTCGTCTTACCTGAGTTGGGGTTGCCCACCAGCGCAATGGTCGTTTCCATGTCGTGCTTTCTTCCTCTCCGCGCCTTTGATTCCGAATGAGACAGATGCTCTGAGTAACTGTCTCATTTGTTAGCAATAACTAACAGCAGTGTAAAAAGATGGACTGGCATAAGGGGGTAGCCAGCCCATCGTCTTACCGAGTGGTTAGACCGCCTGGACCTCGATCTTTTCGAGGTCGGACTTGCGTAGCGATAGGTGATAGCCGCGCACGGTCAAGTCGACGGGATCTCCCAACGGGGCGACCTTATCCACCCTGATTTGCGCGCCCTTGGTAATGCCCATGTCCATGATGCGACGACGGGTGGCGCCCTCGTCGCGCAAACGCACAACCGTACACGTTGACCCGGGCTCGATATCAGACAGCGTCATAACAACCTCCATAGTTAGCAAATGTTAACTATATATTAGACTTAGCTAACTTATTGTCAATGTACATTTTGGGATTATTTTGCGGAGTGGGACAGACGGCCTATCCATTTGCTCCGCTTTGTCCCCCCCTGTCCCGGCCCATTAATCCGCATGTGGCCGAACACATGCACGATTTACACGGCGACTTCGAGGACAACCTCATTCTCGCCGCTGTCGAGACAAGCAACGCCGATTATTTCGGCACTGACGGCGATGAAGGAACCGGCAGCCTGGGCGCACTGCGCGAGTTCGCGGAAAGTAATCTCGTCACGCTCGTTTGCGAACGCGACCTTGTCCGGCATCTCGCAGACCTTAGCCTCGAGCCATTCGAGTACGTTAGTCATGCCAGCTCTCCCCTGGCCGCCGCGGGACCAGACAATTCCGCCCCGGCGGCTTTTGTCTGGCCGCTGTTTCGTTGCGCGACGGCATCTGTCTTATTCGGTGACGCGCTTGCCGGCGGTCTTGCGCAGGACGAAGAGCGCGGCAACCACCAGCACGATGCCGATGATCAGGCAAATAACCCAGTTCTGCACGAAACCGGCGATGACGAAGCACACGAACGAGATGACCGCGACTGTGAGCACGTAGGGCAGCTGCGTCTGCACGTGCACGATGTGGTTCACGTTCGCGCCGGCAGACGCCATGATCGTCGTATCCGAGATGGGCGAGCAGTGATCGCCGCAAACGGCACCAGCCAGACACGCCGAAATGCCAATCGTGAGCAGCTCGGGCTGGGACGCGAAGATTGGGATGACGATTGGAATGAGAATGCCGAAGGTGCCCCAACTCGTACCCGTCGCAAACGCCAGGCCCAGCGCGACGAGGAAGATGATCGCCGGCAGCATGCTATACAGGCCGGCAGCGGCACCTTCCATGAGACCGGCAACGAAAACGTCGGCGCCAAGCGCGCTCGTCGCGAGCTTGAGCGTGAGCGCGAAGGTGAGGATGAGCAGCGCCGGAACCATCGCCCTGAAACCGTCGACGATGCAGACGGCCGCATCGCCGAAGCTGATGACGCGACGGCACAGCAGGTAGACGAAGGTAAAGACAAGCGCGATGATCGAACCCCATGGCAAGCCAACCGACGCATCGGTATTGCCAAACGCCAGGGCAAGGTCGCCGTAACCCTCGGCTTCCGGATCCCAGAACCCGCCAACGAACATCATGCCGATGACGCAGCAGATGATGAGGATGACGATGGGGATGAGCATGTCAATGAGCTTGGCGCGCGGGTTATCGAGCTTCTCCTCGTTACCCAACGAGCCGCGATACGCCTCGAGCTCGGCGCGAGCCATGGGGCCGTAATCGAAGCCCATGACCACGATGACGATGATGAACACAATCGTGAGCAGCGAGTAGAAGTTGTAGGGAATCGCCTGGATGAAGAGCTGGATGCCCGTGACGCCGGAGTCCAGGTCGGCCGCCGTGGCCGAGACAGCCGCAGCCCACGACGAGATGGGGGCGATCATGCAGATGGGCGCCGCCGTCGATGATGTAGGACAGCTTGGCACGCGAAATCTTCTGCTCGTCGGTCACGGGACGCATGACCGCGCCAACCGTGAGACAGTTGAAGTAGTCATCGATGAAGATGAGCACGCCAAGGGCGAAGGTGGCGAGCTGCGCGCCGACGCGCGTCTTGATGTGCTTGGCCGCCCAGGCGCCGAAAGCCGCCGAGCCGCCCGCTTTGTTGACGAGCGCAACCATGATGCCGAGCATCACGAGGAAGACGAAGATACCCGCGTTCCACGGGTCACTTATGGCGTTGAGGAAGCCGACCGCCATGGCGTCCTCCCCTTCGCCGATCTCGCCGACGATGATGTAGTTGATGGTGTTAATCGGGTCGAAGCCCGCAAGCAACAACGCGCCCACGACAATGCCGACGAACAGCGACGTATAGGTTTCCTTGGTAATGAGCGCCAGTACGATGGCGACGATGGGCGGCACGAGCGCCCAGAAGGTTCCGACAAACTCCATGATCTCCCCAATGCATGTCAACGTGACAATCGCGCATATTATAGGCATCTTTGCGCGAAATTCGCGGCGCAAAGCCCATGATAGAATTGAGAGGCAGTATACGAACCGCCGATTAACCTCGGGAGAGATGCCATGTTCGAACAAGACCACATCTGGGTTGGACAGGGCGAAGTCCCCTGTAACCTGCTCCTCAACCAGGCAAACCGCCATGGAATCATCGCCGGAGCATCCGGCACCGGCAAGACCGTGACCCTCAAGGTGCTCGCCGAAGGCTTCTCGAAAGCGGGCGACCCCGTCTTCATGGCCGACGTAAAGGGCGACGTCACCGGCATCGCACAACCGGGAGACGATACCGAGAACATCGCCAAGCGCGTCGAGAAGTTCGGCATCGAGAACTGGCAGCTCGAGGGTTGCCCCACGCGTCTATGGGATATGCTAGGCGACCGCGGCGCGGCCGTGCGCATCACCATCTCGGACATGGGCCCCACCATGCTCGCACGCCTGTTGGGCCTGACCGACGTGCAGGAAGGCGTGCTGGACATCGTCTTCCGCGTTGCAGACGACCAGCAAATGCTGCTCATCGACCTCAAGGACCTGCGCGCCATGCTCAACTACGTCTCCGAGCACGCCAAGGAGTTCGAGACCACCTATGGCAAGGTCTCGTCACAGTCGGTCGGCGCGATCCTACGCTCCCTCATCTCCATCGAGGACCAAGGTGGCGACATCTTCTTCGGCGAGCCCGACCTCGACCTCAACGACTGGTTCGCAACCGACGAGAACGGCCAGGGGTATGTCAACGTGCTCAACGCGGCGCGCCTCATCAACAGCCCGCAAATCTACGCGATGTTCCTGTTGTGGATGCTCAGCGAGCTGTTCGAGACGCTGCCCGAGGTGGGCGATGCCGACAAGCCCAAGTTCGTCTTCTTCTTCGACGAGGCTCACCTGCTGTTCAGCGGCATGCCGAAGGAGCTGCTCGACAAGATCGTGCAGGTCGTGAAGCTCATCCGCTCCAAAGGCGTGGGCGTGTACTTCATCACGCAATCGCCATCCGACATTCCCGACGAGGTGCTCGCCCAACTCTCGAACCGCATCCAGCACGGGCTGCGCGCCTACACGCCGGCTGAGCAAAAGGCCGTGAAGGCAGCCGCGCAATCCTTCCGCGAGAACCCGACGTTCGACGCGAAGGACAAGATTCTCGAGCTTGGCACGGGCGAAGCGCTCGTCTCGTTTCTTGATGAGGACGGCAAGCCCTGCATCGTCGAGTACGCAAAGATATTGCCGCCGCAGTGCCGCATGGCTGCCGCCGATTCCGAGGTCATCGACCGGGTGCTTGCCGCACAGGAAGCGCTCATGAGCAAGTATGGCGAGGCAATCGACCGTGAATCGGCTTACGAGCTCATCAGCAAGCAGGCCGAGGCGCTCGACGAGGAAGCCAGGCAGGCTGCCGAGCAGGCGCAAGCCGACATAGAGGCTGCCGAGGCCGAGAAACGGAAGGCGAAGGAGGCCGAAAAGGCCGCCGCAGCCGAGGAGAAGCGCGCCCAGAAAGCACAGCAAGAGGCCGTCAAGCAGGTGGGAAGCGTGCTCGGGCAGATTGGTCGCGAGGCGTCGCGTCAGATCATCCGCGGCATCTTTGGCGCGCTCAAGAAGTGAGCGTGCGCCGACATCGCAAAAATGAGACAGATGCCCTGAGCAAATGTCTCATTTTGCTGCTCGTCGCAGCGCTCGCGCTGTTGCCGGGATGCTCATCGGCGCTGTCATCGCTGCCAACGACGGGACTCCCCTCGGGCGTCGAGTACACCGATCTTGGCACCCCCGACTTCGACGAGTTCACCGGGCAAACCGAATCCTTCGAGGAGTACAGCCCGCTTGACGCGCTGGGGCGCTGTGGTGCGGCGACCGCGTGCCTTGGCCGCGAGCTCATGCCCACCAAGGAGCGGGGGCAGATCAGCTCCATAAAGCCCACGGGCTGGCAGCGCACCGAGTACGACTTTATCGACGGTGGCCTACTCTACAACCGCTGCCATCTCATCGCCTACAGTCTCACCGCCGAGGACCTCAACGAGCGCAATCTCATCACCGGCACGCGGCAGATGAACCTCGCGATGACCGAATTCGAGAAGCTCGTGTGCGACTACGTGGAAGACACCGGCAATCACGTGCTATACCGGGTCACGCCCGTATTCGAGGGCGTCGAGCTCGTCGCGCGGGGCGTGCAGATGGAGGCGCTTTCCGTGGAGGATAACGGCGAGGCTATCTGCTTCAACGTCTTCATCCCCAACGAACAAGACGGCGTTGGCATTGACTATCTAACAGGGTATAGCTGGCTAGCTGGAGAGAGTGGAGGCACGGGCTCGAAGAACGGCGAAGGTGCTACCGGGAAAAGTGGCGACGAGACCACGTGCGTCTACGTGCTCAACACGAGCAGTAAGCGCTTCCACCTCCCCACCTGCGATTCCGTCCCCACCATCAGCGCGAAGAACAAGGCCGAAAGTGATAAGTCCCGTGACGAATTGATAGCCGAAGGCTACAAGCCCTGCGGCAGCTGCAGACCGTAGATGGAGCGCTGCCCCAGGGGCAAGCTTCCTCCCGATATCCCATATATGACCAAATTAATACGGGACTTTCTCGGTTTTCTGTCGCAAGTATCTCGAAATTTGCCCGATTTCAGTCGGCGAAACTGTTGGATTCGCTCGTTAGCATAGCTAGGGAGTGAAGACGAGTGCCGCATCCTTATCGTTTCGCATATTGCTAGTAGATACCTATTGGACTTATAATAGACACTTGAAAGGTGGTTCGTATGGAGTTCGAATACGATCCAGCTAAGAGCACGACAAACCTCCTCAAGCATGGCATTGATTTCGAGGAGGCGCAGTCGCTGTGGGAGGACCCAAACCTAGTTCGATTTCCCATTGATTGTGGCGGAGAAAAACGCTGGGGTGTTATATCGCACTACTCTGGGAGCCGATGGGTTGCGGTCTGCACAACACGGGGCAACAACACGCGAATCATTTCAGTACGTCGGGCAACCAGAAAAGAGGCTGCATTTTATGACAAGAAAAACAATGACCGATGAGGAGTTTGACGAGTACTTCGACAATGGTGGCGACATTACTCCCTTTATCGTCGAGGATTCTGTCGAATTTCCCAATCGCGATGACAGGGCCCGCAAGGTAAACATCAGCATGCCGGAGTGGATGATTGAAGAGCTTGACGCCACGGCACGTCACTTCGCGACCACACGACAAGGCGTCATTAACATGTGGATTGGCGAACGCCTGGAGAACGAGCGCCGCAAAACCATGGCCTAGTAAAACCAGACAAAAGTGCCCCGGCGGCAACTGTCTGGGCACAATGAAAAGCGGGGCGGCTGCTCGAGGCAACCGTCCCGCCTTTTTTGCTACTAAGCTGCCGCGCTTTGGGATGCTACACAGCCTGGGAGGAAAGGATCTTGGAAAGCTCCTGGGCGCTATTGAAGGGAAGCGAGTCGCGCGGACCGCTCACCTGGACCACGTCGCCTTCCCACACCCTGCCTTCATCGGAGAACTTGGGGGAATGCACGATGTAGCTGAAGCGCAGGCGCTTCTGGCTTGCATCGGGGCTCACGTTAGGGTCGTAGTTGAGATTGTCCAGCAGCTCGCGCATGCCGTCGACATAGGCCTGCGGATCGTTGGAGTCGAGACGCACCACGCCGACCTCGGGGTTGTAGAGCACGCCGTCGGAAATGAATATGGTGCGCATGCGCTCGCGGCGCCTCTTCTCGGCGATGTGAATGGCGATGCACAGGCCAATGGTTATGATCCACCAAAGAATAGTGATGACCAGATCGCGCATGTCAATGAGGTGGAAACCGAGGTAGTTCCAGAGCCACAGGAAGGCAACCGAGGCTACCATCAGAATCGCGATAATGATTACGTTGCTTTTTCGCACCGCTTCACCTTCTTCCTGCATCGCGTTCCCATCCAGCGGAATCATATAACATTCAAACGAATAATTACCCTGTCAAACTGCTAAACGTAATGACGTGCAAGGGAACAGGATGCGCAAAAACGAGGAGGGTGGTTCATGAACCACCCTCCTCTTGTTGTCTGCCTGCGAATATCTAGATTACATCGCCTGGAAGGCGCCGTTGCTCACGCGGGATTCCGCCACCTGCTCATCGCGCTTCCTTCCCATGATGTCGCCCTCGAAGTCGTCCATGTCGCGGGCGCTGTGGCGACGGGCGTACAGCACGCCCAGCCCGTAGACGATGGTGACAAGCGCGCCGAAGATCATCAGCCAGTGCGTCCAGCAGTGAATCTCCTCGAAGGCGGCCAGCGCGTTGGCGTCGTCGTCGATGGCCTCAAGTGCCGTGATGTCGGCCAGCGGGTTCTCGGCATCGCCGATGGCCTCGACAGCCGCAACAGCAGCTGCGGCTGCCGCAGGAGCGACGGCGTCAGCGGGGGTCGCGACCGCAGGAGCAACTGCGGGACCGGCGGGAGTATCGGTCGTGGCGGTGCCATCACCCGGCGTAGTCGGGGTCACGGGGTTGGTGGGGTCGGTCGGATTCGTCGGGTCGGTCGGAACGACCGGCACGGTCGGATCGTCGGGTTGCACGGCCGTCCACAGAGCCGTGAAGGTGATGTTGCCGGCCTCGTCGACGGCAGGCTCGCTCCAACCGGCAAAGTCATAGCCCTCGCGGGTGGGATTGGCCGGGTTGCCGCCGGTATAGCCATTCACCTTGTAAGCAGTGGTGGAGTCAATCACGGGATCCGTGCCGTCGTCGTAGCCCTTGAGCCAGGTCACGGTAATCATCTTGGGGTTGACCGTCCACTGGGCGGTGTAGGTCACGTTGCCATGGGTGTCGGTTGCCTCATTCCAACCATTGAAGTCGTAGGTGAAGTACTCGGTCTCGGGACGAACGGGGGCGGACTGGGTGTCAGCCGCCGGAACCTTGTCCTCATCAACGGTATCGGTAGCGATGGGGGCCTCAGTGCCCTGGGTATACCCGTCATACCAGGAAACCGTAACGAGCTTTACCCAGATTGCCTTATAGGTCGCAGCACCCGTCACGGTCTCGGCAACTTCAGGATCCCAGCCGGCGAAACGATAGCCCTCGCGAGTCGGAGCGCCCTCGAAACCGGGGGTCTCGGAAAAGACCAGGACCTTATTGACCTGGTCGGCAAAGATCTCTTCGTCCTCGACGCCATCGTTATAAATGATGTCGTAGTATTCCTCGTCATCGGCGATGTTATTACCGTTGCGGTCTTCTTTCCACATCGCGGTAATGATTACATCCCCGTCTTTATATTCGGGAGCACCCCAGCCCGCAAAGACATGATTCTCGCGAGTAGGATTGGCGGGATAGTCGTCAGCTACGAGCTCATGATCTTTCGCGTAGCGATCAGTCTTCTCCGGCGTTTCGGTGTAGCCATCGAGCCAAGTTGCGGTATAGAAGGGAACGGCAGGAATGCTACGCACTTCCTTGTGTCCGCACTCGCACTCACGAGCTTCCTGACCTTCGTGATCAAAGTCTGCGGCGTTGATTACATACCAATCGCCATAAACGTGGTCTTCTTTCAGAACGCCACCGAGCTCCTTGCCTTCACAGACAACGCAAGTCTTTATATGCTGCGTACTCTTGCATGCATCATCGTGGGACTTGCCGTCATCGGTAAGATCCGTCCATGCGTCGGGGAACTCATGGCCCCGAGCAGGAATCTCCTGGTTGTTGCTTATTATTCCGCAGCGTTCGCACTTGTCATATTTATTACCCTTTTCAGTGCAAGTCGGGGAGTTCACGATGATGGTTTTCCATGCATGACCAAGCGAATCGATCTCTTGGTTATCGGTGCGGTAGTCACACTCGGTGCAACCCGTATATGAGTTGCCCTTGTCGGTGCACGTTGCCGGGACTTCGACATACTCAAGAGAGTGTTCTACAAGTTCGGTTGTGCCGCAGCGCTTGCAGGTGTGCTCGTGGCCCTCTTCGCCTGCAGACCTGCATTCAGACCAGTCGTGGCCAAGGGCAGGAATCTCGGTGTAATGAGAATTGCCCTCGCATAGCGAACAATACATCATGCCGTAGCCCGACTCGGTGCAAGTGGGTGTTTTATCAGGAGAAAGAACCTCTTCATATTCCGCAGGATGCGTGCAGAGAATCTCGAAGGGGAAGGTCTTAATGATTGAACCTGCAACCAAGACACTGATGCTGTACTTGCCGGGATTCATGAATGAGTTGTCATAAACTCCGATGTAGTCGACCGTATAATCCGTGCCCTCCTGTAACGTCTTGCCGTCTTTGGTCTTGACGCTAATGCTCGGCTTCTGCTCAGCTCCGTTATACATCGCCTCGTATTGAGAGTACTGCTCGTTATAAGTGATGCCATCCGAAACAATCAGTGAGGGCACCAGCTCATCCAGGCTGCTATATACGGGCTGCTCGTCCTTCTCGTTCTCGAGCGCGAGCGTGGTGATTTCGGCCTTCTCTATGACCTTGGCGCTATCCTCCTGGCCGGAAGACTTCTCCTTCTTCTCTTTCTCCGCCTCCTGCATCAACTCGGAGTCGGTGCTCGAACCGAGCGCGGCGCTCGCAATGGGAATGATAGTGAGAGTCGACACGGCAAACACGATGGCGATAAAGCCCGAGAGGCACTTGCCCCATACCGTATCCTTTGGCTCCCTGTACTTTCTCTGTTGCTTCATGTGCTTCACCGGCCTTCCCTCGGTCCCCTACTTCTATCCTCGCGCCAACGGCATTGTGGGGCGTGCGCCCACGCGTACGACGCGTATGTAAACGGGATGGCCGTAGTATATTGACGGGGCAATTTCCGCGCTGAGCTGGGATTTCTCCGAAAGACGCCAATATGGCTCCAGGGTTATGACAGGGTAAATGACCCCTGCTCTGACCTGCGGATTTCGGTAACTGGCCAGATAATCAGTGATGGGCACATTCACTAAATGAACGTCATTTGACATTGTATTGATTGTGTACTGAGAGGAAAAAGGGCGTACTATTGACCGTGTTCCTCTCCCGGGCACCCGTGGAGACAGGGAAAGGCACCGGACAGCAAGGACGGCGCACATGCAGACGCAAAGCTCACCCATAGTAGCGTATCGCGACCACTGGACTTCCGAGTGCATTGCGCTCATCTGCGGAATCGCCAATGCGGGCGGCGGAACCCTTGTCATAGAGTCGAGTGAGAAAGCCTACACGACCGGTCGGCGCAAGCTGAGGCGTCCGTTCGAGCAGATCCCCAAGCTTGTCGAAAAGGAGCTGGGCCTGCAATGCACGACCGAACCCGTGCTCGACGGCACGGCGCTGTGCCTGGAAACGACCGTTCCGGCAGCGGCAAAACCCCTCGCCTATGACGGCACGTACTGGCTCTACGCCGGCAACGCAAACATTCGCTCAACCCGCAAGACAATCGAAGGGGTCCTGTCAAACGCCCCTGGCGACACCGGATCATTCGATACGCCCTGGGAGATGCGACCCCAGGCCGGAGTCAAGCTCGAGGATCTGAACGCCCGGGTGTTCCTCACGGTCGCGGCGCTGAAGACCGAAACATCTGACTTGCCCATGGACCCGCTGGGAGCCGTGTTCGAGCATCGCCTGGCCCACCTGAACCTGGAAAACCCACAGACCCAGGCCATAACGAACGCCGGCGTTCTGCTCCTGCACAACCAGCCCGATGCGATCATACCCGGTGCCCTGGTGCAGCTGCGACTCCTCGCGCAGGACGAGCGGGTCGTGCTACACGACGAGGTGAGCGGCCCCCTGCTCCGTCAAATCAAGGAGTCGTCGCGTCTGCTCTTCGAGCAGTACCTGCCCATGGCGATCGCCGCCTCCGGGTCGATGAACGATCCCGCCGCGGGTCTGAACTTTCCATCCCGCGAGGCCGTGCGCGAGGCCCTGTTGGGGACACTGGCGCACAAGGACTACGCATGCGGCCAGCCGGTAAGCGTCGACGTCTTTCCCAGCCGCATGATCATACGAAATCCCACGGAGGCCGGTGTGCCCAGCCTTGCAGCTGACGAGGATTCCGAAGTCCCGGCTGTTGTCGCAAATCCCGTTCTCACCAGGGCCATGCGTCTCGTCGGCATCATAGATGACCGGGACGTCGATTACGAGCGGATCATCCAGAAGAACCTCGAGGTGGGGCTTGACGCCCCCCTTCTTGAGCACGACGCCAACGAGACATCAATCACCTTTCCCCTGGATTCGGAGAAAAGGCGGCAAATGAGCACCCCCCCCCCTGCGCATGATTTTG
>ERZ773235.3134-NODE-3134-length-12248-cov-10.618798_pt1 | contig 12248 bp, 18 predicted proteins | sample MGYA00580522_ERZ773235 | MGnify/ENA primary metagenome ERZ773235 (study PRJEB29015, sample SAMEA2737797) | human gut metagenome | biome: human gut; feature: human-associated habitat; material: faeces | place: China | collected 2012 ...
GCAAGATCGGACAAGCTGATTTCCTCTGTTTTATTATTTTCTATGTAGTCCTGCATCCGCTGGACTGCCAAAACCTGTTCCGTCATTCTTCTTAACTCCTTACCGGAATATTATACCCCGAAGCAAAAATGCTTGCTTGCAAGGGCATTTTTGCGAGACTGTCAATACCACTCGTGCGCAGCACGGAAAGGCGACAGCCGGAAAGACTTGCGCAGAAAGACTTTCAGTGGGTATTATACCGTGCCGTGAGAATTATCTCTCGACTTTCCTTGCCTTTTTGTTCTACTCGGAAAATGACTTCTTATAAGAAGGCAATACCAATCTCCAAAAAACAAGTCCGTTTACGATAAGCAGCATGCCGAATCCGACTCTTGCCGCCCACTCCGAGATAAGAAGCGCGATCCCGTTCATGTCGCCGCCTCCAAACAAGCCGCACAGGATGCTCAGATACAGCGGATCGAGGAGCAGAAATGCAATCGTTATGTAGTAAAGCACTGCGCGGAACAGCTTGCTCCCGGCTCTACAGATTTTCTTTGCAAGCGCAGCCAGCAGATATGCCGTACAGAAAGTCGCCGCCGCACCAACAAGGCAGAAGATTCCGAGCTGTATGTCTGTCATTTGGTCGGCGCAGACATCGATCTAAATGCCAAGCCCCATGAATTTTATCTGCCGAAACACACCTGTAAGAAGTGCGTATAACAGATGCGCGCCTTCATGAACAATATCATAGGCAATTACGGCCGCAAGAATGCCGATGTATTGCCATGATCTCTTTGACATAATTCTGTTTTTCCCTCTTTTAATTTTTTGCACTTTCATTTACAATCTGAGCATATAGCTTTTCCGGAATTATCGACGAACCGATCTCCGACAGCAGTGCCGCATCAATCTCACCGATTTTTGCATACTGCCGTCCGGCATTCCGAACCAGCTCCAGCCGCGGAACAGTTACAGCCGCCGCATCTGCGGCATTGAACATAGGACTTTCCGGCACAGTAATAACTGTATGATTATTCGGAAACATCAGTTTGAACTGCATTACTGCCGGTTCAAAATTGCGATTGCTGTTCGGGAAACCGCATCCGCAAATCATCAGGTATTTCAAGTGCGAAAAATCCCGCTGTCCGACATGAGCGTAACGTCCGTCTGTCTGCTCCATTGCCATGGAGGAAAGAGGCATTGTACGGTCAATAAGATTCTTCAGCATAGCGGGCATCCCGTAGCAATACAGCGGAAAACTGAACAGCAGCAGATCACTTGATGTTATCTCATATAAAATATCGCGCATATCATCGTCCATTACACATTTTCCGCCGTTATATTTGCAGGTAAAGCAGCCGCGGCAGAATCCGATATTCCGATCAATAACATTAACCGTGTGCACCTTCTGCGGGCTGACCTCGTTCATGCCTGACAGAAATGCCCGTGTTATATGCATCGTGTCACTTTTTTCTTTCTTTGGGCTTCCGTTAATAATAAGAATTTTCATAATAGTACCTCATTACATTCCGGAACTCTTTTCAAGCTCCGCCCCGTAGCGAAAAATCACAGAGACAAGAATCAGAACAATGCCGGTTACCACGCCGCCGAAATTGGCGACAGTCACGTCCACGCCCTGCCAAGCTGCGACAGCATCCGAAACGGCGATGGCGACGATGGGAATCCAGATAAAGCGGACACCGAGCTTTTTGAGCCGTTCGGCTCCGTTATAGGTAAACGGCGTGCCGTCCGCACGCTCGGATTTGAGATAGCTGTGTGTAAGCTTGAGAAGAATTGCTTCTGCAATCAGCATAAATGTAACGGACAGCAGATAAACATATTTTTGAAGTAAATCCGTTCCGTCGGCAAAGAGATCGAACGGCTCGCCAAAAATACGCAAAACCGTCCCTCCGTGATACTGCACCGCGGCACACAAAGCGCCGAGACCGGACAGCACCGCAGCGACGGTACAAATTATACTTGCGATGATTGTTATGATACGAAAGACATTAAATACCTTCTGAATGGTTTCGAGTGTTTTCATTGTTCTTTCTCCTTTGTTTGAATATGAATCGTTCCTTTGGCGCCCCGTGCCTCCACTGCAACGGTGTAACTGCCGCTTTCGGAGATATTTACGGTAAAATCCGTTGTCTCCCTGCCGCTGCCTTCATACAGCAGCGATCCGTCAGGTGCTCTTACCTCCATGTGCAGTGACCCCTTTTCGGTTTCAAACAGAATTACGAGCGTATCGCCCTTATTCAATTCCATATTGTGAATATCCGACCCGCTCATACTTTCAATGTCCAAGCAGTAGAACTTCGATGCTGCTTCACGCTTGCCGACAAAATTATTTTCAGTGCAGGCAGCCGCAAATACGGCAAAGCCTAAAGCTAAGCACAGCAGCATAACTACGGTTACCGTCTTTCGTTTCATTTGTTTTCCTCACAGTGTTTTCACATAATTCTTTCGTGTAACAGTGCCTTTTCCCGTGTACGGATATTCTTCGAGGTTAAAAACCTCCCGGTATCCATTCTTTTGTAAAATGCGGGAAATTGAAAAGAAAAGGTGTCCGCAAATGCATATTTGCAGCCGCGGCGCACGGCTTCTCTTTCGGCAGCCTTAATCAGTTTGCTTCCGATTACATTGCCACTGCATTGTTCACTGACAAAAATAAACCTAATGCAAAGCCAATCACCGAATATTTCTCCCGGAGATCCAGCTAACTTTCGATTGTTATCGTCTTCAAGGAATACGCCGATAGGAACATTGGGGACGCCTTGAGGTGACTGAGATTGTATTATTTCATTAACATCGCGCTCATTTCCGCCATCGTTATTCTGAAATTCATACGCCTATTCCCTTGCCGCTCACAGCGTATTTACCTTTTGAGTTTTGGGAAGTGTCTTTGTCAAGATCATGGTATAAACAATCGTAATAACAATCAAAATACCAATATGAAGCAGGTGCATTTTTGCGGTAAGGTTCGTATCATTGGCAAAGGTGCCGAGCGTGTTGATTGCGGAATGTACGATGATACAGGGCAGCAAACTTCCGCCGCGATAAAATATCGTGACCAGCAGGAATCCAACCGCAACCGCAAAAACGATCTGACACAGGTTATTCACAAGATTCATACCGCTGCCGTTGAAAAGGTTGATAATATGTCCGATGCCGAAAGTTACGCTCGAGATGACAACGGCGGATTTGATATTATCCTTTGCAATAGCGACAAACAGAAAGCCACGGAAGATCACTTCCTCTAAAAATCCGACGCAGAGCATACATACGATACGACAGACCGTTTCCGCCGGCGTGTAATTGAGTGCAGCCCCGTTCCAAAGGTTTCCCGATGCCAAGATAAACAGCGGCACATAGTAAAGGAAGCGCCAGGCGGGAACAGGAGTTTTGCAAAGTCCGTACAGCTTCTGTAAGTTGTTTTTTCGGATAAAAGTAAAAAGAACTATCGTCTGCAGGATGCAAAAGACAGCGCTTGCAGCGTATTCAATCCCAATTACTTTATTCAGCGGATTGCCCACGGATTGCAGAACGCAGTAAACCACGATCCACACGATTGCAAATGTCAGCTCGTTTTTCTCATATAATTTTTTCATTTCATTTTCTCCTTATACCAGTCATCACCAATGTGTATACCTGTTTTCTTTCATTTATCCCCCGCGTCCCGGCTTTTTCGGAATGCACATTCCTACAGCAAGCCCGGCAAGCATACCGACGGAAATACCGATTCCGGTACTATTTTCAAACATTGTTCCGATAAGCAGCCCGAAGCACATGCCGAGGCTCATGCCTTCAGTACCGTAGTTACTTTCCATTTGTTCGCCTTTCTTTTTCCCCGCCACTCCGCGAATGGTCAGTATTACCACCGCCAATTCCGCCGCAATCCACGGGGCAGCAGCTTTGATAAAATCTAAAACCGCATTCATGTTCGTTCCTCCCGAGTTTTAATTTCTACGGTTCATGTCGGTCAATTCTTTTGAAAAAGATAAAGTAAACCAACAATCCGTCGATAACAAGATCGTATATCCGCAAGCGGTCAAAGAGCAGGACGGAGGAAAGTATCGAAACGAGTACGATGCCCGTACCGATGATCTTCGGGAATAATCCGCGCTGTTTTACCATCCACGCAAAGTATGCCATTATCGGCGAGAAAAAGGCAAACACCGTCCAACCGATGATAAACGACCGACCGTAGGCCCCATGAGTGAGCATAGCCATTGCATAATATGTAAGCAGCATCCCCAAGCAAAACGGAAATATGTTCAGCATGGCGGCTTTCTTTGTCGGGCTGTAACCGGCAATCAGCGTACCCAGTAGAATCCAAACCGACATCTGAGAAAAGATCTCTCCGAGGAGCGGACAATAAATATCGAATAATCTTGATACTATGCCGAGAAGGAGACCTACGCATAGCATGGAAACCGGGTTTAACAGTTTACTTCTTTTCACAGTGGACTCCTTTCTCTCCGAGCAAATAACCTGTTTGGCGAAAATTGCAGTTGTGCCGCAGCGGTGTTACGACCTTCTTATTCATTGACATATTCTTTTCCCCAAAAATCCGGCAACAGCTCTTTGAGGGTAACAGTTTCTCTGCTTTCGTAATCCACCATGATTTCCATGCTTTCGTTTTTCTCATTCAGTTGATACAGAAATTCACGGCACGCACCGCACGGCATCCCGCTTCCTCCGCCAAACGGCGCTCTGTCACGAAAAGCGATCAGCCTTTTTATCCGTGTCTGCCCGCTGCTTGCATACATGTTCAGAGCGGCGACCCGCTCGGCGCATAAATTCATAACACCGCTGCGCGCCTCAATGCAAAAGCCCGTATAGATCGTTCCGTCCTCGCTTTCCAAAGCGCACACCACATGATGCGCTTGGATAAAAGGGCTTACATCCTCCGGGTGATATTCTTTTTCAGCCTCTTGATAAAGCTTTTCCCATATATCCATATCGTCCTCCTAAGTTCATGGTGACCTATCGTAATGATAATCAGTACGCCAAATTTTACTCTTTGATGATATCCCGGAGTGTCAGGACTTCGCAGCCCTTGCTTTCGTAATATGAAAGCATCTCGGGCAGCTTCTTTTTATCATAACTCGTAATGCAGTCCGACAGCACATGAACGGTGTATCCGCTTTTCGTCATATTAAAGCAGGTGGATTTGATGCATGCCGCGGCATCCGCACCGACAACATAAAAGTCGGTAATGTCGTTTTCCCGAATGAAATCGGTAAAATCCTCGCTTGTCAGCGCATTGCTTTTTGACTTCGTAAAGATATGGTCGGATACAACTTCCATCTCCGGCACAAGTTCTGCGCCGCGGGTTCCGGGCTTGAATGTCCTCGTTCCCGCGGATAAATTGTTATGCTGAATGTAAATGACCATCAGCTTCTTTTCGACTGCCCAGTCGATCGCCTCATTGACTTTATCAATGATTTCCCTGTAGTTTTTCGTGATGTCATTTTGCAGGTCGATCACGACCAATGCGCTGTTTTTCATAATAGATTCCTCCGTATTTTTCTTTTTAATTTCAGAATTTTTGCCACCGGTTCTGTTTCCGTCTTTGAAATCTCTCAAATCATATATTCACTGAATCGGAACACAGCAGCCGATATCGTTTATAATTTTACCGTCAAGAATACTGTTTACTTCCAAAAGATGACCGTATATTTTGACTATTGCGATGTGAAATGATCGCATATATCCTATTCGTGCGGAATCACCTGACTATCACCCTTGGCGCAGATATAATTCCCGAGATGCTGCTTTCGGTCGAAGATAGTCCGTCAAAGCTCCAAGCGCATATAAACGATCTCCTGAAAGCCTGCCGTTCGGGATCTAAATCCTTTAGGATTTCTGCCGTATTCGACAAATCCGAATTTTTTATACATAGATACCGCCCTTGCATTGCCCGCAACCACATTAAGCTCCAATTGAACGTATCCCGCGTCCCTTGCACATTGAATACATACCTCGGTCAACGCACGACCTATTCCGAGTCCCCAATATTCCTTCAACACACTGACACCGAATTCGGCACGGTGTGCCACTTTGTATTTTGTCCCTACAACGTCTATGCCGGCGCATCCGACAGCCTTGCCATCCGCAAATGCGATCAGTTCTATTTCATTCGGGCTCTCTGTCTTTCTTTCTAAAAAACGCCCTTCCTGCTCCGAATCAAACCGATTTTCATCGGGATAGGACAGCAGATAATCCGTTTCCGCATGTGTCAGATTGAAATTGTCGAGAACGGCGCTTCCGTCCGAAGCCAAACCGTTTCTGATATAAACCTCTTTGCCGTTTCGGGCGATTATTTTTCCGCTGTATTTCATATTCGTACCTCTGCAAATCGAAAATTATCGCTTGATATATAACTTCATCACCTCTTAAACTACTGTACGGCATACAGTGATTTCGTGCCGTACACTCTGAAAAACTGCCTGATGTGCCGCTCGATCAGCCCCATTACTTCCGTCTCTCGCTCAGGTTCACGGTCGCAGAGATTGATCCAGACGGAAACAGGCAGACAAAGCTGTGCCGCCATGATCTCCGGATCGTCATCATTCAGCTTACCCTGACGGATTAGAAAGCGGATGAACCCGGTGAAATACCGAATGACATCCGTATAATTCTGCTTGGTCTGCAATGCGGTCAGCTTTGGATTTTGAAACTGCTCAACGGTCAGCATATTGAGGGACTTGCAGATCTGCGGATCATGCGGGATATAACGTACATGTCCTAAGATCATTTGTATTGCAGCATCCGGCGCGATATCTTCCTATCCCTTGTAAAGACCCGATCATCCCAATCCGCCATTGCAAAAAATAGAATGCCTGTTGTACTGTTCCGTCACTGTTTCAACAAGTGCATTAAGAATTTCCTGCTTGCTTCCGAAATGGCTGTACAGAGATGCTTTGCGGATTCCATCGTTTCGATTTCCATCCTACAACTAATATCACCATTACTACTATCGAACGGTAGGTAGGTTGTCAAGTAAAATTTTCTGATTTCCGGAAAAAAGCACCTGCCGAAGCAGATGCTTAATATGAAATTATTCCGTTTTTTTCTCGGGCAGTGATTATACCCTCTGTCTGCCGCGAAAAGCTTGTTTCACTCAAAAAGAACCGTTTTCAACGTCATGAATGTGTCCGCCGCTGCTGCACATATTCTCACGGTAGGTTTTGGTACTGAAAATCACTTTTTGGTCGTAGCCTGTACGGTATTCTCGTAAACAAAATCATCAACCATGTTGCGAAGTATGGTTTCCTTCAGATTGTCCACGGCTTTTTGTCTTATCTCATCCGTAACCTCTTCATCGGTCGTCAGATATCCGAGACTGTAAGCTCTGTAAGCAATATACATGTCAAGATCACCGTATCCCTCATCCTGGGCTATCTCAAGAGCCTTTTCGGAATACACGGAATCGGTAATTGCCATCTTTTCCTGACGCGCTATATAATATACTATCATCTCGTCCTTGACCTTTTCTTCTGCCTGCTTCTGCACCGCAGCATTGAATTCATCCACTGTCTGGTAGTACTTTTCCTTCACATATTCTTCAAGCGTCTGTTCCGCTTTACGCGCACTCTCCTCTACTCCGGCAAGAATCGAATTTTTAGCTTCCTCGAGTTCCTTTTCGGGATACTTTTTCACCTTGAAGTTGTCGTGAATCTGGATCCACACTCTTGTATTAACATAGCTCTCGATCTGCTCATTTCTCGTGCGCTGAAGAGTTGAAGCGGCAGAAGCTCTGTAGCTCTCTTCGGAATCATACCCCATAACGGAACCGTCTTCGGGATAGATAATCTCCTGAATATATGTGCAGATTACATCAAGCTCTATAGTCTCGCCCGCATATGCCGGGTATTGCCAGCACGGGTCGGGGAGAGTGTACGTCAAGGTTTTTCGTTCGCCGACACTAAACTGTCCTGTAACCTGATCGTCAAAACCGGGGAAAAGGTCATCGCTTCCAACAACAACCGAAAGCACCTTTTGACTTCCCTCAAGCTCGTCCATAGGCTCACCGTTTGCAAATCCCTTAGAAATAGCGGAAATCATGCGATCCTTTTTATCACCGTCTCCGGCAAGATATCCTTGGTATGCAATACCTATTATATCGCCGTCCTTGCACGGGCGGTCGGTAATGTCTATCCAATCGCAGCCGAAAACGCGGTTTCTCTTCACGCTGTTATCGATTTCCTCGGTGCTTACGTTCGTATCACCGATGTATACCTCTAATCCGGAATACTTTCCGGGCTTAAGGTATTCCTTGAGATTATAATCATAACGTACTCTCAGATCCCCGTCGAAGGTAGCCTGTGCACACGATGTAAGCAGTGCCGACACCGCTATGATTACGGCGGAAACGGAAGCGAACATTCTTGTTCTTTTCATATCAGTTCCAACTTTCATTCTTTTTTCAGAAGTATAGAAATTATATCACATTTCTCAAAAAAAGTGAATAGCTTCTTACGTTTTTATTTATTTTCCGTTGCTTTGTTTTTGGAAATAAGGCGATATACGATCCTTGACACAAAGAAAGCAAGAATGCCGTAGCCGACAACGATCACAACACCGTCCAAAATTATTGAGTTGACCTCGTCAACCGTCGGAATGAATTCCACACTGATAAGGAATTTGACCGAACGATATATCCATCTAATAAAGGGCAAAAGAAACTGAACAAGTATTACGCCGTTCAATGCCGATTTTACCGAATATCTGTTTTCCGACTCATGTGTGAAATAAAGCTTATTTTCTATAAAAGCGACCATCCATGCGACAAACGCAAGTGCCACCGCGGTAAAGAATTCCGCCGAAAGCGATATAAACGCAAGCATTATACGGTACGAATTTATTTCTCCGCCGATATAGTCCAAGAGAAATCTCGCTATGCAGTCGGCAAGATAAACACCGGAAAAGATCAAAAGAGAAATAATCCCTTTCGACGGCGAGTATGAATATACCGCAGTTGCCACCGAGGTATAAGCCGCCGCAATAAAAATACAGGTAAACGCAACGGCGGTATAGTTGAGCACATCGGTCACGATCGGATCGGACAGAACATTGGTTGCTGTATAAGAATACGCCACTCTCGCGCAGCGTGCAATTAACGCCGGAATAAAAATGCAAAAAAAGCTTTTGAGGTAAAAAAAGTCCGGCTTTTTTATATTGTCAGTCATTACAGGCTCCCCGCTAACCGATTATTTTGTTAATGATAGCATAATGCGCAAACAAAAGAAAGCGGCGATTTGTAAATTATTCAGACATATTACGAAAAAATCCGAATAAAAATAGAATATAAACCGAAAGGAAGAGAATACATAATGAATGAAATCAACAGAGAACGGGCAATTCTCGATTATACCTCCCCGCTGACATATTCGATGATGATGGAATATTTGCAGATTTTTTGCGAAAGATACGATTTTATATCGGTAGTAAATATCGGAAAAAGCCTTTGCGGCAAAAGCATCCCGTTGGTTACGCTCGGTGATGTCCATGCTCAGAAAAGCGTCTTATATGTCGGAACCCACCATGCCATGGAATGGATATGCTCGGTTGTTCTGCTGCGATTTATAAACGAATACTGCGAATGCATAAAGAACGGCAGTCGAATGTACAATCTCAACATGAAATACCTCTTCTCGTCAAGAAGAATAATGATCGTTCCGATGCTGAACCCCGACGGAGTGGATCTCCACATCGGCGGAATGTGGGAGCACTTTCCTCTCAGAGAGCGCGTGCTTGTCATGAACGGAGGAAGCGATAATTTCGAAACGTGGCAGTCAAACGCACGCGGAGTGGACCTCAACCACAACTACAACGCTCTGTTCAAAGAATACAAAATACTTGAGCGCGAAAGAAATATCCTGCCGGGTCCCGGAAAATACAGCGGAGAATACCCGGAAAGCGAGCCGGAAACGGGCGCGCTCTGCAGTCTGCTGCGATTTGACGATTCAATAAAACTGCTGCTGACGCTTCATTCTCAGGGTGAGGAAATATTCTACGGAGGAAATGAAGCACCGGATAAGTCAAAAGCGCTCGGAAAAACCATCTCCAAAATGTGTTCTTACAAGCTCAGCGAAACCGAGGATACGGCATCATACGGCGGACTGACGGATTGGTACGTCCGGGAGATCGGTAATCCTGCGTTCACCCTCGAATGCGGACGCGGCAAAAATCCTCTTCCGCTTTCGGACTATTTCCGAATATACATCGGTCTCAGAGAGCTTCTGTTTTCCGCATGTACGTTGATATAGCAAAATCTTGTCCGGCAGGCGTAGAGAATTCCGTTTTGTCCGAAAATACTAATTCAAGCATTGACGAGATTTCATTCGTTCCGTATGACCGAATAAAATCGAAAAAAGGACTTGCTTTCACAAGTCCTTTTTTCTTGAAAGTAAAGACCTATTTTGATACCAAATGCACACGGTACTAACCTTTTATTAAAAAGTTTACCCATTGTTAAAAGGTGCACCGGGAAATCGCCGCCGACATAGCGTTTTCCTTCCACATTCATAGCATTTCAGAAATACGCGAAATCAGCAGTTTGTACCGCTTGGCAGTATCGGCATTTTTGCCGCAGTATTGTCTGAGCATTTCCTCATTCGGCTCATAATATCGTCGATGTCGCTGTTTGCTGCCACCACATTCATGGTAACGGCAAGCTCCACAGCCATCTTGAAAAGCAATCGGCTGATACGGTTGTCGCTCTCGGCAACAATACTTTTCATAGAGGACAGCATGGCGTTCGGCAGCATGGAGCGGCCATCCGCGGCGGCGAGGTGGTCGATATAGAACTGCACCGCCTTTTCTATGAATTCGGATTTACTGCGGCAGTCATCTGCGGTGTAGAGCTGCCCGATTTTATCGAGCGTTTCGGGATAGAGCCACAGTGCAAATTTGCGTTTGTTTTTCGGCGTCGGCACTCAAATCATCTCCTTTTTCTGCCGTATTTTTCGCTCAAAAACCGCAACCCCTAAACTTGCGAGGTTTTTATTCGTGCAACCCCTAAATCGCAGTTTTTGTTGTTGTCCTTAAAAGCCCTACAAAGCCTTATGCGGTCGGCGTTGCCGTCCGCTGTGTCCTGCGAGGGGAGAGCAAGGCAACCCCTCGCTTTCTCCTGCTTATTTTCGTACCGTCTGCCGATTTCCGCAAAAGGGTGCGAAAACCGTCCCAAACGGCTCTTTGTCTTTACAGGGCTTGTGTTTACCCGATTCGGAGCTGCATCTCGCCACACGGGGCGAAACAGGGGCGCACAGGGCGGTCACATCTGCATCGCCGGAGCCTCGGTTTCGTCATCGGTTTCCTCATAAATCATATCGGAGAGATCCTCCACATAGGCAACCCATGCACTCAGCCCGTTTATGGACTCATCGAGGCTTTCAAAGGTGTGCTTGAATGCCCCGGCAAGTTCCTCACGGTTTTCGGGGTATACAACACAGCAATCGGTATATGCTTTTTCCATCTGCTCCTTTAAAGCTCAAATTGATGAGGTCGGGCAGAGTGTCGAAGCCCTCTAACTTCATGGCTTCGTAAAACTGATATTCTTCATCCCCGAAAAAGCTGTCCATTCGCTTTCCGAGGAAATTGACTTCATCGAGGTTAACGAATCTGTCTTGGAGGCAGCCGAGTTCCTCGGGGAATATAACCTCGGACACATACAGTTCAAGGGGTGTGACATCCTCGGCATGGATTCTTTCGAGCGCCGCATTCATTTCCTTTTCGGTGCAGGGAAAGCGGAGGTCGGTCTGACTGTTTCCGTATTTGATTTTCAGTTTAATCATGGCAATTCTCCTTGATGACTGCGAGTCCGAAGCGGCGGATTGCCATAGCGTTGCAGATGGTGCGGAACAGCATAGGCGGAACGAGGTCGGCGTCCGACAGATCCGACACGGTAAGATGCTTTGTGCCGAGCGTCAAATCCTTTGCTGCACAGTAGAGGGTGTAGGCTCTCTCGGTGCAATTATGGAGTTTGATGTTCTCGAAAAATACGCAGCCGTTATTTATATGGTGCTTGCAGCAGCTCCACAGCCTTTGATCGGCAGTGAGCAGATACAAGGCTGACAGCACTGCGTAGTTTTCTCGGTGTACATTCCTTGCGGCAAGTTCAAATCTTGCCTGATGCTTTTCATTTATATATGTCATGGGGTTTTCCTCGCTTTCTATATATTCGTTGAATCTCTTTCGGAAGGGCGGACACCGTATCTGCCGCATGGTTTCCGCAAGTATTTCCGTGGGTGTTGCAGCGG
>ERZ773235.3136-NODE-3136-length-12240-cov-15.667952_pt1 | contig 12240 bp, 13 predicted proteins | sample MGYA00580522_ERZ773235 | MGnify/ENA primary metagenome ERZ773235 (study PRJEB29015, sample SAMEA2737797) | human gut metagenome | biome: human gut; feature: human-associated habitat; material: faeces | place: China | collected 2012 ...
TAATACTAGAGTCCTTTCAAGCAGGGCTTTCTTGGGAATGTGTATTAAACAAAAGGGAAGACTTTAGAAAGACCTATGATAATTTTGATATTGATAAAATATGTGAGTTTGATGAGAACAAAATAAATGAACTCATATCAAATGAAAAAATAATAAGAAACAAACTAAAAATAAAAGCTAGCATAAACAATGCAAAAATTTTTAAAAAAATACAAAACGAATATGGTACTTTTCATAATTATTTAAAAACATTTACTCAAGATAAAACAGTTTATGAAACAGATAAAACAACATCTACTCTTTCAGACGAAATCTCAAAAGACCTGCAACAAAAGGGAATGAAGTTTGTTGGCTCAACAATAATTTATTCATATTTGCAGGCAATAGGTGTAATATATTCACATGATGAAGAATGTTTTTTATATAAAAATAAGGAGGACTAAAAAATGCAATATATAGCGTTATTAAGAGGAATAAACATAAGCCGGAAAAAACAAAATTCCAATGGCAGAGTTAAAAAAAGAATTTAAAACACTAGGCTTCGAAAATGTAATAACATATCTAAACAGTGGAAATGTTATATTCACAAGCGATATTCAAGATGAAAACACAATAACAAATACTATCCATAAAAAGATAGAAGAAAAGTTCAAACTTGATATTCCAGTTTTCATAATAGAAGCAAGCAAACTAAAAGAACTCTTAGAAAATCAGCCAGAATGGTGGGGAACAGCAAACAAAGAAATTTATGATAATATCATATTCATAATACCACCAACAACCTACGAAGAAGTCTATAAGGCACTAGGAAAACCAAAGCAAGAACTTGAAAAAATAAAAGAATACAAAAACAACATCTTTTGGTCATACAGCTTAAAAGATTATAGAAAAACAAACTGGTGGGCAAAAACAGCAAATACAAGCATAAGCCAATCAATTACAATAAGAACTGCAAATACAATGAGGAAAGTATTGGAATTGTGCCACAAGGTATAAATTATTTTAACTGTCGCAAAATTTGTGATAACTCAAAAATTTACAAAACAGCTATTGACAAAAGAGCAAGAACATGATATCATACGAACAATAGTTTACAAGAATTATATTTAACAAAAAACAATAAATTTTAAACTTAATTAAAAGGAAGTGTCTTTGTGAGTGGAAAAAACGAAATTATATTATTTGAAAATCAAGGAATAAAATTAGAGGTCAATCTAAAAGATGAGACAGTATGGCTAAATAGACAGCAATTATCAGAATTATTTAATCGAGATGTAAAAACTATAGGAAAACACATAAATAATGCTTTACAGGAAGAATTAAAAGATATTCCAACTGTCGCAAAATTTGCGACAGTTCAAAAAGAAGGAGAAAGAGATGTAACCAGGGATGTAGAATATTACAATTTAGATATGATTATATCTGTGGGATATCGTGTAAAATCTCAAAATGGTATTTTATTTAGAAAGTGGGCTACTAAAATATTAAAAGACTATATGTTAAAAGGATATGCTGTGAATCAAAAACGATTAGAGTATTTGGAAAAAACAATAAAACTAATAGATATAGCCAACAGAATAGATGAAAGATTAGAAGGAAACGATGCAAAGGAAATATTGAGAGTCATTGGTGATTATTCAAAAGCACTTGATTTATTAGATGATTATGACCACAAAACTTTGAAAAAAATAGAAGGAAATATTGATACAAGAAAAATTGAATATAATAAATGTGTTCAAATAATCAATAAGCTAAGGTTTAAGGAAGACAGTTCTTTATTTGCAATAGAAAGAGATAGAGGCTTAGAAGCAATTATAGGTAATATATATCAAAGCTTTGACGGACAAGACATTTATAGAAGCATTGAAGAAAAGGGTGCAAACTTCTTATATTTAATAGTAAAAAACCATGTATTTACAGATGGAAATAAAAGGATTGCAGCAACTTTGTTCATATACTTTTTGAATTATTATGATATATTATATAAAAATGGAGAACAAACAATAGATAATAATACATTAGCAGCTTTAACATTATTAATAGCAGAGTCAAACCCAAAAGAAAAGGATGTAATTATAGACTTAGTGATGAATTTTTTAAATAGTGAATAAAAAACATCTTTAAAACTGGAAAACTTGAGGAAAGTCAAAATACTCAAAAAATTAGAGTAGTTCAAAAAGAAGAAACTAGAAAGGTTTCAAGCGATGTGGCTTTTTACAGTTTAGATGCAATTATAGCTGTGGGGTATAGAGTAAATTAAAAAGAAGCAACTGAATCAAAATTATATTTCTGATTTTGATGATTTAATAAATGAAACAAAAAAATTAAATAACGTTTAAAATTTTAAAAAACTATTGACTCTCCCCTTACAGTAGGTTGTATAAATAAAACAAGGAGGAAAAATATGTATAAAATAGGAGAATTTTTTAAGCTATCTAAAACTACAATAAAGGCACTAAGATATTATGAAAAAGAAGGATTGTTAAAACCTACTTTTATAGACCAATATACTAGTTACAGGTATTATGAAAGTAGCCAGTTATTAGATGTTTCAAAAATAGTATCGCTAAAACAGGCAGGGTTATCTATTAAGGATATTAAAAAGGTTTTAGATGGATATGACATGACAAAAATACTTGAAGCCAAGAAACGAGAATTAGAAAAAAATCTTATTAATTGCAATATTGAACTTTCTAAAATTAATTATTTATTGGAGGGAAAAAATATGAAGAATGAGATTTTTATTAAGGATATACCAGCATATATTGTTTATTACAAAGATGGAATAGTAGCTGATTTTAGCAAAATATCAGACTTTGCTTTGCAAGCAGGAAGTGAGTGTGCACAAACAAATCCTGAAATAAAATGTGTAACACCAGACTATTGTTACATAAGCTATTTTGATGGAGAATACAAAGAAAAGAACATTAAAATTAGATATGCTCAAGCAGTTGAAAAAGTTGGAAAAGAAACTGAAACACTTAAGTTTATGAAAACTAACCCAATTACAGCAATATGTATTTACCACAAAGGTGCCTATGCGAACTTAAGGGATTCATACAATACAATTTTAAAATATATTGAAGATAACGGATATGAAATAATAGACAACCCAAGAGAATGTTACATTGATGGTTGCTGGAATAAAGAAAATGAAAACGACTATTTAACAGAAATACAATTTCCAGTTAGAAAAAAATAGTATTAAATATAAAGCAGATAATTAGTTGATAATTATCTGCTTTTGTGATAATATAAGATAATCAAATTACGAGATTAAGGGAGATACAAAGATAAAATGAAAATAGAAAGAACAAAAATTAATAACATTCCAGCAATAATATGGGGAGAAAAAAGCCAAAAGGTAATTATTGCTGTACATGGAAATATGTCAAACAAAGAGGATGAAGTAATAAAAATACTAGCAGAAGATGCTACCGCTAAAGGTTACCAAGTATTAAGCTTCGATTTGCCAGAACATGGAGAAAGAAAGCTAGACACAGCATATTTATGCAAAGTTCAAAATTGTGTGAAAGATTTAAAAAGCATTATAGAATACGCAAAAACAAGCTATAACGAAATAAACTTATGGGCATGTAGCATGGGCGCATATTTTAGTTTATTAGCATATAAAGATGAGAAAATAAAACAATGCCTATTCCTATCACCAGTTGTAAATATGAAAATAATTATTGATAATATGATGCTATGGAGTAATACAACAGAAGAAGAATTAATGAAAAAGCAAGAAATAAAAACAGACTTTGGACAAACTCTATATTGGGACTATTATCTATATGTGAAGGAAAACCCAATAACAAATTGGAATAAAAAAACATACATCTTATATGGAAGCAAAGACAATATGCAAAATGAAGAAATAATAAAAAGCTTTTCAGATAAATTTAATTGCGAATTAACTATATTAGAAGGTGGAGAACACTACTTCCATACAGAAGAACAGTTGAAATATTACAAAGAATGGCTGAAAAATTTATAAAGAAAGGTGGTAAATATTATGAAAAAGAAAACAACAATAATTGTTATAATAGCACTGCTAATTATTTTATTAATTCCAATACCAATGCACTTAAAAGATGGCGGAACAGTTGAATATAAAGCATTATTATATAAGGTTTCAAAAGTTCATAGATTAACAGGAAATATAGAAAAAATGTATGAAGAAGGGGTTACGGTTGAAATATTGGGCTTGGAAATCTTCAATGATGTAAAATAAGACTATAAAAACAAGAGGAAGATGATTATGTTAGAGATTAGAAAAGTTTTAAATGAAGAAATGAAAGATGCTTTAAACTTAGTATGGAGAGTATTTCTAGAGTATGAAGCACCTGATTATACTGATGAAGGTATAAAAGAATTTAAAAAATCTATTGATGATGTGAATTGGGTTAATGCAAGAGAATTTTATGGCGCATTTATTGAAGAAAAACTAGTTGGAGTAATCGCAACAAAAGATGCAACTCATATTGCATTATTCTTTGTAGATGGCAAATTCCAAGGACAAGGTATTGGTAAAAAACTGTATAATAAAATAATCGAGTTAAATAATCAAGGATTTTTTACAGTAAATTCATCACCTTATGCACATGAAATATATAAACATTTAGGGTTTGTGGATACAGACACAGAGCAATGTATCAATGGTTTAAGATTTTATCCTATGAAAAATAGTAAGGTGTAAGGAGGAGTATATGAATAAATTAAAAAATATTGAAAAATAACATATAAATATTAACTAAGGAGATAGAAAATGAATATACAAGATTATGGTTTTAAAGATAATATAAATACAGACAAAACTATAGCTAGAATTGTTGCCACACATAAAGATAGATATGAAATCGTATGCAATGAAGGGCAAGGGTTTGCGCAAATAAAAAGAGGTTGTTATTACGATAACCCAGATAGCATTTATCCAACAACAGGAGATTTTGTTGCAATTCAATGGAACCCAACTGGAGATAGTATGATTTATGAAACACTAAAAAGGGAAAGCTCTTTTTCAAGAACGGCATCAACTAGTGATAGAAATCACAAATTACATAATCAGCATGAACAGCTAGTTGCAGCGAATTTTGACTATGTGTTTATAATTCAATCATTAAATAATAACTTCAACTTACATAGAATAGAAAGATATTTAAGCTTAGCTTGGGAATCTGGAGGGATACCAGTTATAGTATTAACAAAGAGTGACTTGGTTCCAAATGTTCAAGAATATATTAAACAGGTTGAAAATATTGCATTTGGAGTAGAAATTTATGCAGTAAGCTGTGTAACAAAACAAGGACTAGAGAACTTAGAAAAGTATTTCTCAAAAGGAAATACAATTGTATTTTTAGGCTCATCAGGAGTTGGAAAATCAACACTCGTGAATACTTTATATGGAAAAGAAGTAATGAAGACTTCTGAAATTCGCGAAGAAGATTCAAGGGGAAGGCATACAACCACATCAAGAAACCTAATAATGTTACCAAATGGTGCAATGATTATAGATACCCCAGGTATGAGGGAGCTTGGAATGTGGGATGCAGAAAGTGGAATAAGTAAAACATTTCAGGATATAGAAAAATATTTAGGAATGTGCAAATATTCTAACTGTACACATACAAACGAGCCAGGCTGTAAAATTTTAGAAGCAATAGAAAAAGGCGAAATACAAAGAGAAAGATTTGAGGAGTATTTAAAGCTTCAAAAAGAATCAGAGTACAATACTAATTCTGAAGAATATTTGAAAAATAAAAGAGAAAAATTTAAACAAATATCCAAAATGAATAGATACAATAAAAAGTAATGGAAACCATTGAAAGTAAGTAGCTTTTGTGATATAAATATTCTATAAATTTTTTGGGGAGGTATTTTATGAAAGATTTTTTTAAGAACAATAAAACTAAAGTCGCTATAATAATTGGAGTTATAATAATAGCGATAGTAGTTTGCACTCTTGCATTTGGCAACAAAGATGAAAACAAAACAGGAAATTCAACAAAACAAGAACCACAAAACTTAACTCAGGCAGTGGCTCAGAAGAATAACAAAAATGAAACAGATTATAAAAAAATAGCAACAGGAGCGGAGATACTAAACGAAGAATCAATGTTTACGGAATATACTTTTACAACAAACAATAGCTTATACATCTTTGATAAAGATAAGTTAGACGAAGGAATTTTTACATACGAAAAGGTATATGATATTCCAAGCAATATAAAGGTATTAAATATAATGCCAAACTATGGTGCTGATATAATGTTTGTTGACACAAATGATACTGTATATAAACTATATGATGAAAATGTTGATAATAAAAAAGCTGGAACAAGCTATGAAAGCTTTAAAATGGCACAATACAGATTTGAAAAAAGTTATATAGAATCATATTCAGAGCTATATATTGGCAAAAAAATGTCTTATGATTTTGTATCAAATGAATTAATTGTAAAAGATAATAAATTATATATACATGATTATGAAAGACCAGTAAACATAACAGAAATTAAAGGCAATTATGAAGGAGAGAAAATAATTAGAATATATAATGAAAAAATACTAAAAACAGATAAAGGCTTTTACGAAATATACAGCTATTACACAGGCAATGGACAAGATACAACAACAATGAAAATTGAACTTTTAAGTAAATATTATGATGAAGTTCTAACCTTTACATATAAATATGTAATACTAAAAGATTACACATTAATACCAATGAAAGACTTAATTCCAGACTATGGCGAGAACTACTACAAAACGCCAAGAGGAGAAAAGCCAGATTCATTTGTAATATAGCTTATAAAGGTGAACAAAAGCGTAGAGATGTTAATAACACAAAGAAAAATAAAGAATTTTGTAATTTTTTACAAAATTCTTTATTTTATGTGAACCATATTCAAAAAACATCTGTCTAATGTGTAGGAAGTAGCTTAGGAAAATAACTGCTTAGAAGATTTAATATAATCTATAAGCTCATCAACATCAAGTTGTTCTTCAGTAATAAGTTTATATAACTTGTATATTTTAGAGATTTCTGTGGCTGGCAATTCACTGGAAAAATCTAAGATATCATTTGGAGTAATTTTATAAAGCTTACAAAGCTCTAAAATAACATCAATAGGAACTTTGCTACTTCCGGGCTTCATACCTACCATATGTAGAACGAGGAAGATTTAAATACTGTGCAACTTCTAATTGGGATAAATCGTGATCCTCACGAAAATCACGCATTGTTTCATTTACAGTTTTCATAATATAATCACCAATTCTTATTCTACCCAAAAAATGAGAAAGATATATAAAAAAGCCCAAAAAAAACATAAAAAGAGATTGACATTCTTAAATTTTAAGAATATAATGTTGAAAAAGGTAAAAATTAAAAACGGAGGGGTGAAAAAATGTCTATTAATAATGAAGCAAAATATGGAGAAATAGAAGGCTTTTTAGAGTTGATAGAAAAATGTAAAGTACAAATGTATAAAACAGCAAAAGCAATACTGAAAAATGAAGATGATGTATGTGATGCTATTCAAGAAGCTTTATTTAGTGCATACAAGAATATGAAAAACCTAAAAAATGAAAGATACTTTAAAACATGGATAATTAGGATTACAGTAAACAAATGCTACGATTTAATTCGAAAGAATAGCATAAATAATAAAAAAACAGAGAAATCTATTTGTTATGAAGAAGAAGTGGTACAAAGCAATATTGAAGGCAAAATGGATTTAGAGAAAGCATTGAATATGATTGAAGAAGACTTAAGAGTAGTAACTGTTTTATATTATTACGATGATATTCCTATAAAAGAAATTGCTAAAATACTAAATATTCCAGCAGGCACAGTTAAATCTAAACTTGCAAGAGCTAGAGAACAATTATATCAACTATTAAAACAAGAGGAGGTGAAGGAAGTTGGATAAGAAAATTGAATATATCAAGTCTAAATTACAAGAAGATAAAAAAATATCTAATCAAGCAAATGAAATTTTTGAAAATTTTAAAGGAGGAATAATTTTGGAAAATAAAAATAAACAAAAGGAAAGAAAAGTTATAAAAATAAGCCTACAACAGGCAATACTAGCTTTTTCAACATTTATGTTGGTAGTAGTGCTAGGAGGTAATTTATATGCACACTTGAATGGTAAACCTAACTTATATAGTGCAATAAGAAATTTATTTATAAAAGAAGCAAGATACACAGAAAGTGAAGTAGAAGTTGGCCAGGAACTAGAAAACAGCGGAATAAAGTTGACACTAAAAACAGTAGCAATGGATGAAAATGTTTTAATAACAAAATACATAGCAGAAGGAGAAAAACTAACAAATGAATTTTATACATATAATGAATTAGAAGAACAAGCTATAAAAGCAAGCAAAATAGAATATGCTTTAGCATTAGGAAAAAATGTGGATGACATAAAATACAAGGAATACAGCAAAGAAGATATACTAAAAATTAGAAAAGATATAGTTGCAAAACTAGTTAAAACAGGACTTTCAGAAAGTGAAGCAAATGAACTTGAGGGAAAAGCTCATGAGGCTTATAAAGAATATATGGGAGCACAAATTGATGTTCAAGATTGCTCTATTGAAAAAGCTGAAAATTTAATTGAAGAAACAATTGCAATATTTGAAGCAAAAGTATCAAGCAAATATATAATAATGCAATCAAAGGCTACATTACAAAATATAGATATAAATGTAATATCACAAAAAATTGAAAAAGATGGAAACAGTTATATAATTTACAATGTCTATAATGTAGATACTATAACAGACTTAGCAAGCAAATTTAATTTATCAATAAAAATAAGTCAAATAGGAAATACAAATGGCAAATGGAATTTTGAAACAAAATTAGAAAAAGCCAGATTAGATACAAGAGTTGAAACAATTGATTTCTATGATGATAATAGATGTGATAATGTTGCTCCAAGTACAACAGTAGAGGACAAAGTTAGACACACAGCAGTAGTAGAAGCAAAAAAACTTGTAATAAGCGACTTTTCAACAGTATTAATGGTACAAACAAGAATTAAAGCAGAAGATAAGAAATTATACGAAAAATATGCAGATAGTGGTTTGCCATGTGTGTTTATTATATTAGATGAAAATAACAAAGTAGTAGGAACTTCAACATGTTCAGAAGAATTATTCAGTAAGGCAATGAGTGGAAATGGAGATGCAGTATATACAGATAGAATACTACTAGAAAATGTTGGAAAAGACACGAAGAAATTATATATTAAAATGTTTGAACAGTACACTGTAGGTGATGTATGCAAAGTTTCTATAAATGACCCAATAGAATTAGATATTGAAAAGGCAAGAAGTGAAAAACACATAGAACTAAATCAAAACTTCACATCAAAAAAACAATTAATAAGTGTTACTATTCCAGCAGATTGGAAGGCTAGGGAAGAGGAAAATAAATTAACAATATCTAGTAAAGAAGATGTTGATGGAAATAGTTTCCACATGTACATTGGACTAGTAGATGCAGGATTAAATGCTAAAGAATTACAAGCAGATTTAGTTAGAATACTTAAACAAGATGGAACTGAAGTTGAAAGTGGAGAAAAAGACTTTGCAGGAATAAAAGGATATTATTATACAATAAAAGATGAAGATGGCACAGTTGTAACAAAGGTATTATGCGATAGAGACAAAAACATATATGAAATAGAATACAAAGCTATTCCAGCACAATATGAAAGATACAAAGAAGTTGCAGAACAAATTCTAAATACAATTAAATATGTTGAGCCAGATAAAACATTCAAAACATTTAGTAGCTCTAATGGCGGTGAAGTTATAAAAGTTTATGAGGATAATGTTGTAACTTTAACATTTGGAGATAACTTAATAAAATTATATAACCAAATGAACGAACAAGGAACAAAACTAGTTGCAAATAAAGAATATGTTGTAAATGGAATTAACACAAACGAAATATTCCATGGGGTAACATTTGTAAATCTTGATGGATACGATGATAGTGATCCAAAACATTCAGGAGGGATATATAGAGGACAATATATATTCATACATCTAGGAAGTAAACTATACTTACTTCACTCAGGTGTTAGCTTAGAGAATGGAACTTTTGAAGCAAAGATAGTACTTGATGAAGGCGAGTTCATTGCAAACGAACCACAAAAAGAAGGAGAATGGCCACATGAAATAGTTGTAGTAACAGATTCTAAAGGAGAAAAACATCAAATTCTTAGAGATGGAACTATTAAAAAATATGAGGAACCAAAACAAGAAAACAGTACTTCTGAAATGAATAATGTAACTGAATAAGATAAAAACTCCCTGTATCAGACACAGGGAGTTTTTGCAGATGTAAGAAAACAAAGTTTATTCAAAAAGCAGTTGAAATTTATTAAATTAATTGATAAAATACTAAGCAGATTATTTACTAGAAAAAATGAAACAAGATAAAACAGTAGTTGCAATAGTTGCAGGAGTTTCAACAAATATTGGATTTACTGAAGAAAAAAGAAAACAAGCAGGAAAACAATTTGTTGATGTAGGAATAGCAGAAGAACATGCTGTAGCCATGGCTTCAGGAATAGCAAAAAATGGAGGAAAACCAATATTTGCAACACACTCAAGCTTTATGCAAAGAACTTATGACCAATTATCACAAGACCTATGTATAAACAAAAATCCAGCAACAATTCTAGTAAACACTGCATCTGTATATGGAATGAATGACATTACACACCTAGGAATATTTGACATAGTTTATCTGTTATATAGGAGTTGATTAAATGGAGCAATTTGAAATACTAAAAGACCTAGTTGAATTTAATACTATCAAAGATAAAGAAAACAAACAAATTATTAACTATATTTCAAATTATTTAAAGAAATATAGATTTACAGTTGAACATCAAGGAAAATACTTAATAATGAGTATAGGAAAAAACTATAAATTAGGATTTTTAGGGCATACAGATACAGTAGAATACATTGAAGGCTGGAACAGCAATCCATTTGAGCTAACCGAAGTTGAAAACAAATTATATGGATTAGGAACCTGTGACATGAAAGGCGGAATTTCTGCCATGCTAGAAGCGGTTTCGAATATTGATTTTAAAAAATTAAAATATGGAATGAAACTATATTTTACCTTTGATGAAGAAATTAATTTTGAAGGAATAAATGCAATTGTGGAAAGCAAAGAAGTATTTCCAGAGTTTATGATATTTGGAGAACCAACCTACAACCAAATAAAAATTGGAACAAAAGGATTATTAGCTTATGAGCTGAATTTCAAAGGAAAAAAAGCACATTCAAGCACTCCAGAAAAAGGAAAAAGTGCAAACATGAATGCAATTAGTTTCTTTACCGAATTAAGAGAATTCTATAATAAGCACATTATAAATTATGAGGACAATAGATACGAAGTACCATATACAACAATGAACATAGGCATTCTAAAAGGCGGAAGTGCAATGAATTCGATTCCAGCTGAATGTTTTGCAACAGTTGATTTTAGAATCGCTAAAAATGAGCATATAAATATGCTAGAACAAGAGGTAAATAAACTATCCGAAAAATATGAATGTACAATAAAAATCACTGATAAAATAGAACCTTTCATAAATGAAATAGAATCATTCCCAGAAATAAAAGAAACCGCAAACTTCATGACTGAAGCCAGCCTTGTTCCAAATTCTAAAAAAATAATATTAGGTGCCGGACCTGTAACTGCACATGAAGTGAATGAATATATAACAAAGGAAAGCTATATGAAATTGGTGAAACAGTATGAAGAGTTGATATTGAAGTTCTGTAATGGGTTATGATATAATAACTCATGTAAAAATAAAAAAAGGGGGAAACAAATAATGAAAAATTTTGGAAATGTACTATGGGGTATAGTACTAATTATAATAGGTATAATAGTAGGAGGAAATGCACTTGGTATTACAAACATAAACATATTTTTTGATGGTTGGTGGACATTGTTCATCATTGTACCTTGTTTTATAGGACTATTTAAAGAAAGAGAAAAAACAGGGAATATTATAGGGTTACTAATAGGTGTAGCACTATTGCTATCTTGCCAAAACATATTAGACTTTGATATAATTTGGAAATTAGCACTTCCAGTAATATTAATAGTTATAGGATTATCATTTATTTTTAAAGATACATTTGATAAAAAAGTAAGTGAAGAAATAAAAAAACTAAATGAAAAGAAAAATA
>ERZ773235.3141-NODE-3141-length-12230-cov-3.504476_pt1 | contig 12230 bp, 9 predicted proteins | sample MGYA00580522_ERZ773235 | MGnify/ENA primary metagenome ERZ773235 (study PRJEB29015, sample SAMEA2737797) | human gut metagenome | biome: human gut; feature: human-associated habitat; material: faeces | place: China | collected 2012 ...
AAAAGATACGCTAAAAAAGTATGCTTAATAAGAAAAGGAAAAAGTTGTGTTTTACAATCACTTGGTATTACAAGAAGAATTCTTAATGTAATAGATATTGTTTTCCCTATAGGACATGGTTTATATATGGAAGATGGTTGTTTACAAGGATATTTAGATATGCTTGGTGTTCCTTATGTTGGAAGTGGTGTTACTGCAAGTGCAATAGGACAAGATAAAGTATTTATGAAACAAATACTTAAATGTAATGATATTCCAACTACTAACTATGTTTGGTTTACAGCAAAAGAATTTGGCTCATCTAAAAAGAAAGTATTAGAAAAAATAGGTACATTAAATTATCCAGTTTATGTTAAACCAGCTTCTTTAGGTTCTAGTATTGGTATAACAAGAGCAACAACAGAACAAGAATTAATTTCAGGTATAAAAGAAGCTATTAGATTTGATAATAAAATAATTGTAGAAGAAGAAATAAAACATGTAAAAGAAGTAAACATAAGTGTTTTAGGAACATATGAAGATGTTGAAACTTCTGAAATTGAAGAAATTAATGTAACTGATGAATTTTTTACTTTTAAAGAAAAGTATGTAGAAAACTATTCTAAAACAATTAAAAAAGGAAGAAAGGCTAATCCTTTATTATCTAAAGAAATGATGGAAGATTTAAAAATGTATGCAATAAATACATTTAAAGCTATAAATGCAAGAGGAGTCGCTAGAATTGATTTTTTAATTGATGATAAATCAAAAAAAATATATGTTAGTGAAATTAATACAATTCCAGGAAGTTTATCACTTTATTTATGGCTTCCTAAAAAGAAAAGTCAAACAGAGTTAATAAATGATCTTATAAAAATAGCAATTGAAGAATATAAAAGTAAAAATAATTTAATCTTAGCATTTGAAAATAATTTATTAGATAAGTTTGATATATTAAATGGTAAGAAAACAAATAAAAGCAGATAACTATCTGCTTTTATTAATGTTTTTTTCTAATTTTTCATAATCATCTTTTAATTTATAAAGAGCATTATTTAGTATTTTACTAATTCTTTGTTTTGTAAGATTGTATTTTTCGCCAATTTCTTTTAATGTTAAATTTTCTTTAAAATATAATTTAATAATATCTACTTCTTTTTCATTTAATAAAGATAATTTACTTTTAACTAGTTCATATTCTAATTTTTTAATAGCTTCTTCACAAGGATCTATCGCATCTTCATAAGTTATATAATCTATATAATCTTCTTCTATGTCATCACTTATTCTTATATTTAAAGATAATATATTTAAAAGAAAAAGTTTATAATTTTTAACGGTACTAATACTAATATTTAATATATTAGCAAGTTCTTGGTCGTTTAAATTAGGGTTGGTATTAATAATACTTTTTAATTTATTTATTCTTTGCATTGTATGAATATTTATATTAAATCCTTTACTATTTTCTAAAACATATTTAGAAGTATTTTGATTATAAAATAATACTTCATATTCATCTACATAAATATATATTTTATTAAATAATCTTTTTTTAATTTTAACATCTTTTATTAAAGTATTACTCTTTAATTTCTTTTTTATTGAACTAGATGATGTTGTGTAAAAATTAGGATAAGTATTTAATCCTGCAAGATCTATTATTTCTTGATCACTTAAATAATTATTATCCAAAACATAAATATTTTTAATGTTAGGACCAATACCATAATAAACTAAAGTACTAATACCAAAAAGAATTAAAATAATTAAACAAAATTTAATAAAACCCTTCTTCATCTTTTTCTTTTTTTTCTTCATATAAACCTCTTTTTAATCAAAATTAAATAATTCTTGTTCTTGTTTTAACTCTATATCAAATTTTTCTTTTACTTCTTTTTTAGCTAGGTTAATTAAATTTAAAACATCTTCTCCTGTTGCATTATTTTTATTTATAATAAAATTAGCATGTTTAGAACTTATCATTGCACCACCAATTCGCTTACCTTTTAAATTACATTCTTCAATTAATCTTCCCGCAAAATCATCCTTGGGATTTCTAAAAACAGAACCTGCAGATGGATATTCAAGTGGTTGTGTTTCTATTCTTTTTTCTTTTCTTTTATTAACAACTTCTTCAATTAAAGAAATATCTTTCTTTTCAAGTTTTAAAGTGGCTTTTAAGCATATAAGTTCTTCTTCCATTAATCTAGAATGTCTATAACTAAAATCCAAATCATTTTTGTTTAATGTTATTATATTCATATTACTATCAAGTAAAGTAACATCTTTTAATATAAGGCTCATATCTTGTTTATAAGCTCCAGCATTCATATATACTGCTCCCCCGATTGTACCAGGTATACCATTTGCCCATTCTAAACCACTAAGTCCAAGTTTAATAACATCTTTAGCTAATTTCATTAAACTATAACCTGCTTCAACTTCTACTATTTCATCTTCTATTTTTAAATTATTTAATAAACTTAATTTTATTATTACACCATCATAAATTTTATCACTTGGTATAATATTAGAACCATTACCAAATATTTTATAATTTATATTATTTTCTTTAAATAAAGTTAATGCTTTTTTTAAAGAAGAAACATCATTCGGATAAAAAACATATTTACTTATTCCTCCAACTTTTAAAGTTGTAAGTGTTTTTAAACTAACATTTTCTTTTATATCTCCATCATTCTCAAGTAAATTTATAATTTCTTCAAGTTTTAACATTTTTTCACCTTCTACTTATCATTAGTTAATTTTTTTATTTCATTGTATATCAAAGTTGCACTATTTTTTACCCCTAATTTTTTAGCATTATTACTTATTTTGTTATATTCTTCTTTATTATTTAATAAAGTATCTATTTCCTTTATTAATTTTTCCATATCAAAATCTTTTTCTTCCATTAAAATACAAGCATCGTTATTTTTTAAGGATAAAGCATTTAAATATTGATGATTATTAGCAACATATGGGCTTGGAATAAGAATACTAACAAGTCCTAAAGATAAAATTTCAGAAATTGTTGTTGCCCCTGCCCTTGATACAATAATATCAGTAAACTTTAATACTTCAGGCATATCTTTAATGTATGGGACAACTTTTATATTAGAACTTTTACCTATATTAGAATTTATTTCATCATAAGAAGAATTACCTGTTACAAAAAGTATTTCATAATCTTTATTTGTTAATAAATCTTTATTTTCTACTATTTTTTCATTTATTGAACTAGCCCCTAAAGAACCTGTTGTTATAAGAACAAGTTTTTTATTCTTTGTTAAATTATATTTACTTTTATCACCTGTTTTAGATTTTAAAACAACTTCACTTCTTGGATTGCCTGTAAATACACCATTTTTAAAATATTTTAAAGTATCTTTTATTGAAACACATACAACATTTGCATATTTACTTAAGAATTTATTTGCCTTACCAGGAACACTATTTTGTTCATGTAAAACAACAGGAATATTTAGTTTATGTGCTGCTAAAACAACAGGAACAGTAACATATCCTCCTACTCCTACGACAACATCTGGTTTAAAACTTTTCATTATTTTAGAACATTTATCTATTCCTTTTAAAGTGTTAGTTAAACATTTAAAACAAGTAACAGGATTTTTACTTAACCCATTAATTTTTATTCCTTCATAATTTATATTCATATTAGGAATAATGTCTTTTTCCATACGATTAGTTGTTCCTATATATAATATTTCACAAGACTTATCCATTTCTTTTATTTTTTCTATAATTGATATTGCAGGATATATATGACCACCTGTTCCTCCTGCTGTTATAATTACTTTCATAATATCAACACCTTTATAATATATTTATCTATTTAATTATACCATATATTTATAATAAAAATGAAAGATTTTCTAAATATCTTACATTTTTACTTAAACATTTCTAAAACAGCTTCTTCATAAACTTTTTTAGCCTTTTTAAAACCATCAGAAGTTAATTTTATATAGTTTTCTATCATAACACCTGAATTAATTTCTAAAACATAATATTTATCATCATTTGTTTTAATAATATCAATACTACCAAAACCTAAATTTATCTTTTTACTAACATCTTTAGCCATCTTACTAATAATAGATTTTGTTTCTTTATCAATATCTTCAGTTATTATAGAGCCTTTAGATAAATTATATTTAAAATCATATATAAACTTTTCATCCTTTTTTAAAACTTTATTATAGTTTATATTCTTTTTTAAATTAGTCTTATATCCAAAATAATTTATATTAAAATCTTTTAATAAATCTATTAACTTATCTTTACCATTACCTATTACTACAGGATTAATTTTACCATACATTATCTTAATTTCATTATTTAATAAAATAACTCTATATTCATTTTTTATATCATAATATGGACATAAACTAATTGAAAAATTATATTTTAATAAATGATTATATATTTTTTTCAACTCTTTTTTAGTAGTAATATGATATACTCCATCACCACATGTACCATTATTAACTTTTAAAATAACATTTTTATTATATTTTAAAAATAAATCATAACAATAATCAAAACTATTATAATTTTTAGCATAAGAATTATGATTAGTTGGTCTAAATAAAATATGATGTTTACAAACTTTAATATTTAAAGAATTTAATAATTCATATGTGGCATATTTATCATCTAAGATTAATCCTAAAGAATGACTATTTAAACCAAATTTATAACCATTAATATATCTAATTTTATTACCTTTTGTTAATTTAATTACTAGATCACATGATAATACTTCATATGATAAATCATTTTCCAACGCTATTTGTTTTATTATCCTTTGAAGATTCTTCATAAAGCACCTACAATAAATATAAAATAATTCCACTTACTACTGATATTAAATAAGTTAAAATTAAAATATTTATATTTTCTTTCATATTTTTATTTGATTTAAATAATATAATTATAGCTATACCACTATTAACTAAAAGTCCAGAAATTAATGATGCAAAATCAATTGCATTTTTTAAATATAATTCTGTAAGAAGAATACTAGATCCACAATTAGGAATAAGTCCTATTAAACTTGTAATAAAAGGACTAAAAATACTATTTTTAAGTAATAGTTTTGATAAATAATTATGACCTAAATATTCAAAAATAATATTCATAATAAAAGTTATTACCAAAATAAATAAAAATGTTTTTAAAGTATGAATAATTGTAGAAGTAAATATACCTTTTTCACAATGACAATGTTCTTCATTACATATATGATAATCAAGATTATCAGTTTTTTTCTTTTTTCTTATAATAAAATCAATTACTATTCCACAAAGCATACCTATAAATATTTTTATAATAAGTATTTTAAATATTAAATTAATATCAACATTATGTGATAATAAAACAGGTAACATTTCATCACTTGTTGATAAATAAATAGCTATAAGAGTTCCTAAACTAATTATTCTTGTGACATATAAATTAGTAGCTAAAACACTAAAACCACATTGAGGAAAAGCTCCAAATAAGCTTCCTAAAACAGGTCCATATTTATTTGACTTTGTAATTATTTTTTGAGTTTTATTACTTAATTTATGCTCTACTAATTCAATAATTAAAAAGGCAATAAATAAAAATGGTAATAGTTTTATTCCATCTATTAAAGTATCTTTTATAATATCTAACATAAAATCATCTCCACTTAATAAGCATTTATAATTATATAAATATTCAAAAAGAAAGTCAAGCAAACTTTCTTTAAAATCAATTCATTAATTTATTAATTTCTTTATTTCTTCAAATGTTTCATGTTTCTTTTTATAATTTTCAAAATAAGCATTAAATTCTTCATCTGTTAAATATCTAACTTCTTTTATCTCTTCTTTATCTTCTTTAGGTATTTCTTCATAATCTAATTTTTTTATTATTTTATTTGCTAAATATTTTATAAGTAATGTTATAAACCATAATAAATATACTGTTGTATTAGCTTGAATTAATACCATTAATGTTTCATTATTATATATTGATGTTTTTTCAAATATATCAATATTTCCTTTTACTATAATATCAATAGATAAAACAAATAATAAAACTGATATAGTAAATAACATTACATTACTAATTACTATAAATTTAGATTTTTCTTTTCTTAAAATCATTTTTACTAAAATAAGTATTCCAATAATCATTAAGCATAAATATGCAATAATACTTGGAAAGTATAAATAAGTAAATAATTTAGTTACTAAATTATCAAAAAATTTAGTAAATGAACTACCATAGTTAAATATAATTAATATAAATGATATAAAATATAAAACTGTTACAATTATTTTTAAATTTCTATTATTTGATTTTTTAGATAAAACAAGAGTTAATGTAGCTGCGATTAAAAGAAATAAAATTATAACAAAAAAAGGTGAAGATGAAATTAAAGAAAAAAGTAATTTTATTCTTTCAAAAAATGTTATATCTTCCATAATTTTCATCTTCCCTTCTTTTATTCTTTATTTATTAATTCTGCAATTACAACAGTTTGTTTATTTTTTGTCCCCCATGTACATGTAACAAGAGCAAGACTTGTTACATCATTATTTCTATAAATTGAAACATAACCAGTTTTATTAACTGTATATTTTTTTGTTACTTTATATGTATACTTTTTATTTTTATAATTGACATAAATTAAATCATTGTTTTTTATATTATCAAGATGTTTAAAGTAACAATTATAACATGTACCATTATGTGCTGCTAAAATGAATAAACCTTTGTCTACATCAGGATAACTTGATTCTTTCATTATTTGAACATTATAATTCACATTATTATAAACAGAATTTTTATCAACAAGCCCTTTTTTAATATTTATACTGGGTATTTCTATGTATCCTATATAGTTATATGAAGGCCTAGTTGGTTTTGGCTTTGGTTTTGGTGGTGTTACTGGGGTTTCGTTAGGAGTATCATTATTATTTATATTTAAATCTTCATCACTATCATTTAAAACATCATCACTAACATCTTTATTAGGATTTACAATAACTGAATTATATGTTAGTTTTATTCTCATTTCTTGATAAACATAATCTTTTTTAGATAAGAAATATTCCCAACCGATTATTATTATACCCAAAATAATTAATACTACTGATAAAACTATTACCTTTTTTCTAGTATTCTTTTCTTTTTCCATATTTAAAAGTTAAATAACTTCCTCCACCTATTAATAAAGTTCCTACTACAATTAAAACTACTTTCATTGTTTTTCCAGTATCAGGTACATCAATTGGTTTTTCATTATATATTGTAATTTCATTATCTACACTTTTATAATACTTAGATATTTCACTTATTATTGTTACAACACCATTTTCATCAACACTAAACTCTAATACAATTGGATCATTTTTATATCCTGTTGGAACTTTAAGTTCTTTTAAAATATAAGTCCCAGCTTCAAGTTCTATTCTATAAGGAGTCTTTGTTGAAGTCCATTTAATAACTTCAACTTCTGTTTCACCAGTTTTTTTAATAAGTACTAATTCTGCTCCTTCAAGTTCTTTATTTGTTGTTATATCAGCTTTTGATATAGACACTTTTCTTGTATCATTTTTAATTGTCAAAACATTATCATCTAAAGTTACATAATCATTTTTACTATTTAAAGTTATTTTACCTTTATTATCTACTTTAATTTCAATTGTATCAAATAGTTTTTGATAACCAGTTGGAGCAACTACTTCTGTTATTATATATTCACCTGGTTTTAAAATTAAAGTTTTATTATCTTTAGTGATTTCAATTTCTTTATATGTTTCTTTTGTTTTTTTATCTAAAATATTAAACTTAGCATTTTCTAGTTCTTTTGAACCATCAATATTAGTTTTATTTATAATAAGTTTTATTCTTTTATTTTCAAAATTACTTTTATAATACGCATTATCTTTATCAATAATAATTGTTTGAGATTCCGCAATTACATAACCTTCTTCAGGATTTTCAACTTCTACTATTTTATATTTTCCATATGGAAGATTTTGAAAAGCAATCTTTCCTTCTTTTGTTGTTGTTTGAATTCCTACTAAATTACCATAAATATCTTTTGCTTCTTCTTCATTATTGCCATTAATAAAATATAAGCTAAACTTAACACCTTCGATAGGTTTTTTAGTATCAGCATCTACTTTTGTTAATACTATTCCTCCTGCTTCAAGAGTATTTTTGACAATAGCTTTAACTTCTTCATTAGGAAGAACTTTAACATTTGTAGAATTACCTGTTATAAAAGCATTATTTCCTATTTTTATTTGAACTAAATTATTTTTTAAATTAGTTACATCTTCTGTTAATGTATAATCACCAGGAGTTAAATTATCCCAAGTATATGATGTATTACATGAAAATTCTTTTGTTACATTATTTAATGTTATTTTAAATTTTTGATTATTTGTTATATAACCTGTACATTCTTTTGTAACAGTTACTTTACCAGGTTTTAATGAATTTGTTACTGTTACTTCGCTTGTTTCATTTGTTCTTACTGTAACTGAAGAACTTGAATATTCTACATTGTATTTACTATCTGGATTTATTTCTTTAATTGTATAATTACCTACAGGTAAATCAAAAGTAACATTTCCACCACATGAAACATCTTTAGACTCAGACTCAAATAAAACATTATTTTTATAAATTCCTATTTTAAATGTTCCAGATACACCTGTTTTACATACTTTATTAACTTTAACATTACCTTTTTTTAATGAATTAGTAAATGTTGCTATTTTACTTTCACCAGAAGTTAAAGTTATTTCACCTTCAGTATCATATAAAACATCTTCTCTATCTTCTTTTTCTCTTATTAAATATGTTCCAGTTGGTAAACTACTTCCAAAAATAGCTTTTTCTTTTTCCCCACATGATATTGTACCTGTTTTATAAATACTACCATTTTTTACTAATTCAACAGTAAATGTACCAGTTAAACCATTATTACATACCTTAGATACATATATTGTTTGAGATACAGGTTGATAATATGTTTCAGTAGATAATGTTACTACTTTTTGATAAGTTTGATAACTATATTCAGTAAGTAAATATAAAGTTCCATTAGAACATGCATTTAATATTTCACTATTAGAGGGACTACATGAAATTTTCTTTGGATTATTTTCCATTATATCCCAAATATTATGTTGGGTAGTTGCATAACTTCCTGTGTTTGGATTACTACAACTATAGTAACATGTTCCAGTAGTTTGATAATCATAAAATGTACTGCTTCCACCCCATGTATGATTTGGAAATTGCTTTCCACATTGACTGCAAAAATAATCATTTCCATATTCATCACCTATTTGTATTACACCTGTAGCGTAACCATGACAATTATAACTGTTTGTTCCGTTATATTCATACCCTTTAATACCACCATAATTTCTTAATGATATTGCAGATACATTAAAATAACATGTTAAAAACACAAAAATAAATATAAATATATATGAAAATATTTTCTTCATAAGTTTCACCATCCTATATCATAATTAAATTATAACATTATAAAAAAAAATAGTAAATACTATTTAACAACAATATTTACCACTTTTCCTTTTATTACAATAACTTTTACAATTTCCTTATCAAGTATATGTTTTTTTACATTTTCTTCGTTTAAAGCTTTTTCTTTTAAAGATTCTTCATCTATATCTTTTAATACATTTATTGTACTTCTTAATTTACCATTTACTTGTACTGCAATAGTTATTTCATCTTCATCTAATTTACTTTCATCGTAAGTAGGCCAACTTGATTTATATATTTTTTCTCCAAGATTACAAATTTCATTTAATTCTTCAGTTATATGAGGACATATTGGATTTAATAACATTAAAAATGTACGAAAATCTTTTTTAGTAATTTTACCTACTTTTTCAAATTCATTTAATAAAATCATAAGAGCACTAACTGCTGTATTATATTTAATATTATCTATATCATCAGTTACTTTTTTTATTGTTTTATTAATTAAAATTTCAAGACTTTCAGTATATGAAAAACTATCTATTAAATTATCCTTCATACGATACACTCTATCTAAAAATCTTTTACATCCTTTTAAACCTGATTCATTCCATACTGCTTCTTTTTCATAATCTCCGATAAATAATTCATAACATCTTAAACTATCAGCACCATATGAATCTACCATAACATCAGGATTAACAACATTACCTCTACTTTTACTCATTTTTTCGCCATTATTACCTAAAATCATTCCATGAGCAACACGTTTTTTGAATGGTTCCATCGAAGGAACAAGACCTTCATCATATAAAAATCTATTCCAGAATCTCGCATATAAAAGGTGCCTTGTTGCATGTTCCATACCACCATTATAATAATCAACCATACCCCAATATTTCATTACATCATAAGAAGCAAAAGCTTTGTCATTTTTAGGATCCATATATCTTAACCAATACCAAGAAGATCCAGCCCAGTTTGGCATTGTATCTGTTTCTCTTTTAGCAGCACCACCACATTTAGGACAAGTTGTATTAACAAAACTATCTATTCTAGAAAGTGGACTTTCCCCATCATCTGTTGGTTCATAAGAAGTAACATCAGGAAGTGTTACTGGTAAGTCTTCTTCCTTAACACCTACCCATCCACATTTTGGACAATTAATCATTGGGATAGGTTCTCCCCAGAATCTTTGACGAGAAAACACCCAGTCTTGTAAACGGTAATTAACTTTTCTTTTACCAATACCTTTTTCTTCAAGATAATCTATCATCTTTGAAATTGAAGTTTTTTTATCAGTAAGACCATTTAAGAAACCTGAATTAACCATTTCACCATCTAAAGTATAAGCTTCTTTTGTTATATCTCCACCTTTTATTACTTCTACAATTTTTATATTAAACTTTTTAGCAAAAGCATAATCTCTTTCATCATGAGCTGGAACAGCCATAATCGCACCAGTTCCATAATTAGTTAAAACATAATCACTAATCCAGATTTCAATTTCCTCATTATTAACAGGATTAATCGCAGTTAAACCATCTAATTTAACTCCTGTTTTTTCTTTAGTTAAATCTGTTCTTTCAATTTCAGTTTTCTTCTTTGCTTCTTCTTGATACGCTTTAACTTCTTCAATATTTTTAATTAAATCTTTATACTTATTTAACATTTCATGTTCTGGTGAAACAACCATAAAAGTTACACCAAATAAAGTATCAGGGCGTGTTGTAAATACTTTTAAAGTATCATCCACTTCCTTAAGTTTAAATAAAACTTCTGCCCCTTCACTTTTTCCTATCCAGTTTATCTGAGCTGTTTTAACTCTATCAACAAAGTCAGTCATAGAAAGACCATCAAGTAATTTATCAGCATATAAACTCATCTTTAACATCCATTGAGATTTAAGTTTCTTTTCTACTTTTCCCCCACATCTTTCACAAACATTTCCTTCACTTTCTTCATTTGATAAACCAATTTTACAATTAGGACACCAATTTATTTCTTTTTCTGCTTTATAAGCCATACCTTTTTCAAAAAATTTTAAAAATTGCCATTGTGTCCATTTATAATAATCTTCATCTGTTGTTGAAAACTCTCTACTCCAATCAAAAGATATTCCAAGTGATTTTATTTGACGTTTAAATGTTTCAATATTTTGTTTTGTTGCAATTTTAGGATGAATATGATTTTTTATTGCATATTGTTCTGTTGGAAGTCCAAAAGAATCCCAACCAATTGGATATAAAACATTAAACCCTTGCATTCTTTTTTTTCTTGCCATTGAATCAAGCGCAGTTTGGCTTCTTACATGTCCTACATGAAGTCCAGCCCCACTTGGATATGGAAACTCTATTAAATAATAATATTTAGGTTTATCACTATTATTTAAACAAACAAAAGCTTTTTCATTTTCCCAAATATCTTGCCATTTCTTTTCTATTTTTTTAAAATTATACATCTTTAACCATTCCTCTTTTCTTATAATAAACTCTAATAATATAAAAACCAAAATATGTTAATCCAATAAGAAGGACAAATCCTACCAATATTTTTAAAAAAATACTTTTAACAAAAAATGTTGTTAAAACTGTTATAGGAAGTACTATAGAAAACATAAAAGTAATCTGCTTTAATAACTTTTTATAATTAACTTTTTTCATATCTAAATTAGCCATTCTTACTAAAAGTTTTACTTCTGGTAAATTAACTTTTTC
>ERZ773235.3147-NODE-3147-length-12216-cov-4.187978_pt1 | contig 12216 bp, 14 predicted proteins | sample MGYA00580522_ERZ773235 | MGnify/ENA primary metagenome ERZ773235 (study PRJEB29015, sample SAMEA2737797) | human gut metagenome | biome: human gut; feature: human-associated habitat; material: faeces | place: China | collected 2012 ...
GTGCAGGGCATGAGCGGCAGTCCCATCCTCCAGGACGGACGGATCGTGGGCGCCGTCACCCATGTCCTGCTGAACGACCCCACCCAGGGCTACGGCATTCTCATGGAGAATATGCTGGCCATGGCGGGGTAAAAGGGAGGTGGAGGCATGCAGTCCCTGCTCATTAAGGACACCACCCGGGCACAGCGTGAGGAGATCGTGCGCCGGGCGCTGGCGGCCTGCGGCGGCAGCTGCGAGGGCTGCAATGGCTGCGGCAATTCCGGCGGCGGCCGCGTGGACGCCATCTATCAGCCGTATATCGACGGCGAGGTGGAGCTGGCGGACTTGAACGCGGCCTATTCCGAGAGCCGCAAGCTGGTGCGGTAGCAAAAAGGGAGCGGCGGGTCATCCCGCCGCTCCCTTTTTTGCGTTGTGACTTACGGCACCGGTCGGTACGATACCGGCTTACCGTCCTCGAACGTCACCTGATAGCCGGTGCCCGGGGCCACCGGATAGTCGTACCGGATGCCGCCGAACCAGTGCATCAGCAGCCCAGCGGTGACGCCGCCGTGAATGACGCATACCGCGTCCTCTCCCGCGTCCAGCACCGGCCGGATGGCCGCCAGATTCCGCGCCAGCACCTGGGGCGCGCTTTCCCCGTTGGGGCAGGCATTGTGCTCCGCGTCCTCACACCACGCCTGAAACGCGGGATCGTCCTTCAGCTCGGCGTAGCTCTTCATCTCAAAATCGCCGAAGTCCATCTCCCGCAGACCGGGCAGCTGCGTGTGGGCCACATCGCCGTACAGTGCGCGGATGGTCTGCTCCGTCCGCAGAAGGCCGCTGGTGTAGTACCGCGCCGCCGTGGGGTACACGCCGGTCTTGGCGCGCTCCGCCAGCATCTCCAGAGAATCCGGCAGGACAGGGATATCCGCCGCCCCGTAGTACAGATCGTCCCGACTTCCGGCGGTGTCGCCGTGCCGCAGTAATGTCAGCTTCATTTCAATCCCTCCGTCAGCCCGCAGAACACGCGGGTCACATGGTCAGCCCTGCGGGCCATCTCCTGCATAAACGTACCGTGGCGCTCCCGCCATGCCCGCTCCTCACCGTCCATGGGCACGATGCCGCCGCTGACCTCGCGGCAGACCACCACCGCGTTTTCAAACAGCGGCAGATACCGTTCCATGTCCGCCTCCCGACGGCTCAGCGCCTCCAGATGGCAGTAGCACTTGGCCGCCGCCGGCTCCGATACCGCCAGATCGCACACATCGTCCATGGTCAGACCGTAGTGCGCCAGCGCCCAGGTCAGCTTTCCCTGAAATGCGCCGCCGATCACCAATTCCATATCGCATTACCCTCCTATCGCCAAAACCACCGCGCCGCACAGCTCGGCCACCACCAGCCCGAAGCCGGAGATGTCGCCGGACATGCCGTCGAACTGCCGGAACCCGTGCCACACGGCCAGCCCGTAGCCCACTGCCGCCGCCAGCGGGGCAAAGCTGCCCCACAGCACCGCCGGTACGGCGCACGCCGCCGCCAGCACCGCCGCCGCCACGTACAGCGGCGCGCCGCCGCGCGCCATGGCACTGTACTGACTGGTGCTCATGGGCCGCAGCGACAGCACCGCCACCGCCGCCGCGGCGCGGCTGGCCACAGGGATCAGTGCCAGCGGCAGCAGCGGAACGTTCTCCATAGACAGAAACGCGCTCCACTGAGCCATGGCCAGCAGCACCATGCAGATCACCGCGAAGGCCCCGCAGTGGGAGTCCTTCAGGATGCGCCTCCGCGTCTCCAGATCCCGGCGGGACAGGATGCCGTCGCACACATCCATGAACCCGTCCAGATGCAGAAACCCCGTCACCAGCCATGGCGCCGCCGCGCCCAGTGCCGCGCCCAGCGCCCGGGGCAGATACCCTGCCAGCCACGCGCACAGCGCCCACACAGCACCCACGACGATGCCCACAAAGGGCAGACAGGCCAGCATTTTCCGCCGCGCCGTCTCGCTCCATATTTTTTTCGGGCAGGGGATGGCCAGAAACATCCCCCACGCCATGAAGAACCCGTAGATCCAGTCACGCACGGGGCATTTCCCCCTTCCACACATGGGGCAGCCCCATGGTCATCTCGCACACCACGTCGAACTCCGCCGCCAGCGTCCGGCAGATACCGGCCAGACCGGCGGTGTATGCCGCCGTCCAGGGGTCGTAGTCCTCGCCGCCCTGCCAGATGCCGTCGCACACGCATACGAAGTGGGCGGGCACGCGGCTGATGGCCGCGATCTGCTCCGCCGCCCGCCGGGGCGCACCCATGTCCATGCCGCCGTCCTCGAACATCTGCGCCGCCAGACACGCCGTCACGCTGTCGAACAGTACCGTGCCTTCGGGTCGGACAGCCTCCAGCCCTGCCGTCAGGTCACGCGCCCGCTCGATGGTGGTAAAGCCCCAACCATCGCGGTCGGCGATGTGCCGCCGGATGCGGGCCAGATCCTCGCCGTCGTGTGGCTCCATGGTGGCCCAGTAGTACATGGGCTTGCCGCAGGCCAGCGCCCGCGCCATGCGTTGGGCCGTGCTGCTCTTGCCGCTTTTGCAGCCGCCGATAAACAGAAGTCTCATGCGCCCTCCACCGTAAAGGCGTCCATCGCCCGTATCTCGTCCAGATAGCTGTCCTCAATGGAAGCCTCGCCGAACGTGGCCATGCCCCGCATGACGCCGCAGGCGCCCTCCAGCACGCGGAACAGCAGGGGACACCCGCTGCCCTCGCCCAGCCGCATCCCCAGACGCAGGCAGGGCTGGAGCCCCAGCGTCTCCGCCGCGATGCGGTAGCCTACCTCGTAGGAGTCGTGGGACAGAAACAGCACATCCCGCACCGCCGGACACAGCCGCACGGCGCACAGCGCCGCCGCGATGGAGATGAACCCGTCCACCGCCGCCGGCACCCGCTCATGGGCGCAGCCTAAAAATGCGCCGGTCATGGCGGCCAGATCCAGCCCGCCCACACCGGCCAGCACGCCGATGACATCGCTTCCGTCGGGCCGGTGCAGCGCCAGCGCCTGCCGCAGCACCTCCTTCTTCCGCAGGAAGCCCTCATCCGTCAGCCCGCCGCCGCGGCCCGTCACGGCCTCGATGTCCGCGCCGGTCAGCGCCGCCAGCACCGCCGCCGATGTGGTGGTATTGCCGATGCCCATCTCGCCGATGCCCAGCGCCGTCACACCGTCGGCTCTGGCCCGCGCCGCCTGCTCCATGCCTGCGGCCATGGCGTCCAGCACCTGCTGCCGCGTCATGGCGTCCTCACGGGCGATGTCGCCGGTGCCCCGCCGCACCTTGCGGTCCAGCACGCCTACCGGCGGCACGTCGCCGTCGATGCCCACGTCCACCACGCTTACATCGTCGCCGAAGGCCGCTGCCATGGCGGACATACCGGTCTTGCGGAAGGTCATGTTCACCGCCTGCTGCAGCGTCACCGCCGGCGGCGTACAGGATACGCCCTCGGCCACCACACCGTTGTCGGCGGCGAACACCGCCACGCGGCACTTGCCCATGGCGGGGCACACCTGCCCCGTCACACCTGCCAGCCGGATGGATATCTCCTCCAGCTGCCCCAGACTGCCCGGGGGCTTGGCCAGCTGCGCCTGCCGCCGCCGCGCCGCCTCCATGGCCGCCTCATCTGCGGGCCGTATGGCCTGTATGTAAGCCGAAAGCTCTTGCTCTGTCATGCTCGCTCCTCCAGATAGCCCTGCTCCGCCAGCCACGTCAGCGACGGCGCGCAGTCCTGATTCTCAATGGTATATGTCGCCGCCGGACAGACGTCCAGCAGCGTGTCCAGCACCTGTGCCATGGGGATGTCCCCCTGTCCCAGCGGGTCGTGGAGATCCCAGTCCCCCCTGTTGTTGTGCAGGTGTACGTGCTTCAGCCACGGGGCCATGGGACCGATCCACTCCATGGGCGGCGTCCTGCTGACGGAGGTGTTGGCGTGGCCCACGTCCAGACACAGCCCCAGCCGCGGATCGGCCACCGCCTGCGCGATCTGCACCAGCATGTCCGGCCCCGGCTCCATCACGTTCTCCACCGCCAGCACCATGTCCGGCGGCACGTCCGCCAGCAGTTCCTTCCAGAACACCGCCGACTGCTCCACGTACCACTCGGGGAAGTACACCAGCGGGATATACCCGCCGTGGACCACTATCCGCTTCACGCCCAGCATCCGCGCCGTCCGGATGGTCTGCCGGAACCGCCGCAGCGCCGTCTCCCGCACCAGCGGGTCGATGGCGCAGGGGGCCAGCTCCGCAAAGGGCGCGTGGAGCCACAGACGCTCCACCCCCGCGATCTGCTGCCGTACCAGCTCCATGGCGTCCGGCTGCTCCAGCCGCGGGGCCCAGCAGAACTCCGCGATCTCGAAGCCCAGCCCCCATTTTCCGGCCAGCGCCGCCGCCTGCCCGTCGATGCCGGACAGATGCAGCCTGTCCCGCAGCTCCTTCCGTTCCAAAGCCGCTCCTCCTTACAGATATTTCAAAACGATTATAGCATACTTGCCTGCAAATACAAACCCCAAAAACATCCCTGCCCCGACAGGGATTGACGGACCTCTCCGGAGCCGGTATAATTAAAACATCTGTGCGCAAAACAGGGGAGGGAGGTGCCACCCGTGCGCGATACGTTTTCCGACTGCCATCCGGCGGTCAATTTTGCCTATTTCGCTCTGGTACTGGCCTTCTCCATGACATTGATGCACCCCGTCTGTCTGCTGATCTCCCTGACCGGCGCCTGCTGCTATCTGGCGCGGCTCCATGGCCTGCGAGAGCTGGGACACAGCGCCCGCTGGCTGGTGCCCATGGCGCTGCTGGCGGCACTGGTGAACCCCGCCTTCGTCCATCAGGGCGTCACCATCCTGACCTACCTGCCCTCCGGCAACCCCCTGACGCTGGAGAGCATCCTCTACGGACTGGCCGCGGCGCTGCTGCTGGCCTCGGTGGTGCTGTGGTTCCGCTGCTTCAGCGCCGTTATGACCTCCGATAAATTCATCTATCTCTTTGGCCGCGCCATTCCCGCCCTGTCGCTGGTGCTGAGCATGACGCTGCGCTTCGTGCCCCGCTTCCGCCGCCAGTTCCATACCGTAGCCCAGGCCCAGCGCTTCATGGGACGCGACACGGAAAACGGCAGCCTGCTTCAGCGGTGCAAAAACGCCATGAAGGTCTTTTCCATCATGGTCACCTGGAGCCTGGAGAGCGCCATCGACACGGCGGACAGCATGCGCAGCCGCGGCTACGGCCAGCCCGGCCGCACCGCCTTCTCCATCTACCGTCTGGACAGCCGCGACCGGAGCCTTCTCCTGTGGCTGGCCTTCTGCGGCACATACCTGCTGGCGGCCGCCCTGAGCCGCGGCCTGCTCTTCCAGTATTACCCCATGCTGCGGGGCGCGCCCCTGCGCCCCATCACCGTCAGCTTTTACGCGGTATACCTGCTGCTGTGCCTGACGCCCGCACTGCTGTCGTGGGCCTCACAGCGCCGTTTCCGCCGTCTTGAGAAGGGAGGTGCCTGACAAATGAACGAGCTGTTCCGCCTTTCCGGCTTCGGCTTTACCTACCCCCAGCAGCGCCGCCCCGCCCTGACCGGCGTGGACCTCACCATCCGCTCCGGCGAATTCTGGGTGCTGTGCGGCCCCTCCGGCTGCGGCAAATCCACGCTGCTGCGTCAGCTCAAGACCGTTCTCGCACCCCACGGCGTCACCGAGGGGGAGGTTTGGTTTCAGGGCGTGCCCCTGCGGGATGTCCCCCTGCGCCAGCAGGCGGCGGACATCGGCTTCGTCCTCCAGTCGCCGGAGCATCAGGTGGTGACGGACAAGGTCTGGCACGAGCTGGCCTTCGGGCTGGAGAGTCTGGGCTGCGATACCCCGTCCATCCGCCGCCGTGTGGCGGAGATGGCGTCCTTCTTCGGCATTCAGGACTGGTTCCACAAGTCGGTGGATGAGCTGTCCGGCGGCCAGAAGCAGCTGCTGAGTCTGGCCTCCGTCATGGTCATGCAGCCCAAGGTGCTGATTTTGGACGAGCCTACCAGCCAACTGGACCCCATCGCCGCCGCCGATTTTTTGCAGACGCTGGGCCGCATCCACCGCGAGCTGGGCACCACCGTCCTCCTGACGGAGCACCGGCTGGAGGAGGCGCTGCCTCTGGCCACCCACGCCGCCGTGCTGGACGGCGGCCGCCTGCTGTGTACCGGCTCCCCCGCCGAGGTAGGCCGCCGGCTGCGGGGCAGGGGACACGGCATGTTCCTGGCCATGCCCGCCGCCATGCGGATCTGGGCCTCCGTCCATAGCGCCGATCCCGCCCCCGTCACCGTGCGGGAGGGCAGGGACTTCCTGCACCGCTGGGCGTCGCAGCACCCGCTGCTGCCCCTGCCCGAAGCGGAGGCACACCCCCACGGCGGCCCCGTCCTGACGGCGGAGGGCCTCTGGTTCCGCTACCGGCCGGATCTGCCGGACGTGGTGAAGGGCCTGGATCTCACCGTGTATCAGGGAGAGCTGCTTGCCTTGCTGGGCGGCAACGGCGCCGGCAAGAGCACCACGCTCCACCTGCTCAGCGGAGCGCTGACGCCCTACCGCGGCACGGTGCAGCGCACCGGCCGTATCGGCGTCCTGCCTCAGGACCCTCAGGCCCTGTTCGTAAAAAAGACCGTCCGCGAGGACCTGTACGAGGCATTTGACGGCCAGAAGCTGGAGACCGCCCTGCGGGAAAAGCGGCTGGAGCAGGCGGTGGCCCTCTGCCGCCTGTCGCCCCTGCTGGACCGCCACCCCTACGACCTCTCCGGCGGAGAGCAGCAGCGCGCCGCATTGTGTAAGGTCCTGCTCCTTGACCCCGGGATATTGCTGCTGGACGAGCCCACCAAGGGCCTTGACGCCCAGTTCAAGCAGGAGCTGGCCGCCATCCTCCGCTCCCTGACAGCGGGCGGCGTCACGGTGGTCATGGTCAGCCACGACGTGGAGTTCTGCGCCCGCTGCGCCCATCGCTGCGCCCTGTTCTTCGACGGCAGCGTGGTGACGGAGGGCGCGCCCCGCCCCTTCTTCTCCGGCAACAGCTTCTATACCACCTCCGCCGACCGCATGGCCCGCGGCCTGTGCGCCGGCGCGGTGACGGCGGAGGATGTCATGGCCATTATCGGCGGCGACGTGCCGCCGGAGCCGGAGCCCCAGCGGATCTACGCCCCGCTGCCGCCGGTGGCGGAGGAGTCCGCCGCGTGGCAGCCGCCCAGACTGCCCTGGTGGCGAAAGGCGCTGGCCGCCGTGTCTGGCCTTGCGGCGCTGGCCATCTTCTGGCACGCCGCCAAATACACGGACCTGACGGCGCTGGTGGGCGGCGGCACGGTGTCCGCCGCCGGCTGGTCCGCGGTGGGGGAGTACGCCCTGTTCATCGCCGCCCTGTTCGTCACCGCCGCGGCCATCGGCCCCCGCCGGTGCAGCTCCAGCCGCCGGTACAGAAGCGGAAGCTGCCCCGCCGCACCAGGGTATCCGCCGCCCTGATATTGGTGGGCGTCCCCGCCGTCCTGTTCGTGGGCAGCTGCTACTTTGATCTGAAAAACTACTACCTCATGGCCCTGCTGGTGCTGCTGGCCTGCATGCTGCCCTTCTTCATGGTGTTTGAGGGCCGTAAGCCCCAGGCCCGCGAGCTGGTGATCATCGCCGTCCTCTGCGCTCTGGGCGTGGCGGGCCGCGCCGCCTTCTTCATGCTGCCCCAGTTCAAGCCGGTGCTGGCCCTGACCATCATCTCCGGCGTGGCCTTCGGCGGCGAGACCGGCTTTCTGGTGGGTGCCATGACCATGCTGGCCAGCAACTTCCTGTTCTCTCAGGGGCCCTGGACTCCGTTCCAGATGTTTGCCGCCGGCATCATCGGCTTTCTGGCCGGCGTCCTGTTCCGCAAGGGCTGGCTCCGCCGCAGCCGCGCCGCCCTGTGCGTCTACGGCGCGCTGGCCGCCATCCTCATCTACGGCGGCCTGATGAACCCCACCTCCGCCCTGATCTACGGCAGAGAGCTGAACTGGCAGGTGCTGGTGAGCTATTATCTCACCGGCTTCCCTGTGGACTGCGTCCACGCCGCCGCCACCGTGTTTTTCCTCTGGGTGCTGGCGGAGCCCATGCTGGAAAAGCTGGACCGCATCAAAACGAAATACGGCCTGGTAGAATAAAAAAGCGGTGTGGCCAAATGCCACACCGCTTTTTGCGTATGTGCTCACGCCGCCAGAGCCAGATACCAGTCCAGCCCCGTGGTCACGACCACCAGATAGGCGATATACACCGCCAGCATCAGCACGCCCTGCCACCGCTGGAACCTCCGGCAGACGATGGTGGGAATGATGGCGATCAGCGTTACCACGATGGCCACGGGGAAGTCCAGATAGATGTTCTGGGCGGATACCGGCAGCTTGCCGCCGTACACGAAGGAACAGACCGCCAGAATGAGGGTGGTGTCGATGACGTTGGCGCCGATGACGTTGCCCACGGACATGGACGACTGCTTCTTGATGAGGGATGTGACAGCCGTCACCAGCTCCGGCAGGGAGGTGCCGATGGCCACGATGGTGACGCCGATGATGGCCTCGGACACGCCCCAGGACGCGGCGATGAGACTGCCGTTGCTCACCAGCAGCTGAGAGCCCACTACGATGCAGGCCGCGCCGCCCACGATGCGCAGAATGTTCAGCACAATGGATCTCCTGTCGCTGGCAGGAGCCTCCCCAGTCTCCTCCGCACCGGCGTCCCGCTTGGCGGAGCGGATGTTCTCCGTGATATACAGCAGGAAGATAAGCAGCAGCACCGCCGCCCCTGCGATGGAGAAGCTGCCGCTGCGGGAGAGCAGGAACAGCGCGCACACCGCCGCGATGAGCAGGATGCCCTTGGGTGCGAAGCTCCTTTTGTCCACGGCGATGGGCATGAAGATGATGCTGATGGCCAGGATCATGGCGGTGTTGCAGATGACGGAGCCGATGCCGTTGCCGATGGCCATGCCCACCTTGTCCTGTGACGCCGCGATGTAGTCGCCCACCTGGGACACCAGAATGCCGTGCCCCTCCATAGCGGCGATGGTGGACACGAAGATCTCCGGCAGGGTGGTGGCCACACTGATGATGGTAGCGCCGATGATAAATTTGGGGATGCGGGTGATCTCCGCGGCCCACACGGCGCCGTCCACGAACCAGTCGCCGCCCTTCACGATGAGCACGATGCCCACCGCGAACAGTACATATATCAGAATACTTTCCATACTTTTCCTCCTGCATTCACTTGCCACGGGCACAAAAAAAGCGCATGGCGCGCTGTCCATGCACAAAAAAACTGCATGCACAATGCCAAGCTCGTACATGAGTCTCATCAATTAAGATATGCCAGGTGCGCAGCACCAGCATGTTGACATACCGCGCCCAACGGCGCCGACTACTCCCTCAATTCAGCTTACTATACCATATTTTCCGAAAAAGTCAACAGGGCATCCGAAAAAGGCAGGAGGGGAGAGGCTTTGCCTCTCCCCTCCTGCCGCGCCAGCCGCTCGCCGAAGAACGTATCGTCGAAGGATCGCTCCGCCGGCGTTCCGAACGGCACATAGTCCATCCGGGACCCGCCCGCGCAGCTGCGGATGCCGCGGCGTCCACGGGTCCGGCAGCAGACGGTGAACCGCCTGCCCGCATACGTCTCCCTGTCCAACGGCCTGACGTCCATCGTCTTACCTTCGTAAATTCGTATCCGTGCGGCCCGTCAGAACGTCAGCCGCATCTGGTGCCACACCACGTTCCCGTGGGTGGACTTCTCGGACACGCCCTCGTCCACGAAGCCGAACCTGGCGTAGTAGTGGATGAGCCGTTCCTTGCACGTCAGCACCAGTCCCCTGCGCCCCTGCTTCCGCGCGTCGTCGATGGCGCGGCGGAGCAGCTCTCCGGCGTAGCCGTGCTGCCGGTACTCAGGCAGCGTGTTGACGCCGAAGATCATCTGCCACGCGCCGTTTTCGTTGTGCAGCGCCGCATTTTCGTACATGTCATCGGTCAGATCCGGCTCGTCCGTGACAAAGCCGTCCACAAAGGCAATGAGTGTGCCGCCGTCGAACATGAGCCAGAAGTGGCCGCTGTAATACCGGAGCCTCTGGGCGAAGTCCTGTTGGGTGGCCGCCTCTGCCGGCGGGAAACACGCCGCCTCCACCGCGGTCACAGCGGTCAGATCGGACATATCTGCATGTCTGATGTTCATCTGAGAACCCTCCTGTGTTGTTTTTGTGGTTTGCGTTTCCATTCTATCACAGTCCGCCGGAAAACGCCACCCGCTCCCGCGTCCCGCGTTTGAACGCCCCCAATGGGCATACTCCGCCCACACGTATCTCGCCATGTCTCCGGTCGCGCACCCCGTAGGGGCCGGCGTCCCCGACGGCCCGTTTTCCGTTCTCCGATTGCGGGCTGCACCCGCGTCCTGCATGTATGCCTCCGGCGGCCATATTTCTTTCAATAGCGAAAGAAATATGGAAAAGAACGCCGCCAAAAACCATCGGTTTTTGGCGGCGTTTTTGCCCACTTTTGCCGCTGTTGGCAAAAGCGGGTCGCTCCGGAGAGCGAAATGTCCCCGCCCCGCGCCTCCGCACAAAACGATACCCCTCCGGCTCTGCCGGAGGGGTATCGCAGTTCACATGATCTCAAAACTTGTCCTTGTTGAAGATACGCAGGATCTCGTCGAAGGACTTATCCATCTCGTCCTGGGCCTGCTCGCCCTTCACCTCATCCAGCGGCTGCAGCACGGGCTTCTTCTCCGCCTGTGCCTGCGCAGTCCCGCCATTGGAGGTGATGCGCGCCTCCTGCTGCTCCTCGTCGAAGCCGGTGGCGATGACGGTGACACGGATCTCGTCGTCCAGCGTTTCGTCAAACGTGGCGCCGAAGATGGTGAGCGCGTCGGGATGTACGGCCTGCTGCACCAGCGTGGCCGCCTGCTCCACCTCCTCCAGACCGATGTCCATGGAACCGGTGACATTGATGAGCACGCCCTTGGCGCCGTTGATGGAGGTCTCCAGCAGGGGGGAGGAGATCGCCATACGCGCGGCCTCCTCGGCCTTGCCCTTGCCGGCCGCACGGCCCACGCCCATGTGGGCCAGACCCGCATCCTTCATGATGGCCGTCACATCGGCGAAGTCCAGGTTGATGAAGCCGGTGTCGCGGATCAGGTCGGAGATGGACTGCACCGCCTGGCGCAGCACGTCGTCCGCGATCTCAAAGGCGTTGGCAAAGGTGATCTTCTGGTCGGTGGCGTATTTCAGGCGCTCGTTGGGAATGATGACCAGCGAGTCCACCTTGCTCCGCAGCTCCTCGATGCCCTGTTCCGCCTGGGTCATGCGGCGGCGTCCCTCAAAGCCGAAGGGCTTGGTCACCACGCCCACGGTCAGAATGCCTGCCTCCCGGGCGATCTCAGCCACCACGGGTGCCGCGCCGGTGCCGGTGCCGCCGCCCATGCCGGCGGTGATGAACACCATGTCGGTGTTTTCCAGCGCCTTGGCCATCTGGTTGCGGCTCTCCTCCGCGGCCTTGCGGCCCACATCCGGGTTGGAACCCGCACCCTTACCGCCGGTCAGCTTCTCGCCGATCTGAATTTTATAGGTAGCGCTGGAGGCATTCAGCGCCTGCTTGTCTGTGTTGACTGCGACAAAATCAACGCCCTGCGCGCCGCTGCGTACCATGCGGTTGACCACGTTGTTTCCGCCGCCGCCTACGCCCACGACCTTGATGCTGACAACGTTCTCCGGGCCGGTTTCCAATCCAAAAGCCATGTCTGCTCCTCCTGCCATAATTTGTATGAAAATGACGGATTATCTCCTGGTAAATGCTATATCTTGTATTGTATTACGAATTGGCGCAAGCGTCAAGTGTAAGCACTTAATTTACCGAAAAAGTTTTGTGCCGGGAGCATGAAGCACCTGCGCAGCGCCCCCGATGCGGTGCGGTACGCGCGGCATCACTCCGGAATGAACCGTGCCTTTCCCTCCTGCATCATATTGATAACGCCCTTTTCGTTGACCTCCAGCTTCTTCACCACGGCCATCAGATAGTCCAGCTTGTAGCCGTAGTCGGCCTCCCGGGGCAGCTGCACGTCGAACCGTTCCAGATACCGCAGCGTCAGCTGTGCCGGGTCGCTCATATCCAGCAGCGATACGTCCGCCGTCATGCCGCGCTGGTCCAGCGCCTGCATCAGCGTCAACGGCGTGCGCAGCTCGTGGGCGGCATTGCCGGT
>ERZ773235.3152-NODE-3152-length-12169-cov-7.237494_pt1 | contig 12169 bp, 10 predicted proteins | sample MGYA00580522_ERZ773235 | MGnify/ENA primary metagenome ERZ773235 (study PRJEB29015, sample SAMEA2737797) | human gut metagenome | biome: human gut; feature: human-associated habitat; material: faeces | place: China | collected 2012 ...
TGATCTCACTTTGCCGTTGTCCCATACCGGAAAGCCTCCTTTGTGATATGGGAATGTTGCAGTTGTTTCAAGACTGCGGTGCTATTATAAGGGAAATTGCAGGGCGGGTAAAACGTATCTTGGATATGCCGGCAATGTTCGTTTGGTATTTCAAAGAAGAAAATACGTTGCGTTTTTGGCGGCTCTGCGGTAGGATAGAAAAAACACGCCGAAAGGAAACTGCCGTGACCCTTCAACAACTCCGCTATGTCACGGCTGTTGCCGGCACCGGCACCATCAGCCATGCAGTGCAGCAGTTCTATATTTCTCAGCCCAGCCTGACCAATGCTATCCGGGAGCTGGGACAGGAAGTGGGGCTGGCGCTTTCCAAGACGGCAAGCTCTGTGGTGAGCCGGACGCTGCTGGAATATCTGAGATCTACCCGGCAGCGAAAGGTGGGAGGACAGCACAAAACGGATGTTGTGTTTTTTTCTTGAATGCGCCTGTTACCCGTATATTTTCCCCACAATCTTTCCGCGTGCTGCGGCGGGCAGGAGTTTGCACAAAAGGCTCAGGAATTTATACTGTGCGCCGGCAACATAAACGACTGCCGGGTTCTTTTTCTCCACGATACCGGCGATGTACCGTCCAATGCGTGCCGGGTCCATGCCGTTTTGCTCGTCGTGCTCCATCTGACTGACGCTCCGGGAGATGCGCCCGCCGTATTCATCATCGCCGAGAATGCTTTTTTGACGTGCCTTTGTAAAACCGGTGCAGATGTCACCCAATTCTACGACGGTAACATAGATGCCGTGCACCGTCCGATGCCGGAGCTTCCTCCGGTAACAATGACCACCTTGTTGTTTTCTCCTGCCATGATTTTCCTCCTGAAACGGTTGATCTGGTTCGAGTATACCGCATCGCAGGGCGGCTGTCTATACGGATAGCCGGAGTATGGAAAAGTACAGGGAGCAACTTGCGTAAATTTTCACGCTAATTGGCCTCTCTTTTTTACACAGCCAATGCCAATTAGCGCTTGAAATCGAAACGCTGCGCAAGTATACTATACTAGCTATGTTGTACAAGTTTGAACGTGCGTTAGTATATCAGTTGGCTGTAAAAGACATACCAGAATGGAAGCGTGCGGCGGGATCAAAACCCTACGAGGATGAAGAAAATGAAATTCGATAGAAGACTTACAGATGAAATCTACACTTCCGATACGGTAAGGCTGGGAAAAGATGCATTTCAGGCCATGCAGGAGACGATCTATCATAATGGCGGTGTCGGAACCATTGCCGGGTACTATGATGCCGAATTGTCGATCCTGTCGGTCAGTGATCTGTTGCTGCATAATCTGAACCACAGCTATGCATCCCTGATGGAGCAGACAAAGGGTTCGCTGAAGAATCTTTTCTATAAGAAAGATGGCACATTCCTTGACAATGCACGCTTTCGCCAGCTCCAAGGCGAAGGGGAAGGCCGGATCCTTACAGCAGATGGCTCTCCCGTCTATGTGCGTCTCTACAAAAAAGATGCAGTGGATACGGATGGAACACCGATCTGGATCATGTCAGTACAGATGAACTGGGCGTATGAGAACCTTGCGCTGGTTAATGAATCCATCCATTCTGCATTATGGTATTTTGAGTGCAATGAAAACGGTGAGATCGTTCATGTGAACTGGAGCCATGCGTTCCGGCAGATCCTTGGATATCATGACATTCTGGATTTTCCGAACAAACTGGATTCGTGGTCGAACCTTCTGCACCCGGAGGACTATGACCGGGTAATGCAGCTGCTTTTGGAAACGATTGCGGACAAAACCAATACTACAAAATATAATGTTGAGTACCGGCTGAAAATGCGGGATGGCCAATACCAGTGGTTCCGGGCATCGGCGGAGGTGATACGCCGTATGGATGGTTCGGCCAATCGAATTGCCGGAATCATCAGCAACATTGACGCGGAAAAAAGAAGCCGGATGCAGGCGCAGCGGGCAGCGGCATTTCACCGTGCATTTACCAGCGCAAACCTCTGCGAATACTATGTAAATCTGGAAAAGAACACCTTTGATACTTTCAAAGTGGAGCCCTCTTTGATGACGGCCTTTGAGCAGAACCACACATGGGATGGATTGGTCAGATTCTTTGTGGACAACTATGTGGTGGAAGAGGACAAAAAGTCTGTAACGGATTTCTACAATCGCGCCTACATCACGGAAAAATTAAAGGGGCTGGAGACGGAGCTGCGTCAGGATTGCCGCATCGTTCTAAATGGGGAGGAACGATGGGTCAGCAACGTGGTCATGCGCGGTGAGATCGAAGATTCCGAATATGCGATGATTTTTCTGCGGGACATCACAGAGTCCAAAGCAGAGATAGCACGGCGGATGCAGATGGCCTCAGATAACGCATCGATGGATCTTTTGATCAAGAGTGTGGTGCGTCTGCTGGACCGCTTTGTGGTCTGCGATCTGGAGAATGACCGGTATCGGTTCTATAATCTGCAAGGTGAAATGATATACGCGCCGACGGGAACCTACCATGATTTTGTGGAGCAGGTGGTTGCAAAGTATAAGACACTGGAACCGCTGGACGCATTGACTGCTTTGATTTCACCGGAAAATATCCGAAAGAATCTGCAGGGCGAGAACGACATCTACAAATTTGAATACTGCTCCATGGATGAGAACACCTATAAGATCGCTTCCTTCATTCCGCTGGAGTGGGATGGCACAAAGCTGGTCAAAGCACTGTTGGCATCTATGGATGTGTCACAGGAGAAAAAGGCCGAGATCGAATCCCATAAGGCACTGAAGGATGCGTACCGGGCGGCGGAAAACGCAAGCCGCGCCAAGACAGAATTTCTCTCCAATATGTCCCATGATATCCGTACACCGATGAATGCAATCGTTGGCTTGACCGCCATTGCGGGTGCAAATATCGAGAGTCAGGACAGGGTGGTCGAGTGCCTTGGCAAGATCACAAAGTCGAGCCGTCATCTGTTGGGGCTGATCAATGAAGTGCTGGATATGGCCCGGATCGAGAGCGGGCGAATAAGCCTTGCCGAGGAGGATTTCAGCCTGCCGGAGCTGGTTGATAACCTGCTCACCCTCACAAAACCGGCAATCGACGAGCACCACCATCAGCTCGAAGTCCATATTGAGCACATTGAGCACGAAGCTGTCTGCGGCGACAGTCTGCGCATCCAGCAGGTCTTTGTGAACCTGATGAGCAACGCCGTCAAGTATACCCCGGATGGAGGAAACATCACCTTCACGATCAAGGAAAAACCGAACGGCTTCTCGGAGCTTGGCTGCTACGAGTTTTCCATCGAGGACAACGGCATCGGTATGACGCCGGAATTCCAGAAGATCATGTTCGAGCCCTTCAGCCGGGCAGACGATCACCGGACGACCAAGGTGCAGGGCACCGGTCTTGGCATGGCCATTGCAAGAAACATCGTCAACCTGATGAATGGTGACATTCAGGTCGAAAGCGCTCCCAACAAGGGAACGAAGATCACGGTCACGGTCTATCTGAAGCTTCAGGAGAACGAGAAGGAACAGGAAAAAGAACTGCTCGATCTGCCGGTACTGGTCGTGGACGATGACAAGACCTGCTGCGAAAGCACCGTTGCGACCCTTCAGGAGATCGGCATAGCGGGCGAATGGGTCCTGACCGGTAAGGAAGCTGTGGAGCGCTGCTATGCGCGTCATGAGACCAACCGTGACTATTTTGCGGTGATTCTGGACTGGAAGATGCCGGAAATGGACGGTATTGCAACCGCCAGAAAAATCCGGGAACGGGTAGGAGAAGATGTCACGATCATCATCCTGACTTCCTTTGATTTCAGCGAGATCGAAGAAGAAGCCAGAGCAGCGGGCGTGAATGCGTTTATGGCAAAACCGCTGTTCCGTTCTCGTCTGACGGCAACTCTGCGGCAGTTTACATCCGGGAAGAAGGAGGAAAACGCCCGGAACTATCTGGAAGACTTTGCGAAGGAAAACTATGCGGGTAAGCGGATCCTTCTTGTGGAAGATAACGAGCTGAACCGTGAGATCGCAACCGAGATCATAGGCATGACGGGCGTGGCCATCGACAGCGCCGAAAATGGAAAAATTGCAGTCGAAAAGGTGATGGAAGCGCCAGAAAAGTGGTACGATCTCATTTTGATGGACATCCAGATGCCCATCATGAATGGTTACGAAGCCACTGCTGCGATCCGTGCGCTTGCCGGCAGCCGGGGCAAAGTGCCCATCATTGCCATGACGGCAAATGCCTTTGCCGAGGACGTGCAGCTGGCAAAGAACACCGGCATGAACGAGCATATCGCCAAACCGCTTGATTTGAATAAGCTGAACGATGTGCTGAAACGGTGGCTGTGATCTGTGTATTGCAGTAAGGCGCGTGGTATCTATCGCAAGTCAAGAAATTAGCGCAACATTCAAACAGCATATTTGCGATATGCAATTCAATGTTGTTGCTGTTGCATGAAAAAGCTGAATTGCTATCATTGCCCATCAAAAATACGTTGGTACGTTTTACACTGTGACGATTCAAAAAATAAAGGAGAGGTGTTTTACTATGATCTACAAAAAGCAATACGGTCAACCGTTTGATACGGAAAGTGTAGTGGGTTCTTTTTTGCCCATGATGGAAACGATACCCTATCTGACTAAGGAGCCGGATGGTTTCTCCTATGCCATGGAACCGCAGGATGTCCTGTATGGTCTTGGCGAAAACGTCCGTGGTATCAACAAGCGCGGGTGGGTGTACGAAAGCAAATGCTCCGATGACGGCAACCATACCGAGGGCAAATCCTCGCTGTACGGTGCTTATAATTTTATGATCGTGTCCGGCAAGGATACATTTGGCTTTTTTATCGACTACCCGGGCAGGGTCACCTTTGACTGCGGCTACACCGACATGGATACCTTACGCATCACGGTACCCGAGGAAAATTACGATCTCTACATCATTGAGGGCGAGAGCCTGACCGATATTGTGCACCAGTTCCGCCAGTTGGTAGGGCGCAGTTATATTCCGCCCAAATGGGCTTTTGGCAACGCCCAGAGCCGCTGGAGCTACATGAACGAGGACGAGGTCCGCGAGGTGGTGGCAAATTACCGTGCCAATCATATGCCGCTGGACGCTGTGGTTCTGGATATTGATTACATGGAGCATTACAAGGACTTTACGGTGGATGCGCAGCGCTTCCCGCGTTTTGCAGACTTTGCCGCCGAGATGAAAGCGCAGGGCATCCATCTTGTCCCCATCATCGATGCAGGAGTCAAGGTCGAAGAGGGATATGATGTGTACGAGGAGGGCGTGAAAAACGGCTACTTCTGCACGAATCAGGATGGCACTCCCTTTGTAGCCGGTGTGTGGCCGGGACGGGTACACTTCCCCGATATGCTCAACCCGGAAGCCCGCGCTTGGTTTGGCAGTCAATATAAAGTTCTGCTGGATCAGGGGATCGAGGGCTTCTGGAATGATATGAACGAGCCAGCAATCTTCTACGCAGAGGAAAGACTGAAAAAGGTCTTTGCTAAAATTGGGGAATACGACAAGCAAAACCTAGATATTTCCAGCTTTGGTGCTTTTACCAGCATGGTGGCAGGGCTTTCCAACAACGAAAACGATTATAAGCTGTTCTACCACAACACCAAGCAGGGGCGTATGCGGCACGACAAGGTACATAATCTTTTTGGTTATAACATGACCCGTGCGGCGGGCGAGGCTTTCGAGCGGCTGGAGCCGGACAAGCGCATTTTGATGTACTCCCGTTCTGCCTGCATCGGGATGCACCGGTATGGCGGCATCTGGACCGGCGACAACCATTCTTGGTGGAGCCACATTCTGCTTGCGCTGCACATGATGCCCTCCCTGAATATGTGCGGCTTCCTGTACGAAGGCCCCGACATTGGCGGCTTTGGCAGCAATACCACGGAGGATCTGGTGCTGCGCTGGTACGGCTTGGGCATCTTCTCTCCGCTGCTGCGGAACCACTCTGCCAAGGACACCCGCCGGCAGGAACCCTACCGCTTTAAGAACAAGGCCGCCTTTGCCGGGATTTTACAGCTGCGCTACCTGCTGCTGCCCTACATTTACAGCGAGTACATGAAGGCTGCTCTGCACGACAGCATGTACTGTATGCCGTTGGCGTTCGCCTTCCCGGAGGACGACTTTGCACGCCGGGTGGAGGATGAGGTGATGATCGGTGAAAGCCTGTTGATCGCCCCGGTATATGAGCAAAATGCCCGAGGTCGGTATGTTTATCTGCCGGAGGAGATGCTGCAGGTGCGGGTAAAGTGCAGCGAAAGCAACCGCATGGAAACCAGCGTGCTGCCAGCAGGCCATCATTACATTCCGGTGGAGCTGGATGAAGTGGTGTTCTATGTGCGCAAGGGATGCCTTGTGCCCCTTGCCAAGGACGGCAAAAAGATCCAGAGCGTTGCCGATGTGGATTTTGCAGATCTGCGTCTGCTTGCCTATGCTCCCGATGGTGCATCCTATGAATACTATACCGATGACGGCGAGACAAAGGATTATGACAAGCCGGAACATTTTGTGCACATCACGCTGGATGCGGATGGAAACGCAAAGAGCGATCGTGCTACGGTCAAAGTAGAAGGATAATCGTCAGTCATTACGCAGTTCTTACAGAGTGACAGCGTTTCAGCTTGAAATGCTGTCACTCTGTATTTATCTGTTCTGTTTGAGCTGTTTCATGAAGTCGTCGGGTACCCGCTGCGTGCTGGGAAGTGGCTCAAGTATATATTGGCATTCACAGCGACATTTGTGAAAAGGGCATATACTGTAGGGATGAGCTTTGCAACACCGAAAACGGACGGATGATCATGGAGCTGTATCTGGGCAAGCAGGAACATTACGTCTCCAGAATTTTGTACTGAAAAAAAGGGCTGCTGCACAGGGAACAGACCTTGTGCAGCAGCCCTTATGGTATGTAGTAACTCAGTCCTTCTTCTCGGCGGTGCGGGCAAAGAAGTTGGCAAGGACGGCACCGGAAATGTTATGCCACACCGAGAACACAGCGCCGGGGATGGTTGCCAGCGGATACTGTGCAAAGTGGGCAGCAGCCAGCGAGGTGGCCAGACCGGAGTTCTGCATGCCGACCTCAATGGAGATCGCGCGGCACTTGGTGGAATCCAGCTTCAGCAGCTTGCCCACGCCAAAGCCGGTGAGGTAGCCCAGCAGGTTGTGCAGGATGACCACGGCAAGGATCAGCAGGCCGCTGGTCATGATCTTGGCGGAGTTTGCGGACACAACAGCGCAGATGATGAGCACGATGGCGGTGGTGGAGATCAGCGGCAGCACCCGGACGGCGTTCTGGGTAAAGGCGTGGAAGAAGTGGTTGACCACAAAGCCCAGTGCGATGGGGACCAGCACCACCTTGACGATGGACAGGAACATATTCACCGGGTTCACATCCACTCGCTGACCGGCATACAGCAGGGTCAGCAGCGGGGTGAGGAAGGGGGCCAGAACGGTGGAAACAGCGGTCATGCCAACGGACAGTGCAACGTCGCCCTTGGAAAGGTAGGTCATTACGTTAGAGGAGGTGCCGCCGGGGCAGGTGCCCACCAGAATGACACCGATGGCAAGCTCAGTGGGCAAGTGGAACACCTGAGTCAGTGCCCATGCCAGAAAGGGCATCAGGGTGAACTGGGCAATGCAGCCAACGACCACGTCTTTCGGGCGGCTGAACACTACCTTGAAGTCCTCCGGCTTCAGGGTAAGACCCATGCCGAACATGACGATGCCCAGCAGGGTGTTGACCCATGCGGTCTTTACCACGCTGAAGGGACCGGGGAACAGCAGCGCCAGTGCCGCTACCACAATGACGATGGCGGCCATGTATTTGCCCACAAAGTCGCTTACTTTTTCCAATGTTTTCATGATGAAATCTCCTTTTCAAAACACTTATTTTTGCGGATGCAAAGGCAATGAAACATCCGGAAAATGGCTTTCCCGCAAACAAAAACGCCTTTGTCCCCTACGGTTCGTAAGAGACAAAGGCGCATAAACTCCTCTGCGGTACCACTCTTATTGCCGGTGCAAAGCCCGGCCCCTCAGTGCGCATCCAACAATGCGCGGCCCGTGATAACGGGGACCTGCCGTTCCCGCTTACTGGGGCGTAGATACCGCCCATTCAGCCGGAAAGCTCGGAGAGGATCTTCCCACGGACGCCCTGCACTGCCTTGCACCATCCGGCAGCTCTCTGCAGCATTCTTTCCGGGTACTCTTTCTCGTCATAGCCGAATATTTCACTGCCACGGAGTATACTCTTCTGCCGGGTCGAAGTCAAGAAAGACGACCCTTCTGATTTTTCATCCAGCTCACGCCAAGAGTGAAGCTGGTTCATGCAATGGCTGCTTTGTCGTTCCCTGCGGGTATTCGCCCTTACCGTGCCGGTGACACGGAGACATTTTTCGTTGCTCATGCCGCAGAGTACTACTGGCAAAGGCGCTGGAAAGAGATGGACTGATTTTCTGAAAGGGATTTTTATGGGACAACGCTCCTGATAGAATAGGCTCAGAAAGAGAAGCAAAACACACTTCGGATGGAGGAAAATACCATGGCAAACGGTGATTACGGCTATTTCGGCAAAGGTGACACGGGCTATGCCCAGTACATGACGGCCTTCAACCGCAACTTCGGCGGCTCGTCCGGCGGCGGTGGCGGCGGCGGAAACCACAACAATGGCGGCGGCGGTGGCGGAGACGGCAGCGGCTGCGGCTGCCTTATCGCCATTGCGGTGGTGGTTGTGCTGGTGCTCCTCGCCATGGGAAGCTGAGGGGCATTTCCACGGTGCAGAGCTGCTTGTGGTAAACGGCGGAAAAACTAAAAAAGCACTTGACCCTGACGTTGCGTCATAGCGTATACTGAGCTTGTCGCAAGGGAGGAAAACGAAATGATGACTGTCAAGGAAGTGAGCAATCTGACCGGGGTGAGCATTCGGACGCTGCAATATTACGATAAAATTGGTCTGCTGCATCCGGCGCATCGAACACAGGCGGGATATCGCCTGTATGATGATGCTGCACTGGAACGATTGCAACAGATTTTGCTGTTCCGAGAACTGGAATTTTCACTGGAGGATATCCGAAAAATTCTGAAAAACCCGGAGTTTGACCGGGAAAAGGCACTGGAACAGCAGATCACATTGCTGACCCTGAAAAAACAGCATCTGGAAAAGTTGATCGCTCTTGCGGAGAAGATTCGGACAACAGGAGGAAACGTTATGGACTTCAACGCATTTGACACACAGAAGATCAGGGAATATGCAGAACGTGCAAAGAAAGAGTGGGGCGCAACCACAGAGTATCAGGAATTTGAGGAAAAAAACGCCCGGCGGACGCAGAAGGAATCCGGCAGCATCAACGAGCAGTTGATGGGGCTCGTAGCGGCATTCGGAACGCTGCAAACCAGAGAACCGGCAGACCCCACAGTACAGGCACAGGTGAAAAAGCTGCAGGACTTTATCACCGAGAATTACTATACCTGCACGAAGCCCATTCTGCATCAACTTGGACAGATGTATGGTGTCGGCGGCGAGTTTACGGAGAATATCAACGCTGCCGGGGGAGAGGGTGCGGCAGAATTTGCCCAGAAAGCCATTGAAATTTATTGCCGCTAAGTGAAAAACTGTCTTACGTGACCCAGTCACAGAAAATATAACTAGGAAATGTTATCATATAGCCACAAGAAACACAAACAACATTCCGATGGGGGATTTTAATACGCTTACTGCAACCTGCATGGTCTGTGGAGGACGAAGCTGTAAGAAATAAACGGGCTCCTGCCAGTGGTTAAACGCTTGCAGGAGCCTGTTTTGGCGTGCAGCCAATGGTTCTGGCACAGGCGTATCAGACAAAAATGAAAATGGAGGAAACATTGAAATACAGAGAAATCGTGGACGGCATTTTTCTTGACCGCCCCAACCGTTTTATTGCCCATGTAGACGTGAACGGCACGGTGGAAACCGTCCATGTCAAAAACACCGGGCGGTGCAGGGAACTGCTGCTGCCCGGTGCGGCGGTGCGTCTGGAAGTGTCGGACAACCCGAAACGCAAGACAAAATACGACCTTGTGGCGGTACGCAAGCAGGAACTTGGCTGGGTCAACATGGATAGTCAGGCACCCAACAAGGTGGTAGGAGAATGGCTTTCAAAGCAGGAGTTTGACCTTGTCAGGCCGGAGTTTGCATACGGAAAATCTCGCATTGATTTTTACATGGAAAAGGGCGAACAGAAATACCTGCTGGAGGTCAAAGGCTGCACACTGGAAGCGGGCGGCATCGGCTATTTCCCGGATGCACCCACCGAACGGGGCGTGAAGCACTTGCACGAGTTAGCGCAGGCGCAGCGGGCAGGATATCGGTGCGCAGTGGCCTTTGTAATTCAGATGGAAGGCGTCGCCGAGGTAAGGCCGAATGTTGATATTCAGCCGGAGTTTGGCACAGCGCTGTCCGAAGCGAAAGCCGCTGGCGTGAGGGTGCTGTTCCTGCTTTGCCATGTCGGGCGGGACGGTCTGGAGATCGTGGAGCAGCGGGAAGGGTAAAATGGGATGGAAGAACATCCTGTTTATTATCGCAAGTCAAGAAATTAGCGCAACATTCAAACAGCATATTTGCGAGATGCAATTCAACGTTGTTGCTGTTGCATTAAAAAGTTGAATTGCTATTGTAAAAATCAGGGGGGAAGTTGCAAAAGGCCGCTGTACCGCAGAGCACTTCTCCGGCACAGCGGCCTTTTTGTTTTTGGCTGCGGCTTATGGCATCCGTCCATCGCCGCCCATCAAGGCGGTCATTTCTTCAATATAGTCCAGCGGGAACGGCGGAGAGCACAACGGCTTCATGGCAATGCTCATGAGCTTCATGGGGTTGTCATCTGCCGCCACCCGGTTGGAGCTGAGTTTTCCGCAGCGTTTGCAGCGGTGGATGATGGCCCACTCGCCGCCTTTTTGAAATCATTGTTCATCATGCGTTCTGGAAAAGTTACATTTTTCGCACATTTTCTATTGACATGCTCTGTGCCATGTGATATATTTGTCACACAAGGTGTGCGAAATTTCTCACCTTATTTCATTGTATGGTATCTCTTCATTCACAAGAAAGGAACTTTCCTATGAAAAAAGTCACGTTGAAAGAGCTGGTCGCCGACAAGATCATCTTTGCCGTTCTGGTCGCGCTCTACTACTGGATGTGGGCACGGAACGACTGGAAGAATTTTTATCCCACTATCCAGACCGTTGTGGGTGGCTTCACGTTCTGGTATTTTGTATTCCGCGCTATCCGGGTGCGGAAATATAAGCAGGAAGCTGCCGACGAAATGGCCGAGGCCAATCTCCACCGATGCGACAGCATCTGTCTGAAGGTCTGCAGTGCCGCCCTGATTGGGATTGGCTTTGCCTGTGCCATCGGTCGGCTCGTGCTTACCACCGAGGTCATCGGCTACTGCCTGATGGGGACGCTGATCCTGATCGAAGTCGTGCGCACGGTTGCATTCTGGCTGATGGACGAGAAAGGACTCTGAGCATGGCACTGGTCACAAAACTGAAAGAATACCGGGAGCGGGACAATTTCAAGCAGGCGGAGCTGGCCGAGTTGGTCGGGGTACGCCGGGAAACCATTGTCAACCTTGAAAAAGGCAAGTACAACCCATCCCTGAAACTGGCGATGGACATTGCAAAGGTCTTTCACACCACGGTGGAAGAATTGTTTGCATATACAGAGGATTAAAAAGACGCAGTGCAGATTATGGCAGGGCCGTAACCGGCATTGCGTCTTTGCGTGTGGCTGGCTTTCAAATAACGATATTGAGCGCAGGATGTGACACCGCCGGTGCTGCACAGACCCAAGCTGTATTTAAAAAACGGAGGATCTTACCGGAAGAACAGCAAAACACCCGTCTGCGTATTGTGTGCAAAGCACAGTACACGGGCGGGTGCGGTTTTGTTATGGTTTGTTCGCACTGTCAGAACAGGTCGAAACATAATTTTTGTGGAGTTCCGTCCAGCAGATACCGGATGCAGAGCTGGTCGTTTTCCGCTTCTGCCTGCACCTGCGTGGCGTGTTCAAAGAGGGTGCGCAGACGGCGGTACTCTGCCCGCTGCGCATCCGTGTAGTGGGACGGCATATCCGAGGTAAGGAACACATTGCC
>ERZ773235.3154-NODE-3154-length-12165-cov-4.565731_pt1 | contig 12165 bp, 9 predicted proteins | sample MGYA00580522_ERZ773235 | MGnify/ENA primary metagenome ERZ773235 (study PRJEB29015, sample SAMEA2737797) | human gut metagenome | biome: human gut; feature: human-associated habitat; material: faeces | place: China | collected 2012 ...
TGTATACCTCTTTGCGGAGGATGGAGAGCTGAATTTGCCGCCCATAGGGCAGCTTATGTGTCCGTCAGGAGAGGATAGCGAATGAGATCCTGATGCACTTTCGGGCGCAGCGGAAGTTGCAGGGCGAGGTGTCGCTGTCGGACACCATTGAGACGGGGCCGGAGGGCGACGCCCTGTACCTCAGCGATGTGGTGGGCGAGGACGACACCATGCTGGAGGAATTGCAGGACAAGGAGAACCGGCGCCTTATCCGGCGGCTGGTGGCGGAGGTGCTGACGGAGCGGGAGGCGGACATCATCCGGCGGCGCTACGGACTGGACGGACGGCTGCCCCAGACACAGAAGCAGGTGGCGGCGCTGTACGGCATCAGCCGGAGCTATGTATCGCGCATCGAGAAGAAGGCGCTGGGGAAGCTGGAGGAGGCGCTGCGGGGGCGGATATAAGGCTGGAAAATATGGCAGTTTCCTTTAGGGAAAAATATTTCTCCGGAAAGTAGAAACGAAGGAAACGGGAAATTTTTTAACGGATATTTGACAAAAAATACGGCCTTCTGAGAAAAAAGCAAAGGCGTCTGGTCATATTGCATGAGAAATTATCCGCAGGATGCGGGAAATTCTCTCATGGCGGATATTGCCATTTCGGAGGGGGAACGGGTATAATACATCGTAGAAGGATATACCTGTTTGGGAGGATACAAAAGGAATGAGAAACATCAAATGCGGCGTGGCGGACATCCGCCGCCGGGTATTTGCCGAGGTGGCAAAGCTGGCCTACGAGGGCGGCGACTACACACGGATCGAGAAGCTGCCTTACGAGATCGTGCCGGGAGAGATCGGGCGCCAGCGGGAGTCCGTGTTTCTGGAGCGGGCCATCGTGGGCGAGCGGATACGGCTGGCCATGGGGCTGCCGCTGCGGCCGGTGACGGAGCACTCGCTGCTGTCCGACGGCGTGGAGGAGAGCGCCATCGCGGAGAAATACTACGATCCCCCGCTGATCAACGTCATCAAGTACGCCTGCAACGCCTGCGCGCCCACCCACTACGAGGTGACGGACGCATGTCAGGGCTGTCTGGCGCGGCACTGCCAGCATGCCTGCCCCAAGGGGGCCATCAGCACCGAGCGGGGGCAGGCCGTCATCGACCAGAGCAAGTGCATCAAGTGCGGTAAGTGCCGGGATGCCTGCTCCTATCAGGCCATCATCAAGTTCACCCGGCCCTGTCAGGAGGCCTGCGGCATGCACGCCATCGGGCAGGATGAGCACGGGCGGGCGGACATCGACTACGACAAATGCGTCAACTGCGGCATGTGTCTGGTGAACTGCCCCTTCGGCGCCATTGTGGATAAGGGCCAGCTGTTCCAGCTGATCCACGCCATCAAGAAGGGCGACAAGGTGGTGGCCATCATCGCGCCGGCGTTCTGGGGCCAGTTCGGCGACAACGTGACGCCGGGCCAGATCCGGGAGGCCATGAAGCTGCTGGGCTTTGACGCACTGGTGGAGGTCGCCATCGGCGCAGACCTGTGCGCCATCGAGGAGGCGGAGGAGTTCCTGCGGGATGTGCCGGGGAAGAAGCCGTTTATGGCCACCTCCTGCTGCCCGGCGTGGTCGGTGATGGCCAAGAAGGAGTTTCCGGGCTTTGCACCCTACATCTCCATGACCATGACGCCCATGGTGCTGACGGCCCGGCTACAGAAGCAGAAGGATCCCGACTGCCGGATCGCGTTTATCGGGCCGTGCGCCGCCAAGAAGCTGGAGGCCAGCCGCCGCTCCATCCGCAGCGATGTGGACTTCGTGCTGACGTTTGAGGAGCTGCGGGGCATGTTCGATGCCAAGGACATCGACTTCTCCCAGATCGAGGATACCGGCGCGCACTACGAGGCGTCGGCCCCCGGCGTGGGCTTTGCCGCCGGCGGCGGCGTGGCCAAGGCGGTGGAGGACGTGATCCGCCGGCTCCACCCGGAGGCGGAGGTCAAGACCGTGGCGGCGGAGGGCCTGGAGGAGTGCCGCAAGATGCTGCGCATCGCCCGGACGGGCAAGTACGACGGCTATCTGCTGGAGGGCATGGCCTGCCCCGGCGGGTGCATCGCCGGCGCCGGTACGGTGCAGCCGGCGGAGAAGTCCCGGCGGAATTTGGAGCGCTACAAGCAGGCGGCGCCCGTGAACAATCCCATGGATACCCCGTATCTGGAGGACATCCATCTGGTGTATGAGAATCCCGACGAGTGGGATCGCATTGGCCGGCACTGAGCCGCGAAAATTCAAATTGTACGCAAAAAGATGTCCGGCTCTGCCGGACATCTTTTTTGTCGTATCAGCCATCGCCGCCCAGCACGATGCGGTAGTAGTCGTACTGGATGAGCAGCTTGGCGTAGGTATATTTCGTGGAGACAAGGTAGTTGACGCTGGAGACATAGCCGTCCTCCACCGTGACGCCGGGGTTGGGGGTAAAGGTGCCGGTGGGTGCTTCGTAGACGCCGGCGGCGGTGGCCCAGCTGTTGCCGGCGGTGGTGGGCAGCACCACCAGCGGGAAGGAGCCGGAGGCACTGGCGGCGTTGTAGCTGTCGTCCAGGATGTCGCGGCCCGACAGGAGCCGGGAGTCGTAGGAAAGGCCGAACAGGTTGCTGAGGGTGGGCACGATGTCCACGGCGCTGCAGGGGACGTCTACCGTCACCGGCTCCGTCATGCTGCCGCACCAGAGGATCAGGGCGTTGCGGTAGCGGGAGGTATCCAGATCCGTGTCCTGACGGCCCGTCAGCTCGGCGTAGTAGTCCACATCCGTCTCCGCCAGCGCGTAGGGGTAGTGGTCGGCGGACAGGCAGATCACCGTGTCGTCGGCGATGCCCTTGGCCTCCAGCTGCTCCACCAGATAGGTCAGGGCGGCTTCCAGCTCCAGATTGGCGGCCACATAGGCCTGCACCGGCCCGGAGGCGTCGGGGTAGGCGGCCTGCGCGGCGGCCCGGTTCTTGGCGGCCATGGATTGGCCCCAGTTGTAGCTGCCGTGGCCGCTGACGGTCATGTAGTAGGCGTGGAAGGGCTGGCCGGTGGTGAGATAGGTGTCCGCGTAGGTGTCCAGCGTGGCTTCCAGCATCTCCAGATCGGAGTAGGGCCAGCCGCCGCCGGGGTTGGGGAGGTCAAGGCCGGAGCCGATGCCCTGATAGTCGTAGCCCAGATTGGGGTGGGTGGCGTTGCGGCCGTAGTAGTTGTAGGTGTTGTTGTGCCATGCCGGGGTCTGGTAGCCCAGCGCCCGGAACTGATTGCCCAGTGCCAGCGGCATGTAGTCGTAGCGGCTGGCCCAGAAGCTGACGTCGCCGTTGACCCATGTGGGCAGCAGGCCGGTGAGGACGGCGTATTCGCCGCCGGTGGTGGACTGGCCCCAGCCGGGCTGGTAGTAGTTGGTGCAGACGAAGCCCTCGTGGGTCAGGCGGTACAGCGTGGGGGTCAGCTCCTCCGAGATGAACCACGGCGAGAAGGCTTCCGCCGTCAGCAGGATCAGGTTCTTGCCCTGGAACATGCCGGTGTACCGGTTCTGGCGGGAGGGGGTGCGGGAGGCCACATAGCGGTGGATCGAGGCCAGCGTGCTGTCGGACGTGGAGTCCGCCAGTGCGGTGAAGTCGATATCCAGCGCGTTATAGCCGTAGTCCGTGGGCGTGTCCGGGTCGGGGGAGGGCTCCGTCACCACCGGCTCCTCCGGCTGGGGCAGCGGCTCCAGCGGCGGCAGGGGCGTGCCGGTGAGGGCGTAGGTCAGCTCCAGACGGAGGCTGACGCCCAGTCCGAACCGGGACACGGCGCTGTCGGCGTTGTAGTCGTAGGTGTAGAGGGCGGCGTTGGGGCCGAAGCGGCACACCGCGGCGGCGCTGCCGATGGTCACGGCGGAGATCGCGGCCACGAACAGCAGGGCCGGACGGCTCATGCGCAGATCCTGCACGATCAGGCGGCGCAGGAGGATGGCCAGCACGAAAGGCACCAGCGCCAGCAGAATGAACGGCAGGCGGGGCAGCACCACATCGGGGATGGCGCCGGCAAAGTCGCTGATGACGTGGCCGGTCATCGTGACCATGAACGTCATGGCGAAGTAGGACTTGAAGTAGCTTTTGCAGCAGTACTCAATGCAGACGTACACCGACCAGAGGAAAATGACGGCCAGTCCGGCCCAGCGGGTGGCTTTGCGCCACGGCAGCAGGTTGGCCAGCAGGCTCAGCAGCAGGCCGCCGCCCAGTGCCGACAGGACAATGGGCAGCAGCGCCGCGTCAAAAAAGGTCACGGTGGTATCGAAGGCCCGCAGCAGCAGCTCGTGGTACAGCAGCGCCAGTGGGAAGTAGATCCAGTTCAGGGGCCCCCGGGGGACGCGGGAGGTGTCCGGCCGGGAGAGAACATGTTCGGGCATAGTGTTTCCGCCTTGTTGATGCCGGCACTACCGGCAGAATACCCCTCATTTTAACACGGTGCGCGGAAAACTGCAACTGCCGATTCAGTCATCCCAGCCGCCTTTGCGGACTTTCCCGCGGTGGCCGAAGGAGATGGCGTCCCGGCCATATTTGCCCCGGATAGCGTCCATGGCGGACTCCAGCTGCTCCTGCCGCCGGTCACGGGCGGTGGCGTCGCCGGCCAGCAGATCCAGCTGCTGGTAGGAGTCGGCACTGTCGGTGATGTACAGGGCGGTGACGGACAGAAGGCGGACGGGGTTGGGGGCCTTCCAGATCCGGCCCGTCAGCTCCAGCGCCGCGCCGTAGATGTCCCGCATCAGGTGGGTAGGCCCGGGCAGGCGCATCTGGCGGCTGACCGTGCGGAACTGGGCGTCCCGGACGCCCACGGCTACGCCGCCGCAGTACAGTCCCTGCTGCCGCAGGCGGGCGGCCACGCTGTCACAGAGCATCTGCAGGCCGCCGCGCACCTGCTCCCAGCGGGTCAGATTCTCCGGAAACGTGGTGCTGTTGCCCACGGACTTCACCGGCTCCTGCTCGTGCTGGGGGCGGACGGGGGCGTCGTCCAGCCCGTTGGCGTAGCGGTATAGCTGGAGGCCCGCCTTGCCCATGAGCTGCTCCAGCAGCTCCGGCTTACAGGCGGCCAGCTGTCCGATGGTCTCCACGCCGAACTGGGACAGCGTGCGGCGTGCGGCGCGGCCCACGAACAGCAGGTCCCCCACCGGCAGGGGCCACACCATGTCCCGCCAGTTCTCCCGGGAGATGACGGTGGTGGCGTCGGGCTTTTTGTAGTCGCTGCCCAGCTTGGCGAATACCTTGTTGAAGGACACGCCTACGGAGATGGTCAGCCTCAGCTCCTGCCGGAGCCGGGCGCGGATGTCGTCGGCCAGCTGCCGCGCGTCGCCGCCGAACAGATGGAGACTGCCGGTGACATCCAGCCAGCTTTCGTCGATGCCGAAGGGCTCCACCAGATCGGTGTACTGCCCGTAGATGGTGTTGACCCGGCGGGAGTAGTCGGCGTACAGGCTGTGGTGGGGCGGCAGCAATATCAGGTGGGGGCACTTCTGCTTGGCCTGCCACACCGTCTCCGCCGTCTGGACGCCCATCCTCTTGGCGGGCTCGTTCTTGGCCAGAATGATGCCGTGGCGGGAGGCGGGGTCGCCGCAGACGGCTACCGGTACGTTTTGCAGCGCCGGCTTGTCCAGCAGCTCCACCGACGCGAAAAAGCAGTTCAGGTCGCAGTGGAGGATGATGCGGTCGCCCATGGCGGCGCCTCCCTTCGAATGGAATGTTTGTTCTATTATAACACGGGCATCAGCGTTTGAAAAGAGGAAAAAACAGGCGCGCCGCTGTGGCGCGCCTGTCGGGAAATTTACTTGTGGAGCAGGGGGCTGAGGGGCTTGTAGATCAGGAAGCACAGCGCCACGTCCAGCAGGCCCTTGCACAGGGTGAAGGGGACGTTGAACACCAGCAGGCAATTAAACAGGGCATTGCCGGTGGGAACGTGGGCCACGGTGCCCAGAATGGCCTCGTACATCCCCACGATGCCCTCCAGCGGCAGGCCGTACAGCACCACATAGGCGGGGTAGACAATGAAATAGTTCAGAGGCAGGCTGATGAGCGCCATGGCGGCGGCGCCGGCCACAGAGCCCCACAGAGCGCCGGAACGGTTCTTGTGCTTCTTGTAGATGATACCGGCGATGAAGGCGAAGGTAGCGCCCAGCAGGAAGTTGGACAGCTCGCCCACGCAGGCGCTGGAGCCGAAGGGCAGGTGCAGCAGGTTCTTCACCAGTTGGATGGCGACGCCGTAGACGGGGCCGAGGGAGAACGTGCCAAGCAGGGCGGGCAGGTCGGAGATGTCCAGCTTCACGAACGCGGGCATGATGGGGATGGAGAACTCCACGAACTGGAGGACGGCGGCCACCGCCGCCAGCAGGGCGGCCACGGCGATACGATGGGTCTTTTGCTTCTGGGTCATAAAAAAACACTCCTTTTCGATGATAAACACCCGGAAATTGCCTTCCAAGGTGTACGCATCAAAAAAGAGCATCACAAAATGCCATACACGCCTTCTCTCATCCAGACTATACTGTCGGTACCGGAATCACACCGGTTCATGCAGCTCTCGCCGCTCGCGGACTATACCGCCGGTGGGGAATCTCACCCCGCCCCGAAGACAAATATGCGGTTGTTCTCGCGCTCTATGATACACCATGTCCCGCCAAAATGCAACCGCTTTCTGCCGAATTTTTCTATTTATTGCTTCACAGTAACTTTTTATTGTATTTCGATAAATAATAATTGACAAACGATATAACTCGTGGTATGCTGACATCAGAAAGGATGTGTGAGACATGAAGCATATCGCGCATAAAAAGCTGGCCGTCCTGCTGCGCATCGGCCTTATGATCGCAGCTCTGGTGTGCGGGGCCATCTTTTTCTGGTTCCTGCCTCAGCTGGGCCACGGCATTGCCCTGGCCGACCCTGAGTACGCCTGGGCCTTCTGGCCCTGCCTGATCTTCGCGTGGCTGTTCGCCGTACCGGTATTCTGGGCCATGGCCGCCCTGTGGGCCGTATTCGGCCGCATCGGCCGCGGCGACGCCTTCTGTATGGAGAATGCCCGGGCCATGGCCACTGTGTCCCGCCTGGCATTTTTCGACGCAGTGCTGGTGCCGGTGGGTGTCATCACCTTGGCTCTGCTGGGCGCCGGCTCCCCTGGCATGACGGTCATCGCCATGCCCGCGGGCGTCATGGTCTGCACTCTGGTAGGCGTCATGGCGATGGCCCTGAGCCGTCTGGTAGTCGATGCCGCCCGCCTCCAGGACGAGAGCGATCTGACGGTGTGAGGTGGCAGTATGATCGTATTTCACATGGATATCATGCTGGCCCGCCGCAAAATGAGCCTGACGGAGCTGAGCGAGCGGGTGGGCATCACCATAGCCAACCTGTCCATTCTCAAGACCGGCAAGGCCCGTGCCGTGCGGCTGGACACCCTGAACCGCCTGTGCGCCGCGCTGGACTGCCAGCCCGCCGACCTGATGGAATTTCTGCCGGACCCGCCGGAGGAATGACCGCACCGGCGGTTGCAGTTTCTGCCGCATCGTGCTATAATAAAGGGGATTCCGCCGGACTCACCGGCCTGAAGTAAGGTGGCGAACCGTATGGAGAGCACCTCCCCCGCCCAACCGGATACTGCGTCGCAGTTGGAGACACCTGCGGCCTCCCGCCATCCGCTGCGCTGGCTCTTTTTCCCGCTGGCCCTGCTGTACCACGAGCTGCTGCTGCGCGCTTTCGACAGCGGCACTGTCTTTTTCGACGCGGCGCTGGCGCCTACCGCCCTGACCGCGCTGGGTCTGGGCCTGCTCATCAGCCTGCTGGCCAATACTCTGCCCTGCCGCAGGGTCTCCCGCTGGGCCGTGCTGACCCTGACGCTGCTGTGGACCGTTTACGTCTGCGTGGAGTATTGCTGCAAGAGCTACTTCAAGTCCTACTTTGCCCTGACGTTCATGGTCACCATGACCGGTCACGTGGTGGGCGACTTCGCCGGCACCATCCCCGATGTGGTGCTGCCCCGCCTGCCCTTCATCCTCCTGGCGCTGGTGCCGCCGGTGCTGGCCATTGTCCTGCGCCGCCGCATCGTACCGGAGGACTCCATGGGACGCCGCGGCCTGCTGGTGCTGGCGCTGCTGGCCCTGTTGACGCTGGGCGGCGGAGACGCCATCGGCCGCTTCGGCCCCAGCGCCGCGCTGTTCACCTACGATTTCAACACCAACAGTGCTGTCCCCCGCTTCGGTCTGAACACCGCCCTGCGGCTGGAGCTGACCTACGCCGTCACCGGCGTGCCCACGCCGCCGCTGGAGTCCCTGCCGGAGCCCGACCCGGAACCGGAACCCACGCCTGTGGACTACGGCTACAATGTGCTGGACATCGACTTTACCGCCTTAGCCGAGTCCACCGGCGACAGCACGCTGGCTTCGCTGCACCGCTATATGGCCGCCCGTACTCCCTCCCGCCGGAACCAGTATACCGGCATGTTCGCAGGCAAGAACCTGATCCTGCTGACGGCAGAGTCCTTCTCGCCCTGGTTCATCTCTCAGGAGCTGACCCCCACCCTGTACCGCCTGACCCACGAGGGCTTCGTGTTCAGCAACTACTACCAGCCCGGCTGGGGCCAGTCCACCACCGGCGGCGAGTTTGCCGTCCTCACCGGCCTGCTGCCCACATGGGTGGGCGGCGATGTCAGCTTCTGGGCCAGCCGCTATGACTACATGCCGCTGGCGCTGGGCAATCAGTTCCGTGCTCTGGGCTATCAGACACCGGCGTGGCACAACAACACCTATAATTATTATGGCCGCAACGCCACTCACCCCAACCTGGGCTACGACTATGAGGGCATTGGCTCCGGTCTGACTCTGGCCACGCAGGACAGCAGCTGGCCCTACTCCGATCTGGAAATGCTGGAGGCCACGCTGGACAGCTGTGCGGACACCTATCTCACCACCGGCCAGCCCTTCCATGCCTACTATATGACTGTCAGCGGCCACGGCAGCTATAACTGGGGCCAGTCCATGGCTGCCAAGAACCGCGCCGCAGCGGAGGCCGCCTACCCCAACGCCAGTGCGCCGGTGCAGGCCTACGTAGCCGCCAATCTGGAGCTGGAGGCCGCTCTGACGTATCTGGTGGACCAGCTGGAGGCCCGCGGCATCGCCGACGACACCGTGATCTGTCTCTCCGCCGACCACTACCCCTACGCGCTGGCGGAGACCGGCGTGGACTACTACGCCGAGCTGACGGGCCGTCAGGACTCGGATCTGGACACCTCCCGCTACCGCAACGCGCTGATCCTCTGGTGCGGGGGCATGGACCAGCCCGTCACTGTGGACACCCCCTGCAGCGCCGTGGACATCGTGCCCACCCTCAGCAACCTGTTCGGCCTTCGCTACGACTCCCGCCTGCTGTCCGGCCGCGACATTCTGGCGGATAACTACGCCCCCGCCAGCGCCTCCGGCTGCATCCCGCTGGTGGTACTGCCCACTCCCGTGGGCAACAGCTGGGCCACCGCCGCCGGCGTCTACGAGGCCCGCACCGGCACCTTCACCCCCGCCCCCGGCGTCACACCGGAGGAGGGCTACGTGGACGCCGTCAACCGCCTTGTCTCCGCCAAATACACCTACGCACGGCTCATCATCCAGTACGACTACTACCGCATTGTGCTGGGAGAGAATGAATGACGTAAAAAAAGCTGTTCTGTCTCTGACAGAACAGCTTTTTTGTATATGGAAAACCACTCGCCTGCTTCCTCTTCTGATTCAAAGCTGGTGCGCATACCACTCTCCGCCGGCGGGCCGGAACCCCGCGGCGCGGGAGGTCGATGGCATATACCTCAGTGTCTCCGCGTCAGTGGCGCTCCACGTAGTCCCACTCATCGCCGTTCTCGTACACCAGATGGATATCCTCCAGATAGGGGGTATCCATGGGGTTGGCCATGGGCGCCGCCTGCTTGTAGCGTTCCAGATTCCGGCGGGACTTCTCCGCCGGCTGGACTGTACCGGCGCCTGCGATGCAGCCGCCCGGGCAGGCCATGCCCTCCAGCAGATAGCCGTTGTACTTCCCGGTGCGAGCGACGCGCAGCATCTTGCGGCACTCGTCCAGGCCCTCCGCCGCTACGGTCTTGACCTCCACCTCGGGACGGATCCGGTGGATGACCTCCTCCACTGCCTTGGCCACGCCGCCGCCGGCGGCGAAGCCCACGCCGGGGGCGGATGCCTCGTAGTGGGCCGCGCTGTCCTCGATCTGGGAGAAGTCGATGCCCTTGGCCTCGAACATGCCCCGCAGCTCCTCAAATGTCAGCACGAAGTCCACATCGCTGCGGACGGAACGGCGGCTGGCCTCCAGCTTCTTGGCGGCGCAGGGGCCGATAAAGGCGATGCGGCAGTTGGGGTCCTTCTTTTTCAGCAGCCGCGCCGTCAGCACCATGGGCGTCATGGTCATGGAGATGTAGGGTGCGAAGCCCGGGAACTCCTTCTTGGCCATGACAGACCAGGCGGGGCAGCAGGAGGTCGCCATGAACGGCTGCTTCTCCGGCACGTCCCGCAGGAACTCCTCGGCCTCCTCGATGGCGCACAGGTCGGCGCCGATAGCCACCTCCTCCAGAGAGACAAAGCCCAGCATCTTCATGGCCTCGCGGATCTGGCCCGGAGTCACGTTGTCGCCGAACTGACCCCAGAAGGCCGGCGCGATGATGGCTACCACCTTATCGCCCTTGCGGATGGCGTGAATCAGCTGGAACAGCTGGCCCTTGTCCACGATGGCGCCGAAGGGGCAGTTCACCAGACACATGCCGCAGTTCACGCACTTGTCGTAGTCGATGTCCGCCCGTCCGTACTCATCCTGTCCGATGGCGTGCATGCCGCAGGCCTCCTGACAGGGGCGGGTGAACTTGATAATGGCCTGATAGGAGCAGGCTTCCTTGCACTTGCCGCATTTGATGCACTTATCCTGGTCGATGACGGCCTGACCCCGCTCCGTGGAGATGGCCCCCTTGGGGCAGGCGTGCTGACAGTGCCTCGCCAAACAGCCCTGGCATGCGCTGGTCACCTCGTAGTGGGTGGGCGCGCAGGCATTGCAGGCGTACTTGATGACGTTGATCAGCGGGGGATCGTAGTACTTCGCGGCGATGGCACTCTCCTCCACGCCGTCGGACAGCACCGAGTGCTCCGTCACCGGCCGCAGCGGCAGGCCCATAGCCAGCCGGATGCGCTCACCCACGATGGCCCGCTCCAGAAACACGGACTCCCGCTGCCGCCCCACCTCGCCGGGCACGATCTCATAGGGCAGCTTCTCCATGCGCGTGTAGTCTCCACCCTCATAGGCCAGCTTCGCCACCTCGGCAAAGACCCGCTTGCGGATGTCCGCAACACCGCACTTGATATTTCTCATTCTTTTTTGTCCTCCCAAAATCCACCCTAAAGGGGTTCTATACCAATTGTGTATTATACCTGCTCCCCCCATAAAAAGGCAATATCTTTCGTAAGGAATTTTTTTCACCCTCATAGGTGAATTCTCTTGCAACCTGCACAATCCCCCTATATAAAGCCGCTATTCCCCCATTATATCCGCAAATATTCCGTAAAAAATACACGAAAAGTCCGCATCATACTTATAGGAGAAATATTTTTCCCCAGAGTAAAATCGCTGCATGTTTTCTCTTATACACGTCCCCGCAGCGCTTCCTCCAGCTTCCCCAGTGCCTTCTTCTCGATCCGCGATACATAGCTCCGGCTGATGCCGTACAGAGCCGCCACCTGCTTCTGGGTCTGGGGCAGTCGTCCGTCCAGTCCGTAGCGCCGCCGGATGATGTCGGCCTCCCGCTCCGTCAGCACCTCCGCCACCAGCCGCCGGATGAGCTTGCGGTTCTCCTTGTCCTGCAGCTCCTCCAGCATGGTGTCCTCCTCGCCCACCACATCGCTGAGGTACAGGGCATCTCCCTCCGGCCCCGTCTCGATGGTGTCCGACAGCGACACCTCCCCCTGCAGCTTCCGCTGCGCCCGGAAGTGCATCAGTATCTCATTCGCTATCCTCTCCCAACGGATACATCGGTTGGTCAATGGGCGGCAAATCCGCCTCTCCATCCTCTGCAAAAAGGTAAACATAGGCGTTTTTGCCGTCCCAAATCACCTTTTTGACGATGGCGCGCAGCAGGCGGCGTTTTTCCTCCAGCGTGGCAGAATCCACCGCGCTGGCAAAG
>ERZ773235.3157-NODE-3157-length-12161-cov-3.404758_pt1 | contig 12161 bp, 15 predicted proteins | sample MGYA00580522_ERZ773235 | MGnify/ENA primary metagenome ERZ773235 (study PRJEB29015, sample SAMEA2737797) | human gut metagenome | biome: human gut; feature: human-associated habitat; material: faeces | place: China | collected 2012 ...
TAAATCATTTTTCATTAAGACGATATCAGCAGATTCAATAGCAATATCAATACCTGAAGTCATCGCAATACCAACATCACTTCTTACAAGAGCAGGTGCATCATTGATTCCATCACCAACCATTATAACACGATGTCCTTTTTCTTGTAATTTTCTTACATATTTTTCTTTATCTTGTGGTAAGACTTCACCAATGGCTTCAATGCCTAATTCATCAGCAATGGCATTGGCTGTTAATTGATTGTCCCCTGTCAACATATAGATGTTCATATTCATATCTTTTAAACAATCAATAGCATGTTTACTTGTTTGTTTTAAGACATCAGAAACAACAATTAAACCAATAAGTTGACCGGCATAGCTATAAAATAAAGGTGTCTTTCCTTTAGAAGATAATTCTTTATAGAGATTTTCAATCGAAGAAAGATCAACACCATTTTCTTCCATCAAACGTCTATTTCCTGATAAAAGAACTTCTCCTTTTAAGTCACCTACAAGTCCTAGACCTTGTTTCATTTCAAAATGATCTAATGAATCAATAGATAAACCTTGTTCTAAAACATAACTATGAATTGCCTTGGCAAGTGGATGTTTAGAATATTGTTCAATCGAACCCGCATATTTCAATAAATCATTTTCACTTACACCCATTGGATAGACTTCTGTAACTTGAGGTTTTCCTTCAGTAAGTGTTCCCGTCTTATCTAAAACAATCGTATCACATTTAGAAAGTTCTTCTAAATGTTGTGCTGATTTAACTAAGATACCTAAGTTAGCTCCTTTCCCTGTTCCCACCATAATTGCTGTAGGAGTGGCAAGCCCTAAGGCACATGGACAAGAAATAACAAGAACTGAAATCGCACAGTTTAAGGCAAAGTGGAAATCTTTATTCCCAAGAGTTAACCATAAAATGAAAGTAATGATAGAAATCGTAATAACTGTTGGCACAAAGACACCACTGATCTTATCCGCAAGTTTTGCAATCGGTGCTTTAGAAGCTCCTGCTTCTTCTACTAAACGAATAATTTTAGAAAGAGTTGTATCATTTGAAGTATGACTAACTTCTACTTGCATATAACCATCCAAGTTATTGGTTGAACCAATAACTTGATCTCCAACTGTTTTATCAACTGGTAAGCTTTCTCCAGTAATCATCGCTTCATTGATTGAACCATGTCCTTGAATGATTTTTCCATCCAAAGGAATATTGTTACCTGGTTTAACAATCACAACATCACCGATTTGAACATCTTCAATGGCTATTTCAACTTCTTTTCCTTCTTTTAAGACAATAGCTGTTGAAGGCATCAACTTCATCAATTTTTCAATCGCTTCTGAAGTCTTTTGTTTAGAACGTGATTCTAAATATTTACCTAAAGAAATTAATGTTAAAATCATACCTGCAGATTCAAAGTAAAGTTGCATCATATAATGATGGGTCATATCCATGTCCATTCTACCTAAATAATAAGCCATCATAAACGTTGCATATAAACTATAAATAAAAGCAGCTGAAGAACCTAAGGCAATCAAAGAATCCATATTTGGACTACGATTGAATAAAGTTTTAAAGCCTCGAATATAATATCCTCTATTAATAAACATAATAGGAACAACTAAACATAATTGAACTAAAACAAAGATCATCATATTTTCATGACCTAAGAGAATACTTGGTAAAGGCCAATTCATCATATGTCCCATACTGATATAAAATAAAGGAATCAAGAAAATAAATGATAAAATCAAATTCTTCTTTTTATGTTCATTTTCATCTTCTTGAACATTTGAAACCTGTTTTTCACCAATATTTTGAGCTTTATAACCCGCTTTATCAACCGCTTCAAAAATCTGATTTTCATTTATTTTATTTTCATTAAATTCAACAGTCATTGAGTTTTGTAATAAATTGACATTAACATCATCAACACCATCCAACCCTCTTACTGCTTTATCTACATGAGCTGAACATGCACTACATGTCATCCCACCGACATCATATTTCTTTTTCATCTAAACACCTCCCACCCCTATAGGGTATCTATATCGTACTTGAATATTATAAAATAAGCAAGAAATATGCTTACAAAATTTCTTGCTTTTCTAAGATTAGTTTTCCCTCTTTTATTTGATAAATATGATTTCCCCATTCCTTTCTTTCATCACTTTCTTCAATCAATTCATTCATACTTACCCCAAATAAACAACTTAATGCATATAAATGATGAATTGAAGGATATGTAATTCCTTTAAACCAACGATAAATTGGTTGAGGACATTCTAAACATAAATAATTTTGGATATCTTTGACTTTATATCCTATTTTCTTAATGTATTTTTTTAAATTCAGTCCTAGTTTTAAAGGGTCTATTAATTTTTTATCCATTTTTATCACCAACATTATTGTAAAACAAAAAAAGAAAGCTGTCATTGAACTTGTAGTTCACTAGTCTTCCCTTTTTTCAGACATTCTAAACTTAAATCACCTTTTCTTTGTAACCTTAAAAAATGATTGATTTAATCTCAAAGATAACATTTTATCATTCATTTCTTTTGCCAACTTGTAGATAAAACTTATCATAAAAGCAAAGAATAAAACTATTATTGAAAAAATACTGGTAAAAAAAAGATACCAAAAATCGGTATCTTAATCATATTCTGGCATAAGGCTTTCATCAACAACATAGGCTATTCTATTGTATAGAATTTTTAATAGATCTTCTTTAGCAACATTTTCTAAAAGCTCTTTCCCAAGTTCAGATTTAACTAAGTGAGTTAGACAGTCATATTGGAAAGCATATTTAAATGGGGCATGGTCATTTCTAAACATATAAATTGAATACTTATCACTGGCAAAAGGAATACCACTATCAACATGTACACCATATGTACCATATTTTTCTAATGGAAAATCATTTTTCCTATATCTATAATGTATTGTATCTTCTGTACCATAGATTTTAGAAAAAGCATAGAACTCCCTAAATTTATATATCTTATAGAGATCCCCACCTTTTTCAAAATAATATGAATCTAAACCAATGGTCATGGTAAATGGAAAATCAAAAACTTTTCCACTTTTATGTGAGTTAAATGAAACACTTCCTATAATATCTAAAGAACCTTGGTTAAAAGTTTCTTCATCATATATTTCATTAAACCCTAATTCTATTTCAAAATCAGGACCAATATTCCCACAATTATCATATTTATTGATATCCTCTAATAATTTGTTATGAGAAACATTGTCAAAAAGTTCATTGTAAGAATAAGCACTTTTTAAATCAATATTAGCTATTTCATTGGCACTGTTTTTAAGCATGCTTATTTCTTTTTCATCTGTCATTTTTCTATAACAGATAAACTTATCAAAAACAGCTTCCTTTAAATTATTTTCAAATTTATTAAATTGATAAACAAGCTTTCCCAAAAAATTGTCTTGTATATAGATTTCATCTTGATTCAAACCTTCAAAATATTCTTTTAGGCCAGGAATATACCAATCAGCATCTTCATTCTTTACAAAATCAAAAAATTCATCAAATGTAACATGTTCCATATAAGAGTCCCCCTTAAAAATATATACTCAAATTTTAGCACAGAAATAAGAAAAGGGTAAAGAAAAAGACGATTTTAAATTTCCATCATCTCTTTGTAAAATTCTATAAATTCATTTTCAACTATTTCAAAAGCTACAAAACTTAAATCAACTTTTCTTTGCAACTTTAAATAATTCCGATTGATTTCATCATTTAATAATTCTTTTAGTTCCAAAGATAACATTTCATCATCAATTTCAAAAACTAATTTAGTTTCATCTTTTGTTAAATCTCTTTGAATAAAATGTTTCCAAATAACATTTTGTAAAACATCTTCCACTTCTAAATAATAAGTAAGTTCTTTTTTAATCGGTCTTGTCACATCACTTAAATAGGCTTCACTGGAATCATGTAACAAACATCCTAAAATAATTTCTTTATTATATCCTCTTGTCTTTGCTTCCTTAGCACAAGCAAGACTATGTTGAGCTACGGAATAAAAATATTGAACATGTCCATTTCCTCGACATATTAAAGAAAGCGCATGAGCAATATCTTTAATATCTAATAAACTTTCATCTACATTTAATGGATCAAAATATTTTTTTGTATACGTTGTAATAAAACTCATAAAATACTCCTATAACTTAATTGACACCGTACTTAATGCGCAAACTGTCATTAAAAGACAACAAATAATGATACTCATGCCAAATGAAAATGATAAAAAATAGGCAATAATTGAATAAACAAAATAACCTAAACAAACCATTAAAAATCTTATAAAATGTTTATACGCATACTCTTTTCTTTGCTTGCTTGTAACCGCACATGCTTCTTGATAAGAAATCCCTGTATACCAATAGATTGCCTCATTTTTATAAATCATGCCCGTAAGAATGGCAAGAGTTATAAACATATAATTACCTAAAACCAAACCTACTAAATTTATATTTTTGATATCAATAAAGATGATTACAAACATACCTACGCAAAACAAAACCAACCAAGCAATAAATCCTTTATAACTTTTCTTCATTTTTATAGACCTATTTCCTTATAAATTTTTTCAATAATTTGTGATTTATACATACAATATTTTTCAATATCATTTGGATACAACTTTGCTGCTTCTTTTTTAATTTCACCGTATTCTTTTACAGTATTTGGATGTTTTCTTAAATAATTTCTAAAAGCAAGATGTCGTTTCAATTCTTTAGAATCTTGTGGACATACATAAAGATGATGTGTTCTTAAATGCTCTTTTCCTTCATATCTAAAAGCTTCGCGATCTTTAAGACCTAAATCGCCTTCATAAATATAACCATGATTTTCTAAAAGATAAATAACTTCTTTTAAATCATTTTGATCAATAACAACATCTAAATCAATGATTGGTTTAGCTGCTAGTAAAGGAACAGAAGTGCTTCCTACATGTTCAACAGCAAGCACTAAATCTTTTAAAGCTTCTTCTATTTCCCCTTTAATTTGATTGAAATCATTTACCCACTTCGAATCATAATCTACAACTTCAATATGTTCTGTTTTCATCTTTCAATATCTCCACATAAACGCTCACAAACAAGATTCCTACAACGCTTTTTATGTGCTTCATGTAATGAATGATTTTGGAAATTCTTTAATGCCTCTAAATTTTCAAACTCACTATAAAAAACAAGATCATAACCTGAAGTCAAGTTTTCTTCCATTTCCACACATAATAAGCCTTCAATTCCTTCTAAAGTTTGAACCGATTCTTTTAATTTTTGAAGTGTTTCTTTTTCTAACTGTTTTTCTTTAACTTCTTTTGTATAATTCCAAAATAAAATATGTCTAATCATTTTCATCACCTACTTTTATTATTTCTTTAACAACTTCTTCAATTGTTTTATTAGAAACATCAATTTTATATGTATTTAATTTTTGATACATTTCTAATCTTTCTACACTACGAGCAAGGACATCTGGTTTTCTAATTCCTCGATCGATATCTTTTTGAATTCTTTTTTCCAAAGCTTCTTTTTGACAAACTAAAGAAATAGATATCACTTTTACGTCTTTTAAATCAAGATGTGAAAGTAGATCATCAATAATACTTTGTTCATGCATTACCCAACAAAAAATAATATGATCAAATACACTGCATTTTAAATCATTATTCAATAACATAAAGATATTCTCTAAAACTAACTTTTTTGTTTCTTCATTAACCATGAACGGATGCATATCCCAACACCAATCTCCATCTATAAAAACGCTTTTATCTAATTTTCTTTTAAGAATCTGACACGTTGTTGTTTTACCAACACCCATCGTTCCACCTATTAAATATAATTTTTTCATATTCCCACCTTCTCGTACCTATATTTAAACGTTGTTTTATTTTTATTTCATTTATAATAGCAATATAAATGGCATTTGATGCGGAAGAAAACTCATGACCATTCATGAGTTTTTTCTATTTTGATAAAGAAAACATTTTTCTTCCAATAATCTAAAATCACAGCACCTTTTTTCTACTATCTTTGGCAATTTATGATTTGCACTTCTCTCGTATAAATTTTGTGCTCGCTTCCTTAAACTAAATTTATTATCATTCAACCACCGTAGTTGATTTTTTACTAATTCTTGATAGTTAGCTTCATCTTTAGTGCTAGCATTGTTGTTTACATTAATAAATATGTATTCACTTGTTGGAACTGGTATCATATTATTAAAATTAATAGCACCTAATTTACCGCTATTTATTTTATAAAAATCTAATGTATTTTTCATTTTTAAATGTTTAGCTTTAGGTGATGACAAAGGAGCAAAATATTCAATTTCATGTATTTTAAACAAAATTCCAACAAAAGGTCGTGACTCTTTTTCATTAGAATTATAACTAACTCTATAATCAAACTGACGTAAGTATTCACAATATCTACTATTAATCGTAACTAATTTTAATTTTGATAAGCTCATTTGTATTCCTCCTAATTAAAGAGGACATTCCACTAGGAATGCCCTCAACTTTTTTAGCTCGCATTTTTTTCAAATATAATCATTTGAATTGGTAGCGTACACCGCTTTTTTAGCTCGCATTTTTTCCAAACACAATCGCTTGGATTGGTAGCGTACACCGCTTTTTTAGCTCCCATTTTATTTTGGTAGGGTACACCGCTTTTTTTGGTGGATCTTCCACCTACAACTAGTATATTACCATAAACTCATTAAAATACAATCCTTTCCCTAGTTTTTTATAATTAATTTTTAGTGATTAAATTTAAACATTTACAAAGATTATATATTGGTATTGTTTTCTATGATTCTATTAAATAAAATAACACTAAAGGAGGTTATTCTATGATTTATTTAAGTAGTTTCAAACTCAGTAATCATACATTCAAAAATCCTAATATTTATCCCTATAATATCTTTAGAGATAAGTACATAGAGCCTTTTTCTTTTGCACCTATTACCATTTTTTATGGAAATAACGGGTGTGGAAAATCCACACTTCTTAACATCATTGCTGGTAAATTAAAAATAAAAGGAAAAGAAATGCCTGCAAGTAATGCTTACTATGAAAATTATTGTGAAAGATTTGAAAATGAATGTGCTTATAGTTTAGGCAGCAATGAAAATGGTATTCCTTTTTATCAACTACCTGAAAATAGTCGTTATATTAAAAGTGAAGATATTTTATATGAAATTAAAAAAATACAACAAAAAGCTATTTTAGAACATGGTTTAACTTATGATTATATGCAAGAAGGATTATCTTTAGAAAAAGCACAAAGTGTTTTAAACAAAAAGAAAAAACAACGTATTGAAAATATCATTTTTTCTCAAGAAAAGTATTCTAATGGTGAAACCTCTTTACAATTTTTTCAAGAATATCTTTTACCGAATGCTCTTTATTTATTAGATGAACCTGAAGTTTCTTTATCTCCTGCAAATCAAGTTGCTTTAGCTCAAGAAATTAATGAACTCACACATTATTTAGGGTGTCAATTTATTATTGCGACACACTCTCCTTTTATGTTAGGTACTTTAAACGCTAAAATTTATAATTTAGATGCAAGAGAATACGAAGTTACCCCTTGGTATAAATTAGAAAATGTTCGCTATTTTTATGATTTTTTCAAAAAACACGAAAAAGAATTCAATGATTGAGTTCTTTTTTTTCTTTACCTTATTGACAAAATACTAAATGTATTATACTGTATTAGTGTACTAGTGACACTAATACAGTTAGGAGGATTCTATGTTTATAATAGATATTCAAAGTAAAGTTCCTATTTTTGAACAACTCAAAAAACAAATCTTAGAATTTATCTCTATCGGCATTTTACTTCCTAATGATAAATTACCTTCGGTAAGGTCTCTTGCAACAGATATTGGCGTTAATCCTAATACTGTTTCTAAGGCTTATCAAGAATTAGAGAACCAAGGTTATATTTATTCCATTAAAGGAAAAGGATGTTTTATTGCTGATAATCAAACTGATCAATTGATTAAAGATGATAAATTAGATGATTTTAAAGGATGTGTCAATGAAATGAAAAAGCATCAAATTACCAAAGACAAATTATTAGAAATTATTGAAGAAGTATATAAGGAGGAAACTGTATGATTGAAATTAAAGATGTGATGAAATCTTTTGAAAATAAAAATGTTTTAAATCATTTAAATGTCACAATTTCCTCAGGAAGTATTTTTGGTTTGATTGGTCCTAATGGAGCTGGTAAATCAACCTTACTTTATTTATTAAATGGGATTTCTAAATGTGATGAAGGAAGTATTTTATTTGATGGAAAAGAAGTGTATGAAAATCCTGATGTAAAAAAAGATATTTTATTCATTAGTGATGATCCTTACTATTTCCACTTTGCTACTATTGATGAAATGAAAGATTTCTATCTTACTTTTTATCCACAATTCAATTTAGAAACCTATCAACATTATGTCGATTTATTCCGTTTACCACAAAATAAACCTTTAAAAGATTATTCAAAAGGAATGAAAAGACAAGCCATGTTTGCTTTAGCACTTGCAATTGCACCAAAATATTTACTATTAGATGAAGCTTTTGATGGATTAGACCCTGTTATGCGTTTAGCCTTTAAAAAAGCTATAAATCAAATGATTGATGAAAATATGACAGTCATTATTTCATCTCATAATTTAAGAGAGCTTGAAGATATTTGTGATAGTTTTGGTATTTTAGAAAATGGATGTATGACAACATCTGGTGATCTCTATGATATTAAAGATCATATTCATAAAATACAAATTGCTTTTAAAGAAGAATTAAACAAAGAAGAATTTAGTCATTTAGATGTTCTATCTTTCCATAAACAATCAAGAGTGATCAATATGGTCGTTAAGGGAGACATCAATGAAATCAAAGATTATTTAAGAATGTTCAATCCTATTATGTTAGAAGTTTTACCTGTAAATTTAGAAGAAATATTTATTTATGAAATGGAAAGAAAGGGGTATGGTGTCTATGATTAATAAAGATTATTTTAAATATTTAATAAAACAAAATAAGAAATATCTTATTCTTATTTATGTCGTTGGAATCATTATTCCTTTTCTGACCTTAAATTCACTTATACCTGATCCATATGTCGATTATCAAATAGCACGTATTCCAGGTATGATTTCTCTAATTTATGGATTTGCATTATCATGTATTGTACCTATTTATTTATTTTCTTTTTTACAAAAAAAGAAAAGTAATATTCTTTACTTTTCCTTACCAATAAAGAAAGAATCACTTTATATAACAACAAGTTTGTTCTCATATTTTTTAACCTTATTACCTGTTGTTATATATCAAATAATTGGGCAATGTATTACATTATCTTATGGTGCAGTTCTTTCTCCTAGCACTTTTATTCTAGCAATATTTATAACAATCGTCCATATGCTTGCAGTAAATAGTATTGTTACCTTTGTAATACTACTCGCACAAAATATCGTTGATAGTTTTATTTGTTCATTTGCTTATTTTTCACTACCACTCGTTATTTATATAGCACTTGATACTTGTGCTACTCGTGTTGTTGATAAAATTATGTTAGGAACTGGTAATTATACTCAAGCTTTAAAAGCTATTCTTAGTTACGCAAGTCCAGTTTATAATGGCTTATTCCAATTGAATAATTTATCTTCAGAAAATGTTTCACGTAGTCCAATTATTGTTTGGGTAATTATTGGTATCTTACTTATAGCAATTAATTATTTTCTTTATTCAAAAAGAACAATTGAACAAAGTGAAACATATACAAAGTCTGTTTTTATGTATCCATTGATTATCACTTTAAGTATTTTATCATTGCTTCTATTCACGTATGCACCAAATAAATTTAAAACAAATATTCTTCCTTTTGGAATCATCTTTATGATTTATTTAATCATGTATTATTTTTCAAAAAGAAAAGTTTATTTTACTTGGAAGATACCTGTTCTTTATATAGTATTGATTATAAGTTGCGTTGGTTTTTCATCTATTTATTCTAATACTCAAGGATTTCATACTCTTTACGAAACACCTCCAGCTTCTGCTTTAAAAAGTGCATCAGCTTCATTTGCTTTCAATACAAATTATGAAACTCGAAATCCTCTTATCTATAAAGATGTAGAGGTCACTGATATTGGTTTTAATACTCATTCTAGACATGCAAAAGAACAAAAAAATTTAAATAAGAAGTTTGTAAAATTCATCAATGAAATCATGGATAAAAAACTTATTACAAGTTACAATGGATTTTTTGATGAACCACATGCTGTTTATTACCAAATTTTTGTTTCTTACAGTACTAAAAATTCTAATTTACATCCATATATTCCATCTGAAAGGGATTATATTATTGAGGAAAAAAATATCAAAGAAGTATTGGATATACTTGCAAAATACAAACTTTATAAATATATAAGTTAATTAAAATAAAATAGGTTGATGCTTCATCAACCTATTTTTATAGAAGGAGTCTTTATGAAAAAAACTACACATATATTATTTACCATTTATTTATTTTTAGTCATTTGGATCATACTTTTTAAATTATCTGTTTCTATTGATCAATTACCACATTTTAGAAGTTTCAATTTAATCCCCTTCTATTATCCAAACAAAACAGGCTATCAAATAAGAGAAGTCCTTGATAATCTAATTATTTTTATTCCTTTTGGTCTTTATTTAAAAACATTAAATATCAACAGTGAGCGAACAGTATTTCTTGGTTTTCTATTAAGCATTTCATTAGAATTATCTCAATATATCTTTTGTCTTGGAGCAAGTGATATTACAGATTTAATTACGAATACAACAGGAGTACTTGTCGGTGTTGGTCTTTATTATCTTTTAAAAAAGATTTTTAAAGAGAAGACCAATAAAATTATTTTAGCATTAGCAGCTATTGTAACGATTTTATTTGTTTCTTTGATCATTATTATTCTTATAAACAATTAATGCACATAAATCACAAGTTATTCACAATTGTGCATAATAAAAATGAGGTCTCTCCCTCATTTTTTTATTCTGTTGGATGACGATCACCTAATAAATAATCATCTACATGTTCAAAGATATATTGAATAGATAATGGTTTTCTTCCTGTAAGTGAACTAAAATCACTAACAGGAACATCTAAATAGCCTTGTGTGACAGTTGTTCCAAAAGTAACCATTCCTTCTGATGTTGCTTTAATTGGACTTTTTGAAAAATCTCCATCCGTATTTCTAGGAACACCAATTGAATCAAAATAAGCATAAAGTTCATCATCTGTAAGTCTTGTATAAGTGATATGATTTCCTGTTGCTTTGTTTCCAATAGCTAAGAAATCTTCATAAGATAGTGGTTCTAAACCATTAATATTTAAAACAGCTCGATGTAATAAATGATTATTTAAAGCACAAGCTGCTGCATAAGCGCAATCCTTACGTGAAATAAACCACACACGTCCATCACCCATATTTTTAGAAATTGTTGTTTCTTTTGCTTCAACTGCTCTTAAGTAGTCACTTGTAAATGCTTCAACAAAAAGAGAATTTCTTAAAAAGATATAATCAAGCGATGTATTTTGAATAATTGCTTCTGTATAAGAATGATCTACATTTTCAATGCTTGGGTTAAATGGATGTGCTGCTGATAAAACAGATGTATAAATAATTTGTTTAACATTTGCTTTCACACATGCATCTACTGCATTTTTATGAGCTTGTCTTCTTTTTTCACCTACAAAAGGCATTGAAATCAATAAAACCTTATCCGCATTTTCAAAAACTTTTACAAGTCCTTCAGGATCATTAAAATTAGCTATAGCTGTTTGAATCCCTTGTTCCTTATATTCTTTTAAACTTTCTTCTTTAGGTGCTGTAAATACTAAATCTTCTTTGTTCATCAATTCTAAAGCGTATTTAGCCACTAATGAACCAAAATTTCCATCAACACCATTAATAACAATTTTACTCATCGTTCATACCTCCACATGTGAAAATTATATCATGAAGAATTTTATAAAATAGACCTTAAAAATTAATAATGACTATAAGTATGGTGGTAGTATTACCAATGACAATTCCGGTTCATTGACTTATGTGAAGATTTGCTATGCTGGTGCACGTTCT
>ERZ773235.3161-NODE-3161-length-12155-cov-11.449835_pt1 | contig 12155 bp, 9 predicted proteins | sample MGYA00580522_ERZ773235 | MGnify/ENA primary metagenome ERZ773235 (study PRJEB29015, sample SAMEA2737797) | human gut metagenome | biome: human gut; feature: human-associated habitat; material: faeces | place: China | collected 2012 ...
CCCCTCGCGTTCTCTTGGGGGTTCAAGGGGGCCATTCTCTCACGTGAGAGAATGGCCCCCTTGCCTTGTGCAGCGCCTTTGGCGCTGCAATCCCCGCGGCCGAAGTGCCGCATAGCGCTTCGCACCCGCGCGAAAAGGAATCGCAACTTCTTTACAATCTCTTAACACTCTGCCCATTCCATTTTTAAATGACCTGCGGTATATTGAAAATAGCAAACTGCATAGGAGTGAGCTTCTTGAAGCACATTTTTATCATCAACCCCGCGGCGGGGAAGAAGGACAGCCGTCAGCGCGTCTATACGATGGCCGAGGCGCTGAAAAAGAACCACAATTTGGACGTTGAGTGTATGCTGACCAAGTCGCGCGGGCACGCGACGGCTTTGACGCGCGCGATCGCGGAGACGGGCGACTATGTCCGCTTTTACGCCTGCGGCGGCGACGGCACGGTCAACGAGATCGCCAACGGCATCGCGGGCTTTCCCAACGCCGCGATGACCTGCATCCCCATCGGCACGGGCAACGATTTCCTTAAAAACTTCGGTAAGGACGCCGAGCCGCTGTTTCTTGACGCGGAAAACCTGTGGAACGGTGACGTGACACCGCTCGACCTCATCGACTGCAACGGCAAATATTGCCTGACGATCGCCTGCACGGGCATCGACGCGCGCATCGCCGAGAGTGTACACGAGTTTGGCGCGTCGCCGATGCTCTCGGGCCGCGGGAGCTATTTAGCCAGCGTCGCGGTGAACTTCCTCTTCCACAAGATTGGGCGCAGGTGGCGCGTCACGCTCGACGACGAGGTGATCGAGGACACGTTTGCCCTCGTTTCGATGTGCAACGGCCGCTACTACGGCGGCGGTTCCACCCCCGTGCCGGAGGCCCGCATGACCGACGGCGTCTTACATACGGTGCTCGTCAAGAACGTCAGCAAGGCACGCTTTGCGACGCTTTTCGGCGGCTACAGCGCGGGCGACTACAAGAAGCTGCCGCAGGACATCATCCGCGTCTCGACAGCGAAGGTCGTGCGCATCGAGGCGCTTGAGGGCGACCTCACGACCTGCCTTGACGGCGAGAGCCTGCACTCCCAGTGCGTGACGCTCAAACTCGCGGACAAGAAGGTCAACTTTTTCGCGCCCAAGGGCTGCGATCCGGACGCGACGGCGCGGTAACGCGGCAGCTCAATAACGAAATAAATGACAAAAGAGGTCGAATGCTGCGGCATTCGACCTCTTTCGCCTCTCCGGTGGAAAAGCGGACGCAAGCGGGCTGAAGAGATTTTGAATAAGCTGTGAATTTTTGAAAAAATCCCCAAATACCCCTTGCAAATGCCTTGACAGTGCGCTATGATAGCACCGTTGGTTAGCACTCATCAAGTTTGAGTGCTAACCCGCCTGAAACCGTTAAAATTTTTAAAATATACAAGGAGGCACCAAGCCATGAAACTCACACCGCTTGCTGACCGCGTCATCCTCAAGATGGTCGAGGTCGAAGAGACCACCAAGGGCGGCATCATCCTGACCGCCAGCGCCAAGGAGAAGCCCTCCGTTGCCGAAGTCATTTCCGTCGGCCCCGGCGGCATGGTGGACGGTCACGATGTCGTGATGACCGTCAAGCCCGGCGACAAGGTCATCACCAGCAAGTATGCCGGCACCGAGGTCAAGCTCGATGACGAGGAGTACGTCGTCGTCCGCCAGAGCGATATTCTGGCCATCGTCGAGTAAGACTCGCAAAGAGGGAGCAGGCTCCCCCTTTGGATTCCCCACCGCCAGTCTGCGGACTGGCGACGCCGCCCAAGGCGGCTGGGTCAAAGTATTTTTGCCATGCGCATGTCGCGGCAAAAATGATTTAAATTATTTTCGCGTTCCGCGTAATTTCTAATGGAGGTACACTCTTATGTCCAAGCTGATTAAGTCCGGCGAAGAGGCGCGCAAGGCGCTTGAGGCCGGTGTTAACGTTCTTGCTGATACCGTCAAGGTCACCCTCGGCCCCAAGGGCCGCAACGTCGTTCTCGACAAGAAGTTCGGCGCTCCGCTGATCACCAACGACGGCGTGACCATCGCCAAGGAGATCGAGCTCGACGATCCGTTCGAGAACATGGGCGCGCAGCTCGTGCGCGAAGTTTCCACCAAGACGAACGACGTCGCGGGCGACGGCACCACGACCGCAACGCTGCTGGCGCAGGCCATGGTGCGTGAGGGCTTGAAGAACCTCGCCGCCGGTGCAAACCCCGTCGTGATGAAGAAGGGCATGGCCAAAGCCGTTGAGACTGCTGTCTCCGCCATCAAGGCCAACTCCCAGAAGGTCAACGGCACGGACGACATTGCCCGCGTCGGTACCGTCTCCAGCGGTGACGAATTCATCGGCAAGCTGATCGCCGAGGCCATGGAGAAGGTCAGCGCCGACGGCGTCATCACCATCGAGGAGTCTAAGACCGCCGAGACCTACAGCGAGGTCGTCGAGGGCATGATGTTCGACCGCGGCTACATCACCCCGTACATGGTCACCGATACCGAGAAGATGGAAGCCGTCATCGACGACGCTTACCTGCTGATCACCGATAAGAAGATCTCCGTCATCTCCGACATTCTCCCGATCCTCGAGCAGCTCGTTCAGAGCGGCAAGAAGCTCGTCATCATCGCCGAGGACGTCGAGGGTGAGGCTCTCTCCACCCTGATCGTCAACCGCCTGCGCGGCACGCTGAACGTTGTGTGCGTCAAGGCGCCCGGCTTCGGCGATCGCCGTAAGGAAATGCTGCAGGATATCGCCATCCTGACCGGCGGCCAGGTCATCTCCGAAGAGCTTGGCTACGAGCTCAAGAACACCACGATCGACATGCTCGGCCGTGCCCGCCAGATCAAGGTCACCAAGGAGAACACCACCATCGTCGACGGTGCCGGCGACAAGCAGGCCATCGCTGACCGCGTGGCGCAGATCCGCGCCCAGATCGGCGTGACCACCAGCGAATACGACAAGGAGAAGCTGCAGGAGCGCCTTGCCAAGCTCGCCGGCGGCGTGGCCGTCATCAAGGTCGGTGCTGCCACCGAGACCGAGATGAAGGAAAAGAAGCTGCGCATCGAGGACGCGCTGAACGCGACCCGCGCGGCTGTGGAAGAGGGCATCGTCGCCGGCGGCGGCACTGCCTATGTCAATGCCGTTCCCGCTGTGGAAAAGCTCATCAGCGAGGTCGAGGGCGATGAGAAGACCGGTGTCCAGATCATCGTCAAGGCCCTGCAGGAGCCCATCCGTCAGATCGCGGCCAACGCCGGTATCGACGGCAGCGTCGTTCTTGAGAAGATCAAGACCAGCGGCAAGGTCGGCTACGGTTTCGACGCTTACAAGGAAGTCTACTGCGACATGATCTCCGCCGGTATCGTCGACCCCGCAAAGGTCACGCGCTCCGCGCTGGAGAACGCTGCGTCCGTCAGTTCCATGGTGCTGACCACCGAGGCGCTCGTCGCCGACAAGCCCGAGCCCCCCGCGCCGGCTGCTCCCGGCGCCGGCATGGGCGACATGGGCGGCATGTACTAAGAGACACCGCAAAGCCTTGAAATTGCTTGATTTTTTGAATGCGGAAAAGCGGATTTACGCCAAACTTACGCCACTTACGCCAAAAATTCAAGCGCATTATAGGGTAACAGAAATCGGCACCTGCCTTAAAAGCAGGTGCCGATTTTTCCTTATTTGCGTTTCTTTTTGCCCTTTCCGTGCGACAACTGCGGTCTTGCTTTTCCACGCTGGTTGATGGGACTTTTCAGGTACTTGGACTTTTTAAGTCCGCTGATGATTGAGACAAACTCTTCCTTCGTAAGTGTGTCATAATCAAGTCCGATTGTTGCCATGAGCGCACGGACTTGCTTTTCCTCGGAACTACCCTCAAAATTCATCGCATCCTGCAACTGACCCTGTACGGTTGCTACGAGGGAACTTTCATCCGCAGTCATGGTGTCAGGGCGATGCTCATTCCGAATATCACGGAGAATGCCTTTCAGGTCATCTGCAATCAGGCTTCCGAAATACTCGTCCTCCCGAATTTGCGCTACTTCTAACGTCCGCAGATGCAGATCATTTTCCTCGCCGCCGTTTTTCATCAGCGCCATCTGCCGGACGGCTTCCAGCACGGCGTTCATGTCATCGACCCGCATATCCGCAATCCGGTCAACGTAAATTTCGGCGTCCAGCATAAACCGCTGGAAATCTTTATGGCAGATCAACTCCGATAGCAGTCGGTGGTTGAACTTGCCCGTTCTCAATACTTCGATTGCATCATCACCCAAATGCAGAGCGTCCAGTTCTGTGTTTGGGTGATTTTTTTGTTCTGTCAGCCCCAGCAGATAATCGGTGGACACTCCGTAGAACTTTGCCAGCTCTACCATGCTGAACGGGCTGATGTCCTTAAAATCATCGGCTTCGTATTTTCCCAGCGCAGACTTTGAAATACCTGTTTCCGCAGAAAGCTGTTCCAGTGTCAGACTGCGCTCTACGCGCAGGTCTTTGAGCCGTTCCTGAATGGTGAGCTTTGGCTGCATAACGGCGTCCTCCCTTCAAATTTCCGCCCTTTCCCGGTCTTGTCCATGAGCGTGGAAATCTGCGTTTTTCAGTGCGTTTTCCGACCTCTTGGATATACGGGAGAGGGCTATATTTTTCGCTAAAATGGTCTTGCAATCGCACCTGAACCTTGAAAATTGCATGACCGTCCGAACGGGATATGTCCTCTGGCGAAGTGCCGCATCCAGCGCACCAAGGAGAACGAAACGCCGGGAGCGATCCTCCGGGCAGGAACGACGTTCGGAAAAAGCGGCAAAATCGAAAGTCAAAATCAAAGCAAGTGAAAACGGCGAAATAGTTTTCCGCTCTGTGCGGTTATATGCACGGAATAGAGCGCTATTCAGCAGTGAGCGACATTTGTCGTTCAACATGATATTTCGCCGTTTCACGCAAAGACACATCAAACGGCAAAAGCGGAAGGTGCCGTATGTGACCAACGCATCATCGGCGGCATTTCCAGCGAAAAGTCGTGCATCAAAAATCAGCGCCCTATGGCGAACAGGTGTCACGATTTGACAAACCCATTTTACCATAGAGCGTATCGAAAAAACAGGAGGAACATTCGAACATGAGAAAATCTGAAACCTATCGCAACGAGATCAAGTCCTACATTGTCCGCACCGGCATGACCATGACCGAGGTGGTGGACTACCTCTCCAACGAATACGGTTGGAGCCGCAGCGTCCCCAACCTCTCCGGCAAACTCAAGCGTGGTTCGCTTCGCTACGGCGAAGCGGTGGAGCTGGCGGACGCGCTGGGGTATGACATTGTGTGGCAGAAGCGGAAGGATGTGAAGTAATATCAAATCTACGGCTTATGGATACATTCGCGTTTCTACCAAAGAACAAAACGAGAATCGTCAGGTGGTTGCCCTGCGGGAAGTCGGGGTTAGTGAAAAGAATATTTACATGGACAAGCAGTCCGGCAAGGATTTCAACCGCCCGCAATATAAGAAGCTGCTACGGAAGATGAAAAAAGACGATCTGCTCTACATCAAGAGCATCGACCGTCTAGGGCGCAACTACGCGGAAATTTTGGAGCAATGGAGGATGCTCACAAAGGATAAAGGCATCGACATTGTGGTGCTGGATATGCCGCTGCTTGATACCCGGCGCGGCAAGGATTTAATGGGAACCTTCCTCAGCGACATTGTGCTGCAGGTGCTTTCGTTTGTTGCTGAGAATGAACGTACCAATATCCGTCAGCGTCAGGCAGAGGGCATCGCGGCGGCGAAAGCAAAGGGAATTCGCTTCGGGCGGGCTCCCAAACCGTTGCCGGAGAACTTCCACGCCGTCTATCAGCGATGGAAAAGCGGCGAAATCACGGGAACCGCAGCGGCGAAAGAGTGCCAAATGCCGTTGTCTACGTTCCGTTATCGGGCGGAGATTTACGAAAAAGCCAAATTATCGTAACAGATGTGTTTTTGCAGAAATGTGTACTTTCCTGTAAAAACGCCTAACACTTTTAATATAAAACAGCGTATCACAAAATATTATGAATTTCAATACCTTGTCGGCATTTTCGGCACGAGAGACCGCTTTACAAGAAAGTACACTTTTTCGCGATGGAGGGAAAATCTATGAAGCGATGGATGAAGACTTGCGCTCGAGCGGCCAATCTGACTAAGAAAGTTGAGGAACATGTCAAATGGCGGATTTTCAGTATGAGTTGACACTAAGTCGGCTCCGGTCTTTGCGGAAAGAACTTACAATCGAAACCTCAAATGGCAGATCGATTTACTCGGTGAAGCCCAAGATATTGGCAGCAACTAAAACATATGTCGTGTTCGACACAGAGGGAAATGATGTCGCAGAAGTGGCACAATGTATATCATTGATAGTCCCCAAATACAGAATTTCCATTAAAAATACAACAACGTTCTATGTGTCAAGGAAATTTAGCCTATCACACGACTATTCAATCAAGGGACTACCATGGATTGTAAATGGCGATTTCACAAGCTTTAGATATCGCGTACTTGATCAAGATAGTAAGAATCTTTTTGAAATAAGAAAAGAACTGGGTAGATGGGATAACAGATATGTGCTGAGAGTATTTAAACCTGACTATGTCCTTCACGGTATCTGTCTTGCGATTGCCATTGATGCTGCAATTTCCGCAATTCACAGTTCAAGTAATTAAGGAGGCAGTTATGAAATTATCAAAACGCACACTTTCGTTCCTTTTGGTTTTGGCCATGCTTATTTCGTTGAGCGTTCCGGCGTTCGCGGCAGATACGGATACTGCTGCATCAGAATCATCTGACAATGCTTTTGATGCTGAAGCGCACGACAGCCAAATGGCGCGAAAAGAGGCTATGTTCTTATCAGTAAGTGATTCTTCCCAAATGATCGGGAATAATTACATCCAATTCTATGTTATGGACTCGGATGATTCTGAAAACAGTGGTAGATTCACCATTGGCAATACAGGAGGCAACCCGAATTACTCTTCAGATGACAATCAAATTCTGCTTTTTGGTCATCCGGATCCGTGGTCTTCTTACACTACCATTCGCATCAACAGCACAAATTATATTTTCAAGGCGGATAAAACAACCTATGATCCCAGTGGATTGAAAGCAGTTTCGACTATGACAGTTGAAAATGTTCTTATCACTCAAACATTACAGATTGTGACAAATGATGGAACTGGATTGAAAGACACTGTGCAGATTAGCTATACGGCGCAGAATCAGTCCAATGTGGCCAAAAACATAGCAATCCGCATTATGCTTGACACAATGCTGGGTGATAACGATGGCGCACCGTTCAAGGTGCCATCGCTCGGTAATGTTGTCCTTGAAAGAGAATTGTCTGGCAACGCTATCCCCTCTTATTGGCAGGCTTTTGATAGTTTGAGCGATGCCAGCGTATTTGCGGTTGGTACGCTCTACAAAGGTACAGACCGGAAACCGGACAAGGTGCAATTTACTGCTTGGAGTAATGTTTATGAAGCCAACAATGCATGGAATTACACTATTGATCCCTCAAATTATGTCACAGGCGACAGTGCTGTTGCAGTTTATTGGGATTCCGCAAGAGTTGCCGCTGGGTCATCCACAAATGTGGCTACATACTATGGCGTAGGTTATGCCAATAGCGGATCGTCTTCAACCGAAGCGTCTACTGAGGTTCCTTCTAACGGCTTTGCTGTTCAAATCATGGATGAAGGCGGAAATCCTGTGGAGGGTGCATCGGTAGAAGTGACTAATATTTTAAGCCACCCAACAATTGTGACCGGTGCAGACGGTATTGCAGTATTTAATTCTATTCCTAGAGGTAGAGGAAACACTCGTAAAGTCCAACTAAATGTAACAAAGGACGGTTATCAGAAGATAACAGCAGCTGAACGGAATGTCGATAAAGGCGGGCTGACTGCTGTTACCATCTATCTGGATGACGGAAAAGTTCACATTTCATCTGCTATTGGTCAAATTGACGGTTCGAGTGTTGATTTGATTAGCAACTACAAATACTTCAAAGCTAATTCAAGCGATATAAAGGAAGCAGATGACAAAAACAATGTAAAAAGCTTTACAATTAATGTGACTGCCTCTGGAGGCGCTCAGATTAGCAAATATCAACTGCTCCAGGGCGGTTCTATTGTTGCCGAGAGCAACACATCGGCCATTACCATTCCGGTTTTGACAGGAACCCCCTCCAACCCCAACAGTTTTGGCTCTGATTGGCGCATTACAAAACTAAAAGCGGGCCAGGGTGTTTATCTGCGAGTAGTCGATGTTAATGGTGTTGTTTCTGACCCCAAGCCGTTGGGAATTAAGGTCAGCGAACCAACGGTGTATGGCGCTGGAGACAGCAAAGGAAAACTAAATTTTGGAGAAAAACTGAAGATCAATGTGCCGTCCAATATTCCAATTATTGGAGATACGGAAATTGAACTCGGCTGGAATGGACTCCCATTTATATTTGAAGTGTCCCAAAGTGGAAAAGTGAAATTTGCAATTAACCCCAAAGCAAGTATTGGTGAAGGCTCCGTAGATGGGACTGATTTATCAAATTGGGACGAAGTTGAAAAAGATTATAAAGATGCAATGGAGCAAGCGGCTTTAGGCAGATCTTCTGCGGCTAAAGCATTTGGTGGTACACCACAAAAATTCGGTGCTGGGCAACTCTCAGTTGACGCAGATATTATGGGTTATGGTGAAGGTTATATTGATGACAACGGAAATATCATTGTTGATGTAGGTGTGGTAATTACCATTTCGGAAAAAGGGTCATATACATGGACATTTTTCTTAGGCTATGTCCCAGTATATATTTCTGTTGGCGAGAAAGTTTCATTAACAGGAAAAGGCGAAGTCGGAGTTACATGTACAAATGGTACTTGGAAGGTATCTGGTGCTGTTGGTGAAATCAATCCTAAGATAACACTTAATGTCGATGGTGGAGTTGGGGCTAATGGTGTGCTGAATATCGGTGCGTCTGGCCGCGGTACATTATCTTGGTTGAACCGCTGGACAGACAACTACAATAGAGTTAACCTAACAGGTGAAATGTATATTGTCGCACAAGCGTTTCTATTCAAAGCAGAGAAGAAACTGGCCAGTGGTACATGGACGATTTATGACAGCTACAGCAGAAGCGCTTTGACTGCACCGCAGGAAGCACTTAACTATGATTTCTATGATTCGTCCGCATACTCACCCATTGACCGGAGCTACCTCAGTGCGCCAATGCTGTTGTCTGCTGACCTGGATACTGTAAAAGCTAATGTTTATCCTGATGCATCTCCACGACTGGTTCAGGTTGGAGATACCGCCTATCTGTTCTGGCTGGATGATATTGCAGAAAGAGCTGATAATGACCGTACTGCCCTTGTGTATGCAACGAGCCAGGATTGCGAGACATGGAGTGCCCCGATTCAGGTTATTCCCGAGACTTCTGACAGTACCGCTGATCTTGCTTACGATGTTTATGTGGACGGTAGCGATATTCACATTGCAATCAGTAAAGCGAACAAGCAGTTCGGCGCTGGAGAGATTACGCTGGATGATATGGCTGCTTCCGCAGATATCTACTATGTCAAACTTGATACCACAAATAATATCGCAACGGAAGCTCAGCGTATTACCGACAATGAGTATGCAGACACCATGCCTGCCGTTGTTGTAAATGGCAGGCAAATAATAGTAGCCTATGCGGAAAACCGGCTTGAGGGCGGTCTGTTTGGGACCAATAATAGCTACAATGTGTGCTATCAAATTGTTGGCGGAGAAACTGCAACGCTACCCATTGAGGGTCTCATTACTGAACTGGATGCCGGAATTCTTGATGGTCAAGTTTCCGTTGGTTATGTTGTTGACACCGACAAAAATTACAATACTGATGGTGATACTGAATTGTGGATTGCAAGCGCAAGTGGAAACGAAGGCAAGCCAATTAAGTGTGCCAGCACTGGAATCTATTCCCCGACTTTCTCCACAGCAGGCTTGCTGTGGTACTCCAACGGCAATATCAGTTGTCTTGACCAAGTTGGTGAAACAGCAGTAAATGTGTTTGACACTGAACTACCCACTTCACTTAGTCAAAGCTTCTATGTCATTGAGGGAAGCGGCAACGCTAAAATCACTTGGGAAGCAATGTCTGAGAATGAAGATACATATGAAACTGCTGTATATGCGGTTGATTATGACGGGAACGTATGGTCTAACGCTTATGTTCTGTTTGAAACGGAAAGTGAGTTAACTTCCGTGTTAAGCGGCTATTCTAACGATACCAACGACTTTATCGCATACATAAAGACTTCTGGCGTTTCCTATGATTCGCAGTCCACATCGCTGTGTGTCGAGGCAGTCACTCCACCGACAGATATTGCAATTTTGGATGTTGATTATGTAATGAATGATGTGTTGCCTGGTGAGGCCCTTCCCATGGTTCTGACCATCCAAAATTGCGGTGCGACAACGATAGATAGCTTTTCTGTTGCTACGAATGGCGAAGTAATTGCTACAATTAACAATGCAAGTCTTGGACGCGGTGTGACAGAAACTTATGAAATTGGCGATTTTGTCGTTCCGAGCACTTTAATTGGAGCTTCTACATATAACCTTTCTGTAAATACACAAAACGATTCTAACCGTAACAACAACTCCGTAGAATTTGCGATTGGTTATACCGATGTAAGTGTAGCGGCATCTCCCTTGCTTGTGGGTGGAGAAGACTGGGCCAGTGTTACCATCACTAATGATAGTAATATTGTTGCTGATGTAACGCTTCGTATTATTGCTGATGAAAAGGACGGAGCTGTTCTGTTTGAGCAGAAATTCACCGATCTTACAAAGGATATATCACAAGCAATTTTGCTTGATCTGGATTCGCTCGGTGGAGAAGCTGATGTCCGTGTGTTCTATATAACGGTTACAGCAGATCAAGAAGAACTTGCAACTGCCGACAATGAAGATCTTATTTACCTTGGTCTTGGCAGAACAGCTACTTACTCGCTTAGTGTTTCAGCTTCTACTGGCGGTACAATTGTTGGGAACGCCAGTGGATTGTATGCAGAAGGAGACAATATTTCGATAAGCGCACTACCCGATGACGGCTATGCGTTTGCCGGTTGGACATCTTCTGGTGGCGGTAGCTTTGGCAATGCCTCCGCCGCAGATACCACCTTTACTATGCCTGCAAATGATGTGACGGTTACAGCTACTTTTAAACATGTAGATTCATCAAATCAAGGAGGCGGTGGAGGTTCCAGCTCCAGTAGCAACTATAGTATCAATGTGCCTACCCATGTCACTGGCGGCACAGTGAGCGTTAGCCCCACCAGCGCCTCCGAGGGCAGCAAGGTGACCATTACTGCCAAGCCCAACAGCGGCTATAAGGTGGGGGGCGTCGCCGTTACTGACAAGGACGGCAAGCATATCACCGTCACTGATGCAGGCGATAACAAGTACACCTTCACTATGCCCGGAAGTAAGGTGGATGTAAAAGTAGAGTTCGTTCATATCCAAAACAACCTCAGTTTCACTGATGTCCAGCCTGATGCGTATTACTATGACGCCGTGACTTGGGCTGTGGAGAAGGGCATTACCGCCGGCACCAGCGCTACCACATTCAGCCCAAATGATTCCTGCACTCGTGCTCAGATCGTGACCTTCCTCTGGCGGGCTGCCGGTTCCCCCAACGCGAGTACCAACAGTCCCTTCACCGATGTCCCTGTGGACAGTTATTACTATGACGCAGTAATGTGGGCCGTGGAGCAGGGCATCACCAGTGGCACCAGCGCCACCACTTTCAGTCCTGACGCAACCTGTACCCGCGCACAAGCTGTGACCTTCTTGTACCGCTATGAAAAGTCTCCAACAGTCAGCGAAACCAACAATTTTGTTGATGTAGACACCGATGCCTATTATGCGGATGCTGTCCAGTGGGCCGTGGGCAAAAATGTTACAGCGGGCACAAGTGCCACCACTTTCAGTCCCAACGCAACTTGCACTCGCGCTCAGATCGTGACCTTCTTGTATCGTGATATGGCATAAGCAATCTTCAGTGTGAACTCGAAAGGAACCGACCAACCGCGGTCGGTTCCTTCGTAACCGTCAAACCACCCTGCGCATGGACAGGCATGAGACAATAGTAGCGGAA
>ERZ773235.3165-NODE-3165-length-12138-cov-3.821154_pt1 | contig 12138 bp, 10 predicted proteins | sample MGYA00580522_ERZ773235 | MGnify/ENA primary metagenome ERZ773235 (study PRJEB29015, sample SAMEA2737797) | human gut metagenome | biome: human gut; feature: human-associated habitat; material: faeces | place: China | collected 2012 ...
CCGAAGGAAATACCCTTGGGGTACCACACCAGCGTGCGCGCTGGTTCGCAATGACGGAGCGTTTTCTAACAACCCCCATGGACATTTCCCTCTTGCGAAAATGCGCAGAAATGTGTACAATAAAAGAAAAAACAGATAGGAGCTGTACTATGGAATCTTGGTTGGAAAGTGTTTATTCCGACGGTTCATCTGAATTTGTCTCGAATCCTTGCCCAAAAATTGGGGAGAACGTGACGGTGTCACTGCGGATGTACGCAGACGCGCCGGTAAAGTACGTCTACCTGCGGTCTATCCCCAATGGGGGAGAGCTAAAAATTCCCATGCACCGGGCGCGGGAAGCGCGGGGGCTTGTGTATTGGACCTGCGAGTTGCCCATCATCGAGCGGCGGACGCAGTACCATTTCTACATCGCCACGGAGAATTGCATCTATTTCTATACGCAGAAGGAGATCACAACCTATCTTCCGGAGCACAGCTATGACTTTGTGCTCCTGACGGACTATGTGCAGCCCGCCTGGGTGAAGGATGCAGTGTTTTACCAGATCTTTCCCGAGCGCTTCTGCAACGGAGACCCGAGCAACGATGTGAAAACAGGGGAGTACAGCCAGGATGGCTTCCCGGCCATCCACATGGAGCACTGGGACGATACGCCCCTGACCTATGAGCAGGGCCACTGCATGGATTTCTACGGCGGCGATTTGCAGGGCATCCGGCAGAAGATCCCCTATCTGAAGGAGCTGGGTGCCACGGCCGTGTACTTAAACCCCATTTTCTATGCCCCCTCCTGCCACAAATATGACTGCCTGGACTACTTCCATGTTGACCCCCATTTCGGCGGGGACGAGGCTCTGGCCGAGCTGAGCAAGGCCCTCCACGAAAACGGCATGAAGCTGATTCTGGATATCTCCATCAACCACACGGGCACGGCCCACCGGTGGTTCAACAAGGACGGCGCCTACTTTCCCAAAACCGAAGGGGCCTACAACAACCCCGATTCCGTGGAGCGGGGCTATTACTTCTTCGACAAGGACAATCATTACCACGGCTGGTGGGACCTGCCCTCCATGCCCACGCTGAACTACACCTCGGATTCTCTCCGGGAAACCGTCTACCGTGGGGAGAATTCCGTCCTGAAAAAGTGGCTCAAGCCCCCTTACAGCATCGATGGCTGGCGCTTCGATGTGGCCGACGTCTTCGCCCGGAACGGGGAGGTGCAGCTATCCCACGAGTTGTGGCCGGAAATCCGGAAGAGCATCCGCCAGGAGAACCCCCAGGCTTATATTCTGGCTGAGGACTGGGGGGACTGCGCCCAGTATTTGCAGGGCACGGAGTGGGATTCTCCCATGAATTACTATGGCTGCGGCCGGGCCATCCGCTCCTTCTTTGGGGAGCCGGACCTGTTCCTGTCCCGCACCCCGGAATTAAAGGCCATCCCTTGCCGCATGACCGCCCAGGATCTGGAGATGCGTGTCATGCAGCACCTGGCCAAGCTCCCCTTCGCCCTGTGGGAGACCCAGTTTAACCTCTTCGACAGCCACGATACCCCGCGGCTGCACAATAACCCCCAAATCTCCCAGGCGGACTTCAAGGGCGCGGCCTGCTTCCAGTTCCTGCTCACCGGTGCAGCCTCTATCTACTATGGGGACGAGGCGGAAATTGACGGCATCACGGATTCCAACGAGGGCTGCCGCTACCCCATGCCCTGGCAGAAGAATTTCCAAGGGTGCGCCCACTATCAGCTGTACCGCACCCTTTGCAGCCTGAAAAAGGCCCATCCGGCCCTGCGCCGGGGCGGCATGAAATTTCTCTATGCCCAGGGGGATACCTTCGCCATTGCAAGATTTACCGGGGAGGACGTCCTTGTGGGCGTCATCTCTAAGTCTGATACCCCGGAGACTGTCCGCCTGCCTCTGGGCACCCTGGGGGCCAGGGCACCGAAGGGGAAGCGGGACCTCTTCGGAAGCGAACTGCACTGGCAGGATGCGGACAAGGCCGTCCTGCTGCAAATCGAGCCCCACGGCAGCTATCTGTTCGAGTGCCAGTGACGGCATTGCAAAAAATCTTCCTTGATGGAGCCAGGTCTTTCGGTATTTTCGCTGAAAGACCTGGCTCTCTTTTGCGAAGATTTCACAATCGCCTGCTCTTCCGCGTTAGCACATGCTAATTTTTTGAGAGAAAAAATTAGGCTAAAATCCAGCACTTTGCACGAAAAATAGCAGTTTTGCACAACTTAGCTCCACTTTGCTTGCTATCGGCTGTGGAACTTGTTATAATGAAACCGCCTACATCAAAGGAGGAATAAACTATGCTGGATGAATCCTACTACCGGAAAACAGACGAGATCATCGCCCGCTACGGCAAGGAGCCCAAGGCGCTGATCCCTGTCATGCAGGATGTTCAGGCGGAATACCGCTACCTGCCCGGTGAGCTGCTGTCCTATATTGCGGAACAAATCGGCATTACCGAAACAAAAGCCTACAGCGTGGCCACCTTCTATGAAAACTTTTCCTTTGAAGCCAAGGGAAAATACGTGATCAAGGTGTGCGACGGCACCGCCTGCCATGTGCGCCACTCCACCCCCGTGCTGGAGGCCCTCTGGAAGGAGCTGGGTCTGAGCAAGAAGAAGCACACCACCGACGACATGATGTTCACCGTGGAGACGGTCTCCTGCCTGGGTGCCTGCGGTCTGGCACCCACCATGATGGTCAATGAGCAGGTCCACCCGGCCATGACCCCTGAAAAGGCCCTGGCACTGATTGCGGAATTGAGAGGTAAAGGCTGATGATCCAGAATATTGAAGATCTGACCCAGGCGCGGGAAACCGCCGCCGCGGAAATGAAAAGCTATGACTGCCGGGTGCTGGTCTGCTCCGGCACGGGCTGTATCGCTACCGGCTCCAATAAGATCCACCAGCTGTTTCAGGAGCTGATTGCAGACGACCCCGCCATCGATCTGCAATTCGCCCCCCACGATGCCGCAGAGCATGACGGCCCCAAGGTTGGCGTCCACAAGACGGGCTGCCAGGGTTTCTGCGAGCTTGGCCCTCTGGTCCGCATCCAGAAGGGGGACCGGACCGTCCAGTATGTCAAGGTCCAGCCGGAGGATGTAAAGGAAATCTACGAGCACACCATCCTGGGCAGCGATGTCATTGAGCGCCTGCTCTACCAGAAGGGCGAGAAGAAGTACGTCCAGCCGGAGGATATCCCCTTTATCGCCAAGCAGACCCGGATTGTTCTGGAAAACTGTGGCAAGCTGGATGCGGAATCCCTGGACGAATACCTGGCTGCCGGGGGCTTCAAGGCCCTGGAAAAGGCCATGTTCCAGATGGACCGGGACCAGGTCATTGAAGAGATCGATAAGTCCGGTCTCCGGGGCCGTGGCGGCGGCGGCTTCCCGGCGGGCAAAAAGTGGAAGCAGGTTGCCCGGCAGAAAGACCCCATCCGCTATGTGGTCTGCAACGGCGACGAGGGCGACCCAGGTGCCTTTATGGACGGCTCCGTCATGGAGGGAGACCCCTTTAAGCTGATTGAGGGCATGATGATCGCGGCCTACGCCGTCCGCTCCTCCGACGGATATATCTACGTCCGCGCGGAGTACCCCATGTCCGTGGCCCGTCTTCGCCACGCCATCGCCCTGCTGGAGGAGCGTGGACTGCTGGGGGACAACATCCTGGGCTCCGATTTCTCCTTCCATATGCACATCAACCGGGGCGCAGGCGCCTTCGTCTGCGGCGAGGGCTCTGCACTGACGGCCTCCATCGAGGGCAACCGGGGCATGCCCCGGGTCAAGCCCCCCAGAACCGTGGAAAAGGGCGTCCCACGGTGCTGAATAACGTTGAGACCTATGCCAACGTGCCCAAGATCATCCTGCAGGGCGCGGACTGGTACCGCACCATCGGCACCGCCGGAAGCCCCGGCACCAAGACCTTCTCCCTGACCGGTGCCATTGAGAACACGGGCCTGATCGAAGTGCCCATGGGTTCCACCCTGCGGGAGATCATCTTCGACATCGGCGGCGGCCTGAAAAACGGCTCCACCTTCAAGGCTGTCCAGATCGGCGGCCCCTCCGGCGGCTGCCTGACGGAGAAGCACCTGGATGAACCACTGGACTTCGACTCCGTGAAGAAGTTCAATGCCATCGTAGGTTCCGGCGGCATGGTGGTCATGGATGAGCACACCTGTATGGTGGAGGTTGCCCGATTCTTCATGTCCTTCACCCAGCGGGAGAGCTGCGGCAAGTGCGTTCCCTGCCGGGAGGGCACCAAGCGGATGCTGGAGATTCTGGAGCGCATTGTGGCCGGTCAGGGGGAACTGGAAGATCTGGACCGGCTGGAGGAGCTGGCAACCATGGTCAAGACCATGGCCCTGTGCGGCCTGGGCAAATCCGCCCCGCTGCCCGTTATCTCTACCCTGAGTACCTTCCGGGATGAGTACATCGAGCACATTGTCGACAAGAAGTGCCGCGCCAAGGTCTGTACCGCCCTGCGGAAATTCGTCATCAACCCGGACTTCTGCAAGGGCTGCGGCAAGTGCGCCCGGAACTGTCCTGTGAATGCCATCTCCGGCAAGGTCAAGAATCCCTATCATATCGATCCCACCGTCTGCATCAAGTGCGGCTCCTGTAGGGAGAACTGTGCCTTTGATGCCATCTATGTAGAAGCGTAAGGAGGGGCAGCCATGGGAACCATTACCATCAACGGAAAAAAAGTTGAATTCACCGATGAGAAGAACGTTTTGACCATTATCCGCAAGGCGGGCATCGATATGCCTACCCTGTGCTACCATTCCGAGCTCTCCACCTTCGGCGCGTGCCGCCTGTGTACCGTGGAGAACGACCGGGGCCAGTGCTTCGCCTCCTGCTCGGAAGAGCCCAGGGACGGCATGGTCATCTATACCCATACCGAGCGGCTGCGCCGCCACAGAAAGCTCATTGTGGAGCTGCTGCTGGCCGCCCACTGCCGGGACTGCACCACCTGCATGAAGTCCGGCGAGTGCGTATTGCAGGACCTGGCCCACAAGATGGGCGTGAGGGAGGTCCGCTTCCAGGACTACAAGGAGCACAAACCCGTGGACTACAGCTCGCCCTCCATCGTCCGTGACCCCAACAAGTGCATCCTCTGCGGCAACTGCGTGCGGGTGTGCTCGGAGATCCAGGGCGTAGGCGTTCTGGGCTTTGCCCACCGGGGCACGGATGCGGAGGTGACCCCCGCGTTCAATAAGAAGCTGTCCCAGACCGCCTGCGTCAGCTGCGGCCAGTGCCGGGTGTACTGCCCCACAGACGCTCTGACCATCCGCACCCATTTGGACGAGGTCTATGCCGCCCTGGGTGACCCCAACACCCGGGTGATCGCCCAGATCGCCCCGGCAGTCCGGGTAGCGGTGGGGGATGCCTTCGGCCTGCCCAACGGCGAGAACGCCATGGGCAAGACCGTGGCGGCCCTCCACGCCATGGGCTTTGACGAGGTCTTCGACACCAGCTACTCCGCAGACCTGACGGTCATGGAGGAATCCGCCGAATTCCTGGACCGGGTGCACAACGGCGGCAAGCTGCCGCTGCTGACCTCCTGCTGCCCCGCCTGGGTGAAATTCGTGGACAACGAGTTCCCGGAGATGAAGGAAAATGTCTCCACCTGCCGGTCTCCTCAGGGAATGTTCTCCGCCGTTATCAAGGACTACTACCGCGACCCTGCCCACTCCGAGGGCAAGAAGACCTTCGTGGTGTCCATCATGCCCTGTACCGCCAAGAAGATGGAGGCTGTGCGCCCCAATTCCTTTACCCATGGCGAGCAGGATACAGACATCGTCCTCACCACTACGGAGCTGACCCGGATGATCAAGAACTTCGGCATTGCCTTCGATAAGATTGAGCCCGAGGCCTGCGATATGCCCTTTGGCCTGTCCTCCGGCGGCGGCGTGATCTTCGGCGTCACCGGCGGCGTTACCGAGGCGGTGCTGCGTCGGCTGGCAACGGATCACAATTCCGCTACCCTCAATGCCATTGCTGCCTGCGGCATTCGCGGCGAGGAGGGCATCAAGGAAGCCACCATTTCCTACAACGGCATGGATGTGAACATCTGCGTGGTCTCCGGCCTGGCCAATGCCCGGAAGGTCATGGAGCAGGTCCGCTCCGGCGAGAAGCAGTACCATCTGATCGAGGTCATGGCCTGCCGCCGTGGCTGCATCATGGGCGGCGGCCAGCCCATCCCCGCCGGCCCGCGTCACAAGGCCGCCCGTGCCCAGGGCCTGTACAAGGCTGACAAGGACCGGATTCTGCGCAAGTCCGATGAGAACCCCCTGATGGATGTCTTTTACAACGGCTACTTCAAGGGCAAGGCCCACGAGCTGCTGCATAATCACGAATAAGTTTCCTAAACTGGGCGGCAAAAATGCCGCCCGGTTTTTTGCTCTTTGAGACAGGCTTTGCCCATTTGCCTCCCTGCAGGCACATCCTTTCGGAGCGGCTATTGCGTAGGTCTCATTTTGGCGAGATTTTTTGGAATGACCGCAGGGAGATGCCTGCTTTGAGGCTTATAAACCATGCAAGCTTTCTTCGCGGAATTTTTCTGCCGGATACGCGCAATTTTACCCGAAAAAAGACTTGACAATTGCGACTACATGTTGTAGTCTTTAAGTAGAGACTACTGATTGTAGTCGCACCAAAGGAGGTACAGCAGTTATGGCAGAAATTCAGTTGGGCGTGGTAGAAGCCCGGTTTGCGGATATCATCTGGGAAAATGAACCGGTTTCCTCTTCCACCCTTGTGAAATTGGCGGGGGAACAGCTCCAGTGGAAGCGGACAACGGTTCATACGGTGCTGCGGCGGCTCTGCGACAAGGGGCTGTTTCGAAATGACAACGGCATGGTAACAGCGCTTATTTCCAGGGAACAGTTTTATTCCATGCAGAGCGAGCAATTTGTACAGACCGCCTTTCAGGGCTCCTTTCCAGCGTTCCTGGCTGCCTTTTCCAGAAGCCGCCCGCTGACGGATGCGGAGCGGGAATTGGTCCGGCAGATGATCGACAGTGTGGAGGAAGAGTCATGACAGTGTTTTTTGCAGGGCTTATCAAAACAGCCATTGGGGCCAATTGGCTGATTCTGGCCGCGATTTTTCTCCGTTTTCTTCTGAAAAAGGCCCCGAGACGGGTCATCTGCCTTCTTTGGGCGGTTGTAGCAGTCCGGCTTGTACTCCCGTTTTCCATTGAAAGTCCGGTGAGCCTGATTCCGCAAACAACGGTTGCCCTCCAGGAGGCGGTGGACACAAGCCTCATCCATGTGGAAGCTGTTCCGTCCGGGAACGGTGCAGCCGCCCATCTGCCGACAGCAATCGGTACAGCGCAGGTCCCGGAAATGCACACTTTGCCCTTGCCCACCATATGGGCAGCCGGCATGGCGGTCATGCTGGGGTACCTGCTCATCAGCTATTTCAGAATGCGGTATCTCGTTCGGGAGGCCGTGCAGGAAGAGGAAAATATTTGGGTGTGCGATGGGGTAACATCACCCTTTATCCTGGGCGTTTTCCGCCCCAGAATCTATTTGCCCTCCTGGCTTTCCGGAAGCAGCCGGGCGTATGTGATAGCTCATGAAAAGAGCCACCTTCGCTGCAAGGATCACCTTTGGAAGCCCCTTGCCTTTTGCCTGCTGGCCCCGTATTGGTTTGACCCTCTGGTGTGGGCGGCTTACTTCCTGTGCTGCCGGGACATAGAATTTGCCTGCGATGAGCGGGTCATCCGTGCTCTGAAGATGCCGGAGCGGAAGGCCTATGCGTCGGCCCTGCTGGCGTGCAGCGACGGCAGGAAGCGTATTCTGGTATGCCCGGTGGCCTTTGGCGAGACGGCGGTGGTGCAGCGAATCCGCAGCGTTCTGAACTATAAAAAGCCACGCTTTTGGGTGATCCTTGTAGCCGTCATCCTGATTCTTGCCGTTGCAATTGGATTTTTAACGGTTCCAAGGAGCGTCCCGGAAGAGGGAAGCAGTGATTTTATTTCGGAGGAAACTGTGCCGCCGGAAACGCTTCCGGAAGCACAGGCGCCTGCCGCGCCTACCGGGGAGGAGACTTCTCCGGTAGAAGAGGACAACCCGGAATGGGCGCCATACCCGGATGGAATTCGAATCGATACCTACGAAGGGGAAACCTTCACGGCCCAGATCATGCTGGTTCGTGACCCCTCCCGGCTGTATCTGGCCACCTCTTCCGAGACACTCTCCAAGGACACTCCAGGGCTGAAAATCGATGCTGCAATGGAAAAAGAAGGGGCTGTCGCCGCGATCAACGCGGGAACATGCTGGGACGACGGCACCGGAAGTCTGGAAGTTGGCAGTGTTCCTCTGGGACTGAACCTTTCCAAGGGAAAGGTGGTATGGAACGATTTTTCTGCAATGACCCCGGATACAGGCTTTGTTGGCTTCAACAGGGATAATATTCTGATCGTTGCCAACTCCGTGACAGAGGAGGAGGCGTTAGAGCTCGGGATTCGGGACGGCTGCGCCAGCGGAACGGTCCTGATCGTCAACGGAAACGCGGTGGACATCGATCATACCGGCTACAATCCCAGGACAGCCATCGGCCAACGCGCCGACGGAACCGTGATCCTCGTCTGTACCAACGGCAGAACCGATGAGTACATTGGCGCAACCCTTCCGGATGTGACCGGCATTCTTCAGGAATACGGAGCCGTGAATGCCTGCGCACTGCTTGGCGGCTCCTCTGCCAATATGCTCTATCGGGATACACAGGGGCTGTACGGCGAAAAGGGAACCGTTCACATGTTCAATCCGAAATCTGCCGAGCTCAATATCTTCACCGGGCAGGCACTGCGCCGACTGCCCACCTTCTGGATGGTCAAACCGTAAGAACCTCCGGATAGATCGTTTTCAAGGGGCCTGAGATCTGCAAGAAACTGATCTCAGGCCCCGGCCCTCTCTGGGGGGAGAGGCTTTGAAGCCGATGATACTGCTGCTGATTTTCTCACAATCCAGAGTGGATAGGTGTTCCACTAGTCCGGAAGAGAGTAAATATTATCTTCGTAGAATTCATAAATATTAAGAAAGCAACTAATAGTTGCTAAGATTATATATCAATAGATGGATTCATATAGTATACATTCCGCTGATCCAGCTTCTCCCGCAGTCGCTGCAGTCCCTCGCCGAAGCGCTGGAAATGAACGATTTCCCGTTCCCGCAGGAAGCGGATCACATCGTTGACATCCGGGTCGTCGCTGAGTCTTAGAATATTGTCATAGGTAACCCGCGCTTTCTGCTCGGCGGCCAGGTCCTCTGTCAGATCGGCAATGGGGTCACCCTTGACGGCCATAGACCCTGCGCTCCAGGGGAAGCCTGCCGCCGCCGTGGGGTAGACGCCTACGGTATGGTCCACAAAGTAGGGAGCAAAGGCCGGATCTCGGAATTGATTGTCTTTCAAATTTCGGGTCAGCTGGTGAACAATGGCACCAATCATTTCCAGGTGGCCCAGCTCTTCCGTTCCAATATCCGTCAATAGGCCCTTGAGCTCCTCAAAGGGCATGGAATAGCGCTGGGAGAGGTAGCGCAGACTGGCGCCCAGCTCGCCGTCGGGGCCGCCGTACTGGGTTATGATGATTTTTGCCAGCTGGGGATTGGGACGGCGAATTCTTACCGGGTATTGGAGCTTCTTTTCATACTGAAACATGGCTTATTCCCCCTTATTCGCGGCATATTCCCAAGGCCAGGGATCGTCCAGCCAGGCATAAGTATCCCCTCGTCCGGGCGCGGCGTGGTTCAGCGGACGTTTCTCCCGCTCATAGGCCTGGGAGACCTTCTGATAGAGCTGCTGGTACTGCCGATAGAGTTCCAGCGCCTCCATGTCCTCCGGATGGGTGTCCAGATACAGCGCCAGCTCCTGGACGGCAAAGGCGAGGACCTGCACCTCAGACAGGGGCGTTACCGGCAGATTATTCTGGTTGACCATGCCCATAAAGGGTAGATCCAACCCGGGATACAGAGTCCCCCGGACCATGGCTTTTCTCGGCTCATAGCGGACAGGACCTTCGATCTGGAAGGGCACATAGGGATTGGCCAGGGGCGCCATGGCGGGCAGGCGACCCTCCCCATAGTTTCCTGCGGGTTTCTTGGCATTCAATGGGATTCCTCCTCGAATTCTATTTGGAAAACTGATTCCGGGTCATACTATGCAGGATTCGCCCGACTGTGCATAGGCAGCGCGGGAATGCCGTAAGGTATTCAGAGGTGGTGCGGATGTTCCGAAGGCTTCGGCTATGGGCCATATGTTTCGTTCTGATCGCAGGGCTTGCCGCTGTGGGAATCTACGGTGGTGCCCGGGCGGTTTCCGCCATTTCTGACCGGTTGCCTGTAAAACGCCCCCATACGGTTATAATCGATGCGGGCCATGGCGGCGAGGATGGGGGCGCAACCTCCTGCACGGGGCGGCTGGAAAGCGGGTACAATCTGGAAATTGCCCTGCGCCTGGAGGATATGCTGCATTTTCTTGGCTTTCGGACGGAGATGATCCGCCGAACGGATACGGCCATTTACCGAAAAGGGGAGACCATTGCCCAGAAAAAGGTGGACGATCTGAAAAACCGGGTGCGCATCGTCAATGAGACCTCCGGCGGCGTTCTTCTGAGCATCCACCAGAATTACTTCTCTCAGGCTCAATACAGCGGCGCACAGGTGTTCTATGGCACGGCAGAGGGCAGCCGGGAGCTGGCGGAGACGGTCCAGTCCGCCCTGGTTTCCACGCTGAATCCCGGAAGCCGCCGAAAGGCAAAGGCCGCAAAGGGAATCTATCTCATGGAAAAGAGTCAGAAATGCGCCATTTTGGTGGAATGCGGCTTTCTTTCCAACGCAGAGGAGGAGGCGAAGCTTGCTTCCCCCGATTATCAGAAGGCCATGGCAGCGGTGATTGCGGCAGCCGTCGGGACAAAACTGGGTTGACCGGCCTTCCGGGGTTTGGTATAATGGAGAAAATCAAGGCAGCACCGCAGCGCTTTTTTACCTGCTGTGCGGTGCTGCTCCAAAGAATCGGAGATAAAAACGATGGCAAAGGCAAAAACCGTATTTTTCTGCACCAACTGCGGCAATGAAAGCCCAAAATGGCAGGGCAGATGCCCCGCCTGCGGAGCCTGGAATACCTATGAAGAGCACATTGAGAAGCCCACACTGCCGGGTAAGGCGAAATCCAGCCCTGTGGGCCAGAGCCGAAAGCCCCAGCGGATTCAGGACGTGACCACCGACGGGGAGATTCGCTTCTCCACGGGCATGGGGGAGCTGGACCGTGTCCTGGGCGGCGGTGCGGTGGCAGGTTCCCTGGTGCTGGTGGGCGGCGCTCCCGGTATTGGCAAGTCTACGCTGCTGCTGCAAATCTGCAACAGCCTGTGCGCCGGGCGCAGCGTGCTCTATGTCTCCGGCGAGGAAAGTGAGCGGCAGCTGAAGCTTCGGGCTCAGCGGCTGGGGGTAGCTCCGGAATCGTTGTATATCCTCTCTGAGACCCGCCTTTCGGACATTCTGGAGGCCGTGGAGGAGCTGAAACCCGATATCCTGATGATCGACTCCATCCAGACTCTCTACCGTGAGGAAAACGACTCTTCTCCCGGCAGCGTCTCCCAAGTAAAGGACTGCACCATGACCATGATGCACCTGAGCAAATCCCAGGGGATCACGGTGTTTGTGGTTGGCCACATCAATAAGGACGGCAACATTGCAGGCCCCAAGGTGTTGGAGCATATGGTGGACTGCGTGCTGTATTTTGAGGGCGACCCCAATTCTTCCTACCGGCTTCTCCGGGCGGCCAAAAACCGATTTGGCTCCACCAACGAGATCGGGGTCTTCGAAATGATGGAAAGCGGCCTCATTGAGATCCAGAACCACACCTATAATCTGCACAAGACCGGGAATCCCCGCCGCGGCGCCGCCCAGCGCAAGGATGAAACCACTGAACAGTATTTTGCCGCCGTGGGCGCCGATCTGCAAAAAGCCCAGGACCGCATCGAGGAGATGACCGGCTGGCGGCCCGATACCTTTACCTATCCGTTTGGCTCCTACAGCCGCCACAGCCAGGAACCGCTGGAGCAGCTGGGCTTTGCCGCTTCCCTCGGTGTGGAGGGCAAGCCCTGCTGCCTTACCCGGGATCCCGCCTGTCTCATCC
>ERZ773235.3171-NODE-3171-length-12128-cov-14.393109_pt1 | contig 12128 bp, 7 predicted proteins | sample MGYA00580522_ERZ773235 | MGnify/ENA primary metagenome ERZ773235 (study PRJEB29015, sample SAMEA2737797) | human gut metagenome | biome: human gut; feature: human-associated habitat; material: faeces | place: China | collected 2012 ...
GCTCGGGCGGGATTTTATAGCGCTGCTTTAAAAATTGCGGCGTGATCATAAAATCACGCGTGGCCAGCACCGGCACAAGCGCGCCTGCGCGCAGAACGGAGGCAAGTCCTGCCCGAACGGATTCTGCCGGGGCATAATTGAGCGCAAAGACGGCGGCAAGTTCGCCGTTAACGGACAGATAGACCGCCTGCTTGAGCCGCGTTCCCTCCGGGACGCGTACGCGCATCAGCTTCATAAACGCGATCGAGCCCATCAGAACGACATCTCCCCGGATCGTCGCGCCGAGACCGCCGCTTTCATACCGGCGGAAGGTATCGACGGAATAGCGTCTGCCGTTCTGGTCGTGCATCATCTGTTCAAACAGCGGAGCAAGACCGCTGCCTGCTGTCTGCACGACGGCGTTGGCATAGCCGATGACCATGGGCGCGGGGCGGCTGCCGTAAAGCTTCATGCCGCCCTGTGTCACATTCTGCGGCGGGAACAGATCTGCATCTTCAATGATCAGGCCGGCCTCGCCGGACAGAATCCGCGCGCCCTGCCAGCCTGCGACGGCTGCGCCGATGCGGTACAGTTTTTTGGCAAACGTGGAAAACGGTTTTGCGTAGGCGATGAGGATGCCGGCGGGGAAACCAGCCAGCAGCATGGCTGTCCACGACCAGAGAAAACTCTTGCCGCCGCGCATCGCGGTCAGGACGGATAACACGAGCGTTACCGCCGTCATAACAGGCGTGTAGAAGCGCATGATGCGGCTGCCTGCGTCCGGCATTTCCAGCTGGACGGCAAACTGCTCGGCGCCGCCCGGAGCGCGGAAGATGCAGTCGTAGCCGTGCCACGCCTTTTCCTCCCGCACGGCGGCGACCGGATCTTCCATATTGCCTGCCGCGCGCAGCGATCTGCGCCGTGCCTCATACAGTAAACTCCGCCCCCACAGGGCGAGCAGCAGCAGAACCGACGCGACCGTGCAGAACGGTGTCCGGCCCTGCAGGACGGCAAAAAATGCGTCAACGATCACGGCGCAGAGCACCACGAACAGCATGCTGGTTTGATCGAACCGCAGGCGCAGCGCCTGCACCACGCCGGACAGGCAGATATCATAGCTTAAAAGTGCCTGCGCAAGCAGAAGTCCCAGCATAATCGCGGAAAACACCTGTGAATAACTGCTGAAATCCCCCACAATGGCGGAGGTCGATAAGACCAGCAGCAAAATCGACGCCAGACAGGTCAGCACGCTCAGCAGCAGGCGCAGCCGCACGCTGGAGGCGGCAGAATAGAACTGATACGCGGCTTCCAGCGAGGGAAAAACGTGCTCAGGCTGCTCGGCGGCGCGCTTTTTCCGGGCCTCTTTTTTTTGAAAGCGTTCAAGCTGCCGGCGGCGTTTTTCGGCCTGCCGTTTTTCGCGGCGCTCGGCACGGGCGCGCTCCCGCGCTTCCTTGGGATCTGCTGCGGCAGGCTCCGGATCCGGTTCACCTTGGTAGGTCCAGACGGTAGGGCGCTCCGGCTCAGGCTCCTTTTGCGTATGGACGGGCGCAAAGCGAATGGTGTCAGCCGCTTCCTCGTCAGACGGTGTCTGCGCATCGGGCGGGCGGTCGGCAGGTGTGGCAAGCCGGACAGTCTCACCCGGCTCGGTCTTCGGTTCCTCACGCTTTGTCCAGCCGCCGAATTCGTTCATAATTTCCTCGAGCGAGTATTCCGGCTCCTCTTGCTCCGCGGGCGTCTTGTTCAGTTGTGCTTCGTCCTCAGGACGCCTGGTTGGTTCCATAGTGTGCTCCATGTTTTGTGAATCTACCATACTCGCTTTGTAGGGGCCGATGTAGGCATCGGTCCCTACAACGAAACAGGCGGGTGCTTGCGGATTTGCTATGAGGGTCCAAAAGCTGCCTGCTGTGCGGGCGGACAGAGTCGTCCGTTCGGAAAGATGGCTTTATCCCCGCTGCCGGACAGCCTCGTACAATAAAATTGCGGCGGCGTTCGACGCGTTGAGGGATGAAATGCGGCCGCGCATGGGAATACTGACTTTAAAGTCGCATGCTTCGGCGACGAGGCGGCTCATGCCGTCGCCCTCGTTGCCGATGACGATAGCGGCCGGGCCCTTGAGATCGGCCTGATAGAGCGCCGTATCGCCGTCTGCCGCCGTGCCGAAGACCCAAACGCCGGCTTTCTGCAACTCGCGGATGGCACTGACCAGATTGGCCACACGCGCCACCGGCAGATATTCCAGTGCACCTGCCGAGGCCTTGCCCACAACGGCGGTCAGGCCGACGCTGCGGCGCTTCGGAATGATCACGCCGTGCGCGCCTGCGCATTCCGCCGTGCGGATGATCGCGCCCAGATTATGCGGGTCGGACAGCTCGTCGCAGATGACGATCAGCGGGGCCTCGCCCCTGCTTTTCGCGTTTTCGAGGATCTCCTCGACCGTCGCGTAGGCATGCGCCGCGACCATGGCGATCACGCCCTGATGCGCGCCCGTGGCCGAAAGCTGGTCGAGCTTGCGCCGGTCTGTTTCAACGACGGCGGCGCCGGCTTCTCTCGCCATGGCGGCCAGCCGGGAAAGCGCGCGGTCTGTTTCTCCGGCAGCGATGTAAAGCTTGTCGATGGGGCGGCCTGCGGCAAGCGCTTCCTGTACGGCGTTGCGGCCCTCGAGCATATTTTCTGCATTCTCCGCAGGCTCCTGCGCACGGCGGACGGGCGGGCGGCAGTCGTTCCGGTTCCATTTTTTCTGTTCCATAGTTTCTCCAGCTTCCGATGTCATAATAATTCACAATATAGTATAACAGCTTCTTTCGGAAACCTCAATCCCAATCTCACAATTCACAGAAAATTTACCTGCCCGCCGCAGGTTCTTTCTTGTAAATGGGGAATGGGTGTGATAAGATTTGTAACAGAAAATTCCCTACTAAAATTTCCCACGTTTTCACAGAAAGAAGGTGCGTTTTTTGAATAACGACCCAAAAAACAAAAAGCCGCAGGACAATAAGCCGCAGAACGGCGACGATGGACGGCAGGGGCGCCGGATCGTATTCCTGATGGTCGCGGCGCTGATCGCGACGCTGCTTATCAATTCGCTCTATACGACCATTGCCAACGCGTATCTGTCGGAGATCACCTATAACGAGTTCCAGACGTATCTCGACAAGGATGAGATCGCCGAGCTGGAGTTCCAGTCTGACCGCATGGTCATCCTGACGCGCGACGAGGCCAAAAAGCCGTCGGCGCAGCAGCGGCTGTACTACACTGGCTATATCCCCAACGTTTCAAATGACGATCTGAAGGACCGGCTCGACGCGCAGGGCGTGGAATACAACACCGAGATCGTCGAGCAGGCCAGCCCCATCGTGACCTTTGTCGTCACATGGCTGCTGCCGGTCATCATCATGTACGCCCTGTTCAGCCTGCTGATGCGCAGCATGACCAAGCGCATGGGCGGCGGCATCGGCGGCATCGGCGAAAGCAAGGCCAAGGTCTATATGGAAAAGTCCACCGGCGTCACGTTTGCCGACGTCGCCGGTCAGGACGAGGCCAAGGAATCGCTTGTCGAGATCATCGATTTCCTGCATAACCCGCAGAAATACGCCGCCATCGGCGCGAAGCTCCCGAAGGGCGCGCTGCTGGTCGGCCCTCCGGGCACCGGCAAGACGCTGCTGGCCAAGGCCGTCGCGGGCGAGGCGAACGTGCCGTTTTTCTCCATCTCCGGCTCTGATTTCGTGGAAATGTTTGTCGGCGTCGGCGCGAGCCGCGTGCGCGATTTGTTCCAGCAGGCAGCGAAAGTCGCCCCGGCTATCATTTTTATTGATGAAATTGACGCCATCGGCCGCACGAGAGATTCCAAATTCGGCGGCAACGACGAGCGCGAGCAGACACTTAACCAGCTGCTGGCCGAGATCGACGGCTTCGATTCAAGCAAGGGCGTCGTGATCCTGGCGGCGACAAACCGGCCTGAGATTCTCGACAAGGCACTGCTGCGTGCGGGCCGCTTTGACCGCCGCATCATCGTTGACCGGCCCAATCTCGCCGGACGTTACCAGACGCTGCGCGTCCACACGAAAAATATCAAGCTGGCCGAGGATGTCGATCTGCACAAGATTGCGCAGGCGACTGCAGGCGCGGTCGGCGCGGATCTGGCAAACCTCGTCAACGAGGCGGCGCTGCGCGCCGTGCGCATGGGGCGCAAGGCTGTCAACCAGCAGGATCTGCTGACGTCCTTTGAACTTGTCATCGCGGGCACGGAGAAGAAGGGTACCGTTCTGACCGACACCGAAAAGCGCATCGTGTCCTATCATGAGGTTGGCCATGCGCTGGTTGCCGCGCTGCAGAAGCATTCGCAGCCTGTCTCCAAGATCACGATTGTCCCGCACACCTCCGGCGCGCTGGGCTATACCATGCAGATGCCGGAAGAAGAAAAATTCCTGTCCAGTAAGGAAGAACTCATCGTCGAACTCCAGACCATGCTGGGCGGCCGCGCTGCAGAACAGGTCGTCTTCGGTATTGCCACGACAGGCGCGTCGAACGACATTGAGCGCGCGACAGAACTGGCCCGTAAGATGGTCACGCAGTACGGCATGAGCGACCGGCTTGGCCTTATGGCGCTGTCCACTGTCTCAAATCCGTACCTCGACGGCAGAACGATGATGAACTGTGCCGATTCCACCTCCTCTGCAGCGGACGAAGAAATCCACAAGCTGCTCATGGACTGCTACGCGGATGCGAAAAACATCCTTGTCGAGCACCGTGCGCTGCTGGATGAGATTGCAATGTACCTGCTGAGCAAGGAGACCATCACGGGCGACGAATTCATGGCCTACGTCAATGCTGACAGCAAAAAACTGACGGACGGCAGTGAGGCGGAAGAAGCACTCGAGCAGGATGAAGCACCGTCGGAAACCGATTGAACCAATCGCGCCCCTGTTTCCCCGAACAGGGGCGCAGCACGTTTTTCAGAGCGGCCTGTAGGGGCCGATGTGGGCATCGGCCCCTACAGGGTGCTGCGCAAATTTGCGGACGCCCATCGGGCGGAGCAGATCTGTCAAGCCCCTACAGGGGTTTACCGAAAGCGCGAGATAGGGATATATTCCGGAGGCTATTATGTTCATCGCATCCGTTCTTGACACAACTGCCATTGACGAAAAACAGGTGCAGTCGTTTTTCTCGAAGCTGACGCTTGAAAAGCTGCTGTATGCGGCGGTGCTGCTGGTTCTGTGCGCAGTGCTCATCAAGCTGATTCTGAAGGCGGCGGACAAGCTGTTTTCCCATTCCAAGCTGGATCACACTATTTTCGGCTTTCTGCGCACGACAGCCAAGGCAATTTTGATTTTTATTGCAGTCATGCTCGTCGCAGGGACGCTCGGCGTGGATACCAGTTCGCTGCTGGCAATTTTGAGCGTTGCCGGTCTTGCCGTTTCGCTCTCGATGCAGACCGCACTGTCCAATGTCGCGGGCGCGCTGATGATTCTGACAGCCAAACCCTTCCGGGCGGGCGATTATGTCCAGATCGGCGACAAGGCCGGAACTGTCCTGACTATCGGCGCGGTATACACAAGCCTGCGCACCTATGACAACCAGATCATCTATTTGCCCAACAGTCAGATCACGGCAGGCAGCATCATCAATGTGACAAGCGAGGCGGTACGCCGTGTTGATGTGAACGTTTCGGCGTCCTATGACGATGCGGTAGATACCGTCCGCGCGGCGCTCTGCACCGCTGCCGCAGCGCACGAAAAGACACTCCGCGACCGGCCTGTCGAGGCACACGTCGTCTCCTATGGCGACAATTCGATCCAGTATGTCCTGCGCTTCTGGGCGCGTACGGAGGACTATTGGGCCTGCTATAACGACGTGCTGGACGGACTTCAGGAAACCTTTTCCTCCGCGGGCATCACGATGTCCTATCCACATATCAATGTTCATATGGAATCATAAAAAAAGGAATATCGGGATATCACATATCATTTTCTATATAAAGTCAGAATTATCGAAAATAATGTCGATAGTTCTGACTTTTTATATTATCAAAGTTCTGATATAACCGTAAATTTGGATTTCCAAAGAACCCCCGCAGGGGGTTCGCATCGGTTGACTTTCTTCAGGCTGCTTGGTAAAATAGACGCAAGCTATAAGAGGCGTATTCTGCCGCTTTTTGGTTTCAGAGCGCAGGTACGCCTGCTCGGTCTGTCCATACGGGCTGACCGCCGCCCCCCTTCCGGTGCTGCGTCCGGTGTACGCAGGCCGGCCCAGAACATATTTTAGGAGGATACATCATCGATGGATTGGGATCGCTTAATCACAGTTGAACAGATGGAAGCAGCGACCAACGAATTGCTTGAAACCGGCAAAAAAGTTGGCGCGGATTCCTGGCAGCAGCGCGTCAAGAATCAGACGCCGCACTGCGGCTTCGGCGAAGCCGGCACCTGCTGCCGCATTTGCTCCATGGGCCCCTGCCGCATTACGCCCAAGGCACCGCGCGGCATTTGCGGCTGCGACGTACACGGCATCGTCGGCCGCAACTACCTGCGCTTCACCGCAGGTGGTGCTGCTACGCACTCCGACCATGGCCGTCAGATCTGCCACACGCTCTATCAGGCAAAGGAAGGCGGCTCTTATCAGGTCAAAGACCCCGAAAAACTGAAGAAAATTGCTGCCGAATGGGGTATCGAGTCCGAGGGCAAGGATATTTATGATCTGGCCCACGAAGTTGCTGAAACCGCCCTTCTCGAGTACGGCAAGCCTTTCGGCGTGCAGCGCTTTTTGAAGCGTGCGCCCGAGCATACCCAGAAGCTGTGGCATGACGCTGGCATCGAGCCGCGTGCCATTGACCGCGAAGTTTCGCAGTCGCTGCACATGACGCATATGGGCTGTTCGTCTCTTCCCGAGGCGCTCATCAAGCAGTCCCTGCGCGCTGGCCTGTCCGACGGCTGGGGCGGCTCCATGGCCGGCACCGAGCTGTCCGACGTTCTGTTCGGCACCCCGCGTCCCCTTGACACCACCGCCAACATCGGCGTCATGGAAAAGGATATGGTCAACATCATTGTCCACGGCCACGATCCCTCTCTTTCTGAGATGATCGTCATGTATTCGCAGGATCCCGAGATGGTCGCGCTGGCCAAGTCCGTCGGCGCAAAGGGCATCAACATCGCGGGCGTCTGCTGCACCGGCAACGAAGTTGCCATGCGGCAGGGCATTCCGATGGCAGGTAACTTCCTGCAGCAGGAAAACGTTGTCCTGACGGGCGCATGCGAAGCCATCGTCGTTGATGTGCAGTGCATCTTCCCGGCTCTTGGCCCGCTTTCCAAGTGCTTCCATACCAAGTTCATCACGACCTCTCCCATTGCCCGCATGCCGGACTCGGATTTCATCGAGTTCCACGAGGATACTGCGGCGGACAACGCCAAGGCGATCATCCGCATGGCGATTGAAAACTTCAAAAACCGCAAGCCCGAGCTTGTCAACATTCCGAACCTCAAGACCAAGGCCCGCGTCGGCTACTCGGTCGAGGCCATTAAGAAGGAGCTCGACGGCGTGTGCAACTCCCATGTTGACGCGCTCGGCACGCTGAAGCCGCTGGCCGACGTTGTCAAGGCCGGCGTCCTGCGCGGTGCTGTCGCAATGGTCGGCTGCAACAACCCCAAGGTTCGCCCCGATACTGCGCACATCGAGCTCATGAAGAAGCTTCTCAAGAACGATATCATCGTCATCGTCTCCGGCTGTTCGGCACAGGCTGCGGCCAAGGCCGGCCTCATGGATCTCGACGCTGCTGAATACTGCGGCGAGGGCCTCAAGCGCGTGTGCAAGCTGGTTGGTATTCCGCCGGTTCTGCATATGGGCTCCTGCGTTGATATCTCCCGTATGATGATCCTTGCTTCCGATCTTGCAAAGGATTGGGGCATCAACATTTCTCAGATTCCGCTCTGCGGCTGCGCGCCGGAATGGATGTCTGAAAAGGCAGTTTCCATCGGCAACTACGTCGTGGCGACCGGTATCGACACCTACCTCGGCGTTGATCCGTACTCCAAGGGCTCCAGCGAGATCACTGAACTGCTTCAGGGTGACGCAAGAGGCTGCAAGGAGTGGGTCGAGGCGCATTTCGTCGTTGACACCAACATTGAGAGCCTCGGCGACAAGATGATCGCCGCAATCGAAGCCAAGCGCACGGCTCTCGGCATCTAAGATCTTCCCGGAGGGTCTTTACCGTTATGAAAGTAGCTATCACCGGCAAGGGCGGCGTCGGCAAGACGACGCTGGCCTCCACGCTCGCGCGGCTCTACGCCGACGAAGGGCGCACCGTCCTCGCAGCCGACGTTGACCCGGATGCAAATCTGGGCCTGGCGCTGGGGCTGACAGAGAAAGAGGTCAATTCCATTGTTCCAGTCTCGAAAATGAAGCAGCTTGCCAAGCAGCGCACGGGCGCGAACGACCAGAACAGCTTCTATAAGCTAAACCCGGACGTTTCCGATCTGCCCGATAAGCTTGCCAAGAATATCAACGGCGTCAAGCTTCTCGTTATGGGCACGGTTGATACCGGCGGCTCCGGCTGCGTCTGCCCGGAGCATGTCATGCTCAAGGCGATTCTGACCAATCTCGTTTTCCGCAAGGACGACGTGGTCATCATGGACATGGAGGCAGGGCTTGAACACCTTGGACGCGGCACGGCCAGCATGATGGATCAGTTCATCGTGGTCATCGAGCCGGGCGCGCGGAGTGTACAGACCTATGTGCGCATCAAGGAGCTTGCAAAGGACATCGGCGTGACCAAGGTGCGCGTCGTCGCCAACAAGATCCGCGACGAGTCTGACCGTGAATTTATCAGAAGCCGCATCCCGGCAGACGATCTGCTCGGCTTCATCAGCTACAGTCCCACCGTCATCGACGCGGACCGGAGGGGCCTCTCCCCCTACGACTGCAGCCCCGATGCGCTGGATGAGATCCGTGCGATCAAGGCTGCCATTGACGCCAAAGAATGAATCTGAAAGGAATGAAACCACAATGAAGACATTGTTTAACCGCGTCTTCGACGGCTCTGACGAGATGTTCGCCAAGGCCGAGGAAGAAGTGAACAAGATCGTGGCAGAAGTCGGCCGCGACGCTCCTCTGACGCTTCCCTCCACCGCGTATTTCTGCGCCTGCATCTATGCCTATATCGGCAAAAAGGTCACTACGACCGGCGAACTGCAGGATGCTCTGGCCGACGTGAAGGCCATGATGCTCCGCGAGCCGCGCACCAACTCTATCTTCCAGTCCGGCGTCGGCACCGCCATCGCCGCTGAGATGATCGAGGCCTGCAAATATGTCAAGACCCAGACCCCGTATGAGGGCACGAACTATCACGGCCACTTCACCGATGCGGAAGTCCGTGAACTCGGCGTTCCTCTTGTTACCGGCGATATCCCCGGCTTCGTCGTCATGATCGGCCCGGCTCCTTCCACCGAGGAAGCGGTCGAGACCATCAAGGGCTATCAGTCCCGCGGCATTTTCGTCTTCCTGATCGGCGGCATCATCGAGCAGGCTGTGGAAGCCGGTCTTTCTATGGGCTTCCCCGTCCGTGTCGTTCCCGTCGGCGAAGAGATCTGGTCCGTCGGCCACGTCATTTCTCTGGTTGTGCGCGCGGCCATGATTTTCGGTGCCATCCAGCCGGGCGATGTCGAGGGCTTCCACAAGTACACCTTCGACCGCATCAACGCGTTTGTCAACGCTTATAAGCCTGTCAACGACATTACCGTCGCCTGCGGCGCCGGCGCCATCAAGCTGGGCTTCCCGGTCATCACCAACGACCACGACGATATGTGGGCCGTTCCGAAGTCCCTCATCATCTATGATGACACCAAGGACTGGATCGATACCTCCATCGAGGCCCGCGGCATCAAGCTGAAGATCACGAAGATTGACATCCCCGTTTCCTTCTCCTCTGCATTCGAGGGCGAGATCATCCGTAAGGGCGACATGCAGGTCGAGATCGACGGCTCCCGCAAGGACTGCTTCGAGCTTGTCACCACGAAGGACGCTTCCGAGGTCGAAGACCACAAGATCGTGGTCGAAGGCCCCGAAATTGACGAGATCCCGGTCGGCTCCAAGATCTCCATGAGTTACACCGTCGAGGTCGCGGGCAAGAACATGCAGCCCGACTTCGAGCCTGTCTTCGAGCGTAAGATCCACTCCTTCCTCAACTGCGTGGAAGGCCTGATGCACACCGGCCAGCGCGACATGATCCGCGTCCGTATCAGCAAGGCTGATTTCGAGGCCGGTTTCAAGTTCCGCCACATCGGCGAAGTGCTCTACGCCAAGATCAAGTCCGAGTTTGACACGGTCGTTGACAAGTGCCAGGTCCGCATCGTCGTTGGCGACGAGCCGAACGCCGCGCTGCGCAAGCACGCCAACGAGGTCTTCGACAAGCGCGACGAGCGCCTGAAGTCCATGACCGACGAATCCGTACCCGTCTTCTATTCCTGCATCATGTGCCAGGCGTTCTCTCCGAGCCACGTCTGCATCGTCACCCCGGAGCGTCTGGGCCTCTGTGGCGCCGTTTCGTGGCTGGATGCGAAGGCTACCAACGAACTCGACCCGCAGGGTCCCTGCCAGGTCGTCACCAAGGAGCGCTGCATCGACGAACGCACCGGCCGCTACGAGGACGTCGATGAGGCTGTTGCACAGTACTCCCACGGCGCACTGGAGCACGTCACGCTCTACTCCCTGCTGGAAGACCCGATGACCTCCTGCGGCTGCTTCGAGTGCATCTGCGGCATCGAGCCGTGCTCGATGGGCGTCGTCATCACCTGCCGCGAGTATGCCGGCATCACGCCGCTCGGCATGACCTTCTCCGAGATGGCTTCCATGACTGGCGGCGGCGTGCAGACTCCGGGCTTCATGGGCCACGGCAAGCATTACATCGCTTCCCATAAGTTCCTCAAGGCCGAGGGCGGCGTTGGCCGTCTGGTCTGGCTGCCGAAGGAACTGAAGGACCAGATCCGCGACAAACTCAACGAGACTGCCAAGGATATGTACGATATCGACAACTTTGCCGATATGGTCGCCGACGAGACCAACTGCCCGAACGGCGATCCGGAAGAGTTGCTTGCCTACCTGTCCGAGGTCGGCCACCCCGTCCTCAGCATGGACCCGCTGGATATTTAATTCATACGCTTTCAATCAAAAGACTCCCGCATGCAGCCGCATGCGGGAGTCTTTTATTTTTCCATAGAGGAGAGGCAGCATTTGGGGCAAAAGCGCCTCGCGTCAGGGGGGCTCTCGTCGGGGCTCACCTGAGCGGGACGGTGATTCGGCGCAGCCGGGTCGGAGAAGTCGCGCGGCAGTGTGCTGCAGATTTCATATCGATTTTCGGCAAATTCGCAATTTCCCAATGGGTTGATGTGGGTATTGAACCCTACGAAGCTCGTGAAGACAGCATAGGAAGTTTTGAGTTGCTACAAGCTTCGCGGGAAAGATCCAAGAAAACCGAAGCGGTTTTCTTGGTCGGTTCAAGGAGATCCGGAGGGAAATCGAAATCCCTCCGGGCTCATTTTCTTTTGCCAGCGTTTTCTTTTGGAGAAGCAAAAGAAAATGCTGTACTGCAGTCACATAGTTTCAAAGAAAGTTCTTACGTTGATAAGTACCTGCGTTGTCGCTATTCCACCTTCAACTCCAGCCCATCAAAAAAGTCGTCGTATTCACAATGATAGATGTCCCGCAATGTGATCAGAACGCTTGCACGAATATTGAGTTCGCCGGATTCGTATTTTGCGTATGTTGTGCGCCCGATATCGCAGCCCCGCCGCTGCAGTTCTGCGCACAGTTTTTCCTGCGAGAACCCATGTGCTGCTCGCAGCCGTCGCAGATTGCCGCCCATATAGCAGTCGCGCCTGATTTTTTGTTCCATTGCTGTCACCACTTTTTGACCAGTATTGGTTGCAAGTGGTTTTATTTTATGTTAAAATATCGAAGAGAATTGACCGTGATACTGGTCAAAAGGAGGAACTTTTTATGGCAGACTATCAAAAACTTTACGCATTGCTTTGCGGGGTGATTGATGACGTGATCGATCCGCTGGAGCGCATTCCGTTGGCGCTGCCGTATGCAAAAAAACTCCGCCGTGCACTTGTGCAGGCGGAGGAACTCTATATTGATACTTCGGCATATCCCGCGGAGAA